>Ga0310811_10002201_pt1 | contig 24315 bp, 18 predicted proteins | sample YCmetagenome_FD_207642 | JGI IMG/M metagenome (GOLD analysis project Ga0310811, IMG submission 207642) | Soil microbial communities from experimental microcosm in Duke University, North Carolina, United States - YC | ecosystem: Engineered > Artificial ecosystem > Soil microcosm > Unclassified ... | reverse complement strand
GACGGCACGCACCTGGCGTTCCTGGACCAGACCGGCGCGCTGTACACCGTCGAGGTCTCCAGCGGCGCGGTGCGGCAGATCTTCCCGGCGACCTTCGAACCGGGCAGGCCGACCTGGTCACCGGACGGGTCGGTGATCGCGCTGGCGGCGATCAAACCGTACTCGGCGCGGTTCCGGGAGGGGTTGAGCAAAATCCTGCTGGTCACCGTGGCGACCGGGGCGGCGACCTATGTCGATCCGATGCCGGACCGGTCGATCCAGACGCGCGGCGACGACGGTCCGGTGTGGTCGCCGGACGGCGGCAAGATGGCCTTCGTCGTCGGCAGCGTGCTGTGGGTGGTGGATGTGCACCCCGACGGCACGTTCGCCGGGCAGCCACGCCAGATCACCAGCGAGGTCACCGACGCACCCAGCTGGCAGGGTGACTCGCGGAACCTGCTCTACCTCTCCAACGGGCGGCTGCGGCTGGTTCCGGTCGACGGTGGTGCCCCGCGCACCGTGCCGGTCGGGCTGAAGTGGACCAACACCCAGAGCCGGGGCCGCGTGGTGATCCGTGCCGGCCGGCTGTGGGACGGCACCAGCCGCACCCTGACCTCCGATGTGGACATCGTGGTGGAGGGCCACCGGATCCGGTCCGTGGTGCCCGGCGGTGGCCACTGGGACGGGGAAGTGGTCGACGCGCGCGACTCGGTGGTCATCCCCGGACTGATCGACATGCACAACCACCGGCAAATGCAGGGCTACAGCTACGGCGACCGGCAGGGCCGGTTGTGGCTGTCGCTCGGCTTCACCACCACGCGCTCGCCCGGCAGTCCGGCCTACCACATGGTCGAGGAGCGCGAGTCCGTGCAGTCCGGCGCCCGCGTCGGCCCCCGGTATTTCGGGACGGGCGAAGCGATCGACGGGTCGCGGATCTACTACAACTTCATGCGCCCCACCTTCGACGACGATCAACTCGAACTGGAGCTGCAGCGCGCCGAAGCGCTCGACTACGACCTGATGAAGGCCTACGTCCGACTCAATCCCGAGTGGCAGCAACGGGTCATCGAGTGGGCGCACGCGCGCGGTATTCCCGCCACCTCGCATTACCACTATCCGGCGCTTTCCTTCGGCGGCGACGGAATGGAGCACGTCGGGGCCACCAACCGGTTGGGCTACTCGCGAACGGTGACCGCGCTCGGCGCCGGTTACACCGACGTGACCGAGCTGTTCGCCCGCAGCGGCGCGGCACGCACGCCCACCTTGTTCGTCGCGACCGCGATGTTCCGGGACGACACCAGCCTGGTCACCGACCGGCGGGTCCGCACGCTGTACCCGCCGTGGGAGTACGCCAGCCTGCAGGCCGCGGTGAAGTCGGCGCAGTCGGGTGACCAGACCACCGCGCTGGCGAACCTGGCCAACCAGGTGCGGCAGCTCGCCGTGATCATCCGCGGCGGCGGCCGGGTGATCACCGGCACCGACTCGCCGATCGACCACACCGCGGTCAGCACCCACATGAACCTGCGCGCCATGGTCGCCTACGGGCTGACCCCGTTCGAGGCGCTGACCACGGCGACCAGCGTGCCCGGCCAGGTCCTCGGCGAACCGCTCGGCCGCATCGTGGCGGGCGGCTACGCCGACCTCGCCGTGCTGGGCGGCGATCCGCTCACCGACATCACGCAGGCGGCCAACGTCCGGCAGGTCGTCGCCAACGGCACCGTGTTCGATGTGGACACTCTGCTCGCCCCGTTCGCCACCGGGACCACAGCGGGGACCACAGCGGGGACAACAGTGGGGACCACGGCGGCTCCGGCGAGCGTCCTGCTTCCCCCGGTACCCGAGAATCCGGCGAACCGCGCCTACTGGTGGCATGACCCGCATTATGTGGCCAGTGGCCGGAACTCCTGCTGCACCGGGGTCTGAGCCGGTCGTCTCACCGGCCGCGGGCGGCCTTGTGGCGTCCGCGACCGGTGGCGGCCAGCGCCACGAGCGCGGCCAGGTCCGCGACCAGCTCGGGCTTCTCGGGCAGCCGGCTGATCGCGATGCGCAGGTGGTTCCCGGCGGACCGGCCGGGATAACACGGGCTTCCCGGGGCGACCGACACGCCGGTCGCCGCCAGCGTCACGAGGGCACGGGTTTCGTCGGGAACCGGCACCCAGAGGAACAATCCGTCCCGGTCGGCGACGCCGACACCCTGTGCCCGCAGGGCATCCGCCAGCGCCGCACGCCGGTGGGCGTACCGCTCGATCGCGCGCCCGAGCAGTAGCCCGGTGGCCGGATCGTCGATCAGGAACGCCTGCGCGTCCTGCAGGATCCGGCTGGCGGGGATCGGCGTCATGCCGCTCAGCCGCCGGACCCGGTGCACCAGCTCGGCGGCGCCGGCCACCACGCAACTGCGCAGTTCCGGACCATAGGCGGCGCAATAGGACCGGACATGCAGAACCCGGGCAGGGGAGTGGGTTCCGATGCTGACGCCTGGCGCGGTCGCGAGTGGACCGAGGTTGTCGTGTTCCACCACGACGGTCGCGCTCCCGTGTTCGTCGAGTACGCGGGCCAACTCGGCGGCACGGGCGGCGGACACCGAGTGTCCACGAGGGACCTGGGCACGCGGCTGATAGTGGAAGGCGACCGGACTCCGGGCCAGCGCGCGGGCCAGCGCTTCGGGCTTCGGTCCCTCGTCGTCGCAGGCCACCGGGACGAGGCGGACACGTGCCTTCCGCAGTATTTCGAGCAGTCTCGGATCCGTCGGCTCCTCGACCGCGACGGCGTCGCCGCGACGCGCCGAGGCCTGGCAGCTGACCAGGGTTCCTTCCGCGCCACCCGTGACGACGGTCCACTCCTCCGGGGTGAACGGCCAGGTCTGCACCACAGCGGCGAGCAGACCCGGCGTGATGGACTCCTTTGCTTTCTCAGCCGGCCTGCGGGCTCGCGCCGCGACGGCGAGGGCGGTCTCCAGCGGCGGAAGTAGTGCTGGGTCCGGGGTTCCCTGTTCGAGGTCGATGGTTTCCCAGCGGATCTGGTCGTCGCCGGATTGTTCGGGCGGTGTCAGCGTGACGGTGTCCTGCCCGCCGCCGGGACCGATCAGCCCGTCCGCGCGCAGCAGCGCCCACGCCTCCGCGACCGTGGGCGGGCTCACCGACAACGCCAGCGCCAGGTCCCGCACCACCGGCATCCGGGTGCCCGGCGGCATTTCGCCGTCGAGGATCAGCGCGGCGATGCCCCGCGCGATCCCCCGCGCGCTCCGTTCCCCGATCTGGTCGGCAAGCCAGGGCATGCCGGCCCGAGGCGCCGGTTTGGACGGAGCCGTCATCAGCTGTGTACCCCTTTCCCGGACAGGCGGACGGACGCGTGCCCGATCTTGTGGCAAAACGATAACCGATCGGGATTGTGGCGTATTAATTTTCGACGTGAACAAAAATCGGGCCAGGGCGCGGTGTTCACCGAATGGGATTTGGTGGCGGCCGCACGCACCGCGGCAATCGGTACGCGCGACGGGAAATTGTTCAGCGCGTTATTAACAGGCGGAAAGAATGTCGCCGGGATGGTCACGCTGGGAAGTGGTTCGGGAAAAATGTCACACTTGTGGGTGATTCTCAAACTTTGACATCAGTTTGACACCTCTTCAGGTTCGCGAGAAACATCGTCCTTCGTGGACAGCTGCGTCCCTTTTCGGGTGCAGATGGTCGGTGTGGACGGTTGAGGAAGGAACTGGAGTATTCATGCGCCTGAAACCGCCCCGAGGGCGAAAATTTCTGGTGGGCGTCGTGGCCGTGGCGCTCGCGGTGGGAGCGGTGACCTATACCGGCTCGGCGACCAGCGCCTATGCCGATGTCCAGGTCGTCACCGACGCGAAGACCGGCGCGGACGGAAAACAGTACTGGGTGCAGAACCACCTGGTCACCCAGGACATCCAGCGGATCGACGGCCAGGCCGGTGGCCAGCGCAAACAATGGCTGCTGGTGTGGGCGGGCGACGAGAACGCGGCCGACACCGCGGTAAAGGACGTCAAAAACCTGCCCGGCAGCATCAGCGGCGGACTCGACAAGGTGAACAACGCCCTGCCGGGCCCGGACTTCATCGCGGTCATCGACGCGACCAAGGGATCGTCGACCTACGGCAAGGTGGTCAACACGGCCACCGTCGGACCGGTGGTGGAGAACGAACCGCACCACATGCAATATGTGTGGCACAAGGGTGACACCATCTACGCGGGCGGATTGTTCGCCGCGACGACCTACGCCTTCGACGTCAGCGCGCTACCCGAACTGAAGTTGAAGGGGATCAGCCTGCCCACGCAGACCCTCGGCGGTTCCGTTCCCGACGCCTACTGGGTTCTCAAGGACGGCAGCGCCTACGGCACCTACATGGGCGGCCCGGTCGTGCCCGGGCCCTATACCTATGCCAACGGACAGACCGTCGTCGGCAACGGGTTCGCCGGCAGTCCCGGCGAGGTCGTCCACTTCGGACCCGACGGCCAGGTGCTCTCGCAGACCACCGCGGCGACGCCGCAGGGCGACGATCCGAAGCTGTGCGACAATCTGCCCACCCTGAGCACGCCGAGCTGCGCCAACCCGCACGGTATCCAGGCCAGGGAAGACCTCGACACGATGGTCACCAGCGACTACGCCGAGCCGCGGAACATCATTCTCGACCCGGTGAAGCAGCCGTCGCCCTACCTACGGCGGCCGACCGTGCGGACCTGGGACATCTCCGACCGGAACAACCCCAAGCTGAAGTCGGTGTCCTATCTGCCGGACGGTCCGCGAGCCGGGGACTACGACCCGCTCTTCGCCGAAAGCCGTGCGGCCATGGAGACCACCGTGACCAACCTGCCCGGGCACAAGGGTGCGTTCGCCGAGACCATGCAGGGCGGCGCGATCTACTACACGCCGGACATCACCGCCGCGGCACCCCACTGGTACGAGGTGTTCGACGACGGCGCGGCGAACAAGGCGCTCTCGCCGAACAACGACAGCATCGGGGCGAGCTCCAACGGCGGCTGGATCCAGACCAGTCCCGACGACAAGTACCTCTACCACGCCGTCATCGGGCGGCAGAAGGGAACCCTCGGGCCGACCGACCCCGGCACCGTGGGCGGCGTCTACGTGCTCGACATCCAGAAGCTGCTCGCGGCGGGGCCGAACTGGGCAGGTCCCGGAATCGAGACCAAGGAGCAGGCGGAGAACGGGGGCGGGGGTGTCCTGCCGACGCTGGCCGGCGCCGCCGCGATCAACCCCGGCACGGCCGGTGCCGGTCCGCACTGGGGTGCCTACGACAACTTCGTGCTGGGGTCGGACGGTTTCTACCACGAGACCACCCAGCCGAGGAGGCTCGCGGTGTCGAACTACTTCGTCGCGCGGTCCGGCCTGGACGGTGACCACAAGGTCAACATGATCGACCTCGCGCCGGACGGCTCCATCTCGGTGGACCAGACCTTCCGGGACGAGTTCACCGGCCAGGTGGGCATCAACTTCAACCGGAAGTCGTGGCCCCACGGTGATTTCGGCAATGCCAAGCCGCATTCCGAGCTGTTCGTCATCGCCGACGACGACGTGAAGTAACAACCCACCCGGCGGGAGCCGTCCGGTGTCGCCCGGACGGCTCCCCTTCCTGACCCGAAAGGGCATTCGATGGATCACGGGACACAGGCCGTCATGGCGTCGGCGGGGCCCGACGTCGTGGCGCTCCTGGTGCGAGTGGTACTGCTGCTGTCGACGGCGATGGTGGCCGGCGCCGGACTCCTCCTCGTTCACCGGCGGATCCCGGTCACCGCGCTCGGTGCGGTTTCGGCCGTGCTGGCGGTCGTTTCGGCGTTCGCCTTCGACGTCAACGCGGTCGCCGCGGGCGTGCACGTGGTGCTCGTGCTCGCCGTTCCGCTGCTGCTGGCGCGGCGTCTGCCGACCGCGCGCTGGATCGCGCTGGCGCTGCTGTTGCTCGTCGTCGTGGAGACCTCGCTCGATCGGTCCGGTGTGGACTTCGCGGCCGACACGGTCTGCGTCGCCGCCGCGGCCGCGTGGTTCGGTCTGGCCCTGGCACCGGAAAAGCCACCCCGGTACCAGGCGTTGACCCTCGCACTCGGGCTTCTCCTGGTCGGGGCGGGCGTGGTGCGCCTGCTGCTCTCCGGTGTCGCCTTCGACCGCCGGCTCTACGAGACCCTGTTCGGGATCACGCTGCTGGCGGTGGTCGCCCTGCCCGCGGCGGCACTGGCCGTGCGGACCCGCACCGCCGGGGCCGTGCTCGTCGCGGTGGGCTTTCTGGTCTGGACCACATACGGTGTCCTACCATACCCGCCCGACCTGCCTGAGCCGGGCGTTCCCCTGCTCACCACCGCGTCACTGGCCGGTCAGGAGGTTCCGGTCCTGGTGAGCCCGCAGCGGCCGGGCCGCAACCTGGTGCACCTGCCCGAGAGCGCGGGGGCCGGAATCACCGTCGGCGGTGTGCCCGCGTCCCCGCGAGCGGGCGCCGAAGGGTATTGGGCCGACGTCGACCTGCCCGCGGGGCGAAGCGATCTCGTACTCGGCAGGGCGGGAAGCCGGGCGACGATCGCCGTCGACGCGGGCAGCGCACCCGGCCGGGTGATCAGTCCCGAATGCGCGTCGGCCGGGCTCGGTGGACTGATCGCCGGCCGGAAGGACGTCCTGACAACCTGCCCGGAAGACGCACTGTCCGTCCAGGACGGTGACGCACTGCGGGATCTGATCGGTTTTCTCGGCGCACGGCACGCCGGAACGATCACGCTCGTGTCGGATTCCTCGCCGCGCGGCACGGCCGCGGCCGGCCTCGTGCGCGACGCCGCCGCGAGCCAGGGCCTGCGGGTCACGAACGAACCGGGCCAGGCCGCGCTGGTCGTGGTGTCCGGCTGGTCCGACGCCTACACGGCCATGACGTCGGCCGGGCGGGCCCAGCGCTCATCCCCGGCCTACCCCTACGGGCTTTACGTGGCGCCGTGGCTGTTGAGCGGACCGATCGTCAACACGGTGTCCGCGTCGATGGTTCCGCTGCGGTTCGATCCGCGGGAGGAGAGTGCCCTCACGTATGCCGTCTCGCTCGGCGCGGCCTTCGGCGGCGAAAACCCGACCGTCGGCGGATTTCTCTCGTGGCTCGGACCAGCCGGGCAGGCGAGTGTTTCACCGGTGCAGCTCTACGCGTCCGCGCAGGTCAACGCCATGCCGATGGATCCAGGTCAACCGCAGCCGCCCGGCATGCCGATGGTCGGCGAGGGCGCCGGGCACTGGGTTCCGGACGGCACGGTCGTCCCGGTGAGCTCCCCGCTCGATTGAACGGCGGAGAAACGGAGAAAGGAGAAATGGTGCGCAGAGTCCTTACCCGGGTGCTGGTTTCCGGTGCGGTGGCCGCCGCCGCGCTGGCGCTGGGCGGCGGGGTCGCGGGTGCGGCCGAGCCCGGCACCCCGATCTGGCTGCTCCCGGGCGTCGACGTCGGGTCGGTGGCGGATCCGACGGTCGGTCTCCCGGCCACCGTGCTGGCCCCGGTCGACGCGGTACTGACCTACTTCGGCTGAAACCTTGGAGAGAAAGGCGAAAAGATGAAGAAGACCCTGGTACGCGGGTTCGTGGTGACCGCGCTGGCCGGTGTGGCGCTGGCCGGTGGCGCGGTCCCGGCCTTGGCCGACACCGCACCCGGAAACAGTGGCGTGACCGTCGTGGACGAGCCGGACACGAGCACGCTGAACAACATCTACACCTTCGCCCCGCTCGGTGTTCCGGTGCTGGGCCTGATCTCCTCGCTCAACGCGGTGCCGGGCAAGATCCTGCCCAGTCCCGGTTCCTGACACAGCGGCGGAAGAACAACAGGTCCGGAAAATGGGAGTGCCCTGATCCGGGGTGCGCGCACCCGATTGTTTCGCCGTGAAATTAATTGTACGGTGTCGGGTCGCCATCTCGAATGATGGGATGTGCCGAGGAAATCGTTGACGCCCGCGTTCGCCGACCAGAGGATTCGTGGCGACCCCAGGTGACCCGGTCGTGGTCGCCGTCTCCGACTCCCTGGAGTTTTCCGCGTGACTTCCTCTCCTCCGGCGGTGCTCGCCGAGTCCGGACGGGCCGGCGGGGTGTCCCGCCGGGCCCGGCCGGCCGGCGCGCTCGGGCGCCACGGTCTCCGGCTGGTCCGGTGGATCAGCCCGGTGGCACTGCTGCTGATCTGGCAGGTGGTGGGCGAATTCGGCCTGATATCACCGAAAAAGCTCCCGCCGCTGACGACGGTGTGGCAGGCCGCCCTCGAAGTGGCGGGTAACGGCCAGCTGGGTACGGGCCTGGCGGTGTCGCTGCGCCGCATGCTGATCGGCTTCGCGATCGGCGCCTTGATCGGCGCCGCGCTGGGCGTGTTCGCGGGGCTTCGGCGGTGGACCGACGCCGCCGTCGACCCGGTAATGCAGATGATCCGCAATGTGCCGCTGTTCGGCCTGATCCCGTTGCTCATCCTGTGGTTCGGCATCGGCGAGCTGCCCAAGCTGGTGCTCATCGCGCTGGCCGCGGGACTTCCCATTTACGTCAACGTGCACGCCGGCATCCGCGGCGCCGACCCGCACCTGGTCGAGGCGACCTCCGCGCTCGGTTACACGCGCTGGCAACGGATCCGGCATGTCGTGCTGCCCGGCGCGTTGCCCTACACGCTCGTGGGAGTGCGACTCGGTGTCGCGTCGGCCTGGCTCGCCCTGGTGGTGGCCGAGACGATCGCCACGGACTCCGGCATCGGCTTCATGATCAATAATGCCCGCGATTTCCTCCGCACGGACATCGTCATCGTGGGTCTGGTGATCTACGCCGTCGTCGGGCTGCTCATGGACACGCTCGTGCGGGCGATCGAGCGGTGGCTGCTGCGGTGGCGGGTGTCATGACGGAGACGACAGCGCGGACGGAAACCGCGTGGATCCGTGGTCTGGTCAAGGAATTCGGCCCGCGCCGGGTGCTCGACGGCCTCGATCTCGTCGTCCGGCGCGGTGAGTTCGTCGCCCTGCTCGGGCGGAGCGGGTCCGGGAAATCCACGCTGTTGCGCGTGCTCGCCGGACTCGACCACGACATCGAGGGCGAGACGAGCACGCACGGCCGGGTGTCGGTCGCCTTCCAACAACCCCGGCTGTTGCCGTGGCGGCGCGTCTGGCACAACATCACGCTCGGAGTCGACACGCCCGAGCCGCGCGAAACCGCGCGCCAGGCGCTCGACGAAGTCGGCCTGGCCGACAGGATGGACGCCTGGCCGCGCACCCTCTCCGGCGGCGAGGCGCAACGCGTCTCGCTGGCCAGGGCGCTGGTCCGCCGGCCCGATCTGCTGTTGCTGGACGAACCCTTCGGCGCGTTGGACGCGCTGACCAGAATGTCCATGCACCGCCTGGTGACGCGGCTGTGGCAGGCGCACCGGCCGGCGGTGTTGATGGTCACCCATGACGTGGACGAGGCACTCGCCCTCGCCGACCGCGTGCTGGTGCTCGCGGACGGCCGGATCGCGGCCGAGCACGTCCTGCCCCGCGCCCGCCCGCGAAAAGCCGCGGAGAACGCCGGACTCCGGGTCCGGGTGCTGTCCGATCTCGGAGTCGAGGGAGTCGATGACCATGAAGGCGCGTAAGAGAATCGCGCTCGGTGCCGGAGCGGCCGCCGTCGTGCTGGGCCTGACCGCCTGCGGGAACGCACCCGCCACCACCGGTCCCGCCGCCGTGGCGGTGCCCGCCGCGGTGAGCCCGGCGCAGCTGGCCGCCGTCACGCTGAAAATCGGGGACCAGAAAGGCAGCAGCGAGCAGGTTCTGCTCCAGGCCGCCGGACTGCTCGACGATATTCCCTACCATGTCCAATGGTCCACCTTCACCTCCGGACCGCCGATGCTGGAGGCGATCAACGACAACGCCGTCGACGTCGGTCAGGTCGGGAACACGCCGCCGATCTTTTCGGCCGCGGGCAACGGGAACATCGACATCGTCGGTGTGCTCCGCTCCCCGGTCGGCGACGCCGTGCTGGTGCCGAAGGATTCCACCATCCACAGCCTGTCCGACCTGCGCGGCAGGACCATCGCCGTGGCCAAGGGATCCTCGGCCAACGGCACGCTGCTCAACACCCTCGCGAAGGCGGGGCTCAAGCCCACCGACGTGACCCTGTCCTACCTCCAGCCCGCCGACGCCTACGCCGCCTTCACGCAGGGAAGCGTTGCCGCGTGGGCGGTTTGGGAGCCCTACGTGACCGAGGCCGTGCAGAATCTGGGCGGCCGCCGACTGGTCAGCGGCACGGATGCGTTGAACGGCACCGGATTGGCCGGGGGAACGCCACTGTCCAATGGCTACACCTTCCAGGTGGCGAGCCGGACCTCGCTGGGCGACGCGGGCAAGAACGCGGCGATCGAGGACTACGTGACCCGGGTCGCCAAGGCCGACCTGTGGGCCAAGAACCACCTCGATCAGTGGGCCGAGGTGTACGCGCGGCAAACCGGGATCCCGCTTGCCGTCGCGAAGGCGGCGGTGCCCGGTCTCACCCTTAACCCCATCGTGATCGACAACGCGGTGATTTCGTCGGAACAAAACCTCGCGGATGCCTTCACCGCGGCAGGCCAGATACCGGGGCAGGTCGATATGGGCCCGTTCGTCGACAACCGGTACAACTCCGCGATCGCTCCGCTGACCGGAAATGGAAACTAATGACTACCACAACCAGCAGAACATCCCGCATCGCAGTGCACTGGTTCTTGCCGACCCACGGCGACGGACGAACGATCGTCGACCGTCCACAAGAGAGCCCGATCGGCACGGCGCCGCGTGAGCCCGACATCGACTACCTCGCGCAGGTCGCACAGGCGGCCGAACGGATGGGGTTCACCGGGATGCTGACCCCGACCGGCAGCTGGTGCCAGGACGCCTGGCTGACCACGGCGGCGCTGCTGGCCGCCACGCGGCGGATCAAGTTCCTGGTCGCGTTCCGGCCGGGTTCGCTGACCCCGACGCTGGCCGCCCAGATGGCCGTGACCTACCAGCGGATCTCCGGTGGCCGGCTCCTGCTCAACATCGTCACCGGCGGCGATCCGGTCGAGCAGGCCCGGTTCGGCGATCACCTCGACCACGACCAGCGGTACGACCGCACGGACGAGTTCCTCGCCGTCCTGCGTTCCGTGTGGACCGGCGAGCCGACCGATTTCACCGGCAGGCACTACCGGATCGAGGGCGCCACCGCGTTCACCGTGCCCGATCCCGTGCCGCCGCTGTACTTCGGCGGCTCGTCCGAAGCCGGCCTGCGGGTGGCCGCCCGGCGCGCCGACGTGCACCTGACCTGGGGCGAGTCGCCGGCCGCGGTGGCGGAGAAGGTCGCCCGGCTGCGCAAGCTGGCCGCCGACGAGGGCCGGGAACTGCGGTTCGGGATCCGGCTGCACACCCTGTCCCGGGATACCTCGGAAGCCGCGTGGGCGCAGGCGCAGCGCCTCTACGACCAGTTCGATCCGGAGGTGATCGCCGCGTCCCAGGCGCGGTTCGCCGCGCAGGATTCCGTCGGGCAGCGACGTATGGCCGAGCTGCACGAGGGAGTGCGCGGCTCCGACGCGCGGTCCCTGGAGATCCACCCGCACCTGTGGGCGGGCATCGGGCTCGTCCGGGGCGGCGCCGGTACCGCGATGGTCGGCAGTCACGCCGAGGTCGCCGACCTGATCGAGGAATACCACGACATCGGCATCGACGAATTCGTGCTCTCCGGGTATCCCCATCTGGAAGAGGCCTATTGGTTCGGCGAAGGTGTGCGCCCCGAACTCGTGCGCCGGGGTCTACTCGGCGAATCGTTTTGACCGGTTACCCGGGGCGCGTCGCTCAACGACGTCGAGTAGGCGGCCCTGCAACGGGAGACCCTGACTGAGCTGGGTGACGGCTTCGCTGAGTTGTTTGCAGGCGTCGTCGATTTCCTCGCGCGCGCGATCGCGTTCCGCGGTGATCGTCGCGTGGATCAGCGCCGTCAGGGCGAGCGAACCGTTGAACGCCTGCAGGTTGATCATCTTCGCGGTGAGGTCGAGCGAGACGAAGACCGGGCTGCCGCGGGCCGCCGCCAGGATCGCGACCGTGATGGCGATCAGGGCGGCGGTCACCGCACCCGCCTGGTGGAAACGCAGCCCGGCCCAGATGACGAACGGGAAGGGCAGGAAGAACAGGTGGGCCGGGCTGTACATCGCCAACACCGTGACCACGAAGGTCCCGGCGAACAGGCCGACCGCCTCGAGCACGCGGTATGGGTTGACGTGGCGGGGTAACCGGATCCGGCGGGCGAGCAGCAGCAGCGGCGCGATGGTGAGCACGCCCATCGCGTCGCCGGTCCACCACACCCAGAAGGTGGTCCAGAACCGGCCGGTCGGGACGGCGCCGGCCATCACCAGTGCCGCGCTGCCGATGGCGGCGCTGATCAGCATCCCGGCGAACGCGCCGAGGAAGACCAGCGCCAGGGAATCCTTGAGCCTGCTCAGATCTGTCCGGAAGCCCGCCCTGGTGAGCAGGAGATAGGCACAGACCGGAGCCAGCGTGTTGCCCACGGCGATCAGACCGACGGCGGGCAGCGAAGGCCCGAGCGGAATGTTGACCGCCAGCGCACCGATGGTGATGCCCGGCCAGGTCCGCGGACCGAGCAGAAGCAGTGCGGCCACGGCGATCCCGGTCGGCGGCCACAGGGGAGTGACCTGGGTGCCGACCAGCGCCAGCCGGAGACCCAGGACCGCGCCGACGTAGTAGGCCGCGGCGACGACCAGGATCCGCAGGGCGAGCGCGACGGGTGGCGATGGCGCTGCCATTTCCCGAGAATAACGGCTTCGCCGGGTCAATTCCGGTCGGGAACTCCGCCTTGTCCGATTTTCACCGAAGACAGGCCGGTCGGCTCAAAACGGCACGAGTGCGCATCGCGGTCGTGGGGCGCCGTCATCGGGGATATGGTGCACGGAAATGATCGGCGGGAATTCCGGTTCGACCAGCGCGACGCGTTCGCGTGTGGACGGTCGGCCCGGCTCCTGGCGGCGCGCGGGCCGGTTCGACCGCGACGGCGGTTCGCGAAGGATTCGGTTTCACCGAGCTTCACTGAGGTGGACCGGCTGCCCCGGTTCGTAACGAGGTCGAAACTTTTCCGCGCAGGCGCGGGGTGACCGGAATCCGTCACGAGCCGCCCGACCGGGGACGTCGATGGCCGAACGTTGGACGTCATGGCCCGGACAGGGATGGCAGGGCGGACGTGGCCGGCTGAGCCGTGGGCGCGTGTCGGCGCGTGGCGAGGCAGTCGTGCGCCGCAGGCGGCCACGGAAGGCCAGCGCCTGGGCACGCGGCGTACCGATCCTGCGATGATACGACCATCGCGACACGAGTGCGGTGACCGCGCGGTCACACGAGCGCCGTCGACTCCGGCGCGGCACCGTCTTCCCCGCGCCGTGTTACCGGCCTTGCGTTCCTACTGCTCTGTTCCTACCGCTGTGTTCCGGTTTTGCCTTCTTGGAACGACGTTAAGGGCGTCGCGTTCCGCGGTGCGCTGCCCGTGGTGTCGCCAGCGCTGTGTCGCCTGTCTTGCCTTCCCGGTCAGGCCTTCCCACGGCTCGGCGCGCGGGCCATGCGGTCGATCAGGGTCGCCCACCGTCCGCGTCGGTCGGCGGGGTAACGGGACCAGGAACGCTCGAGCTTCCGGGATCCGGCGCCGTACCGCTTGCGTGCCCAGGGCGAACGTGGTTTGGCCAGCCGTACCGCCGCGACGATCGCGACCAGGAAGATCACCAGCCCGAGCACCCCCGAAGCGATCTTGCCCTTGAGGATCGCGACGAGCGAGAACCCCAGGTTCAGCGCCGCCGTCACGGCGAACCCGATCTGTCCCTCGCCCGCGCTGTCCTCGAACGGCCGAGCGCCCAGCACCAGGAGCAGACCGAGCATGGAGGCGATCAGCACGGCGTCGAGCGACTTGCGGCCTTCGTCGGTCCAGTAGACGTCGTCGAGGTACAGCCACAGCGCGAACTCGTCCAGTGTCAGCGCCGCGCCCGCGCCGAACACCGCGGCGAGCACCTGGACCCAGGGCGTTCCGGGGCGGTAGAGGAATTCGGCGACCCCGGCCAGGAGGATCAGGAAGATCCCGTACACGTGGTGGTGCACATGGACCCCGCCGACCGCCGTGTCCCGGAACGGTCCGCGCCCGGACCGGATCAGCCGCACGATGACCCGAGTCACCGCGAACGTCACCACGAACGCCGCGAACAGCCACAGGACCGCACTGCTGCCGACATCGAAGTTCACGCTCACCCGCGCGTTCACCGCCGCCCGCCCACAGCCACCATCGCCGCTCCTCGAACGCCTCCCGGCCCCCAGCCTCACCCGACCCCCCAACCCCCGATAGAGCCAAAAGACCCCGCTCACGCCGTGTCCCCCTTCCGGTCGCCGTGTCCCCCGTTCCGGTCGCCGTGTTCCCCGTTCCTGTCGCCGAGTTCTCCCGTCGGGTCTCCGAAGTCGCCGCGAGGGGTTGAGATGCAGCGAACGGGCACTGTGAGTGACGACATCGGTGGCCGTGAGTCCCGGCGAGAACCGGAAGAAGACGGGGCCGCGACCGTCGTCGGCGCCGGGTTCCGCGGCGGCGATGCGGACCGCGCTTCGCCTCGTGTATCAGGGCGAGCCGGCCCGCTGACGGCGACGGAATGCCGGAAGCGCAACAGCGCCACGGGAGAAGCCGGGTTCGCCCATCCGGCGGCCAGGCGGCACTCGGTTGCGGCACTTCGCGGCCCCCGATCGGCCGCCGACGGGTAGCCCGGTATAGGTTCGAGCGCCTCCCCGGAACGGTCCGCCGAATATTCATAATGGTGATGATCGGGGGCAAGAGGAATTATCGGGATGATCCCTTCGAAAGGGGACATCGATGCTGTCCCGCCTGATTGACACGGTGTCGATCAGATGATTAGCCTTCCTCCAGGCGGAACGGCTTCTCGCCATGTGGAAAAGCTCGGCGCCGCCGTCCGACTCGCACCGACGCGGGAGAGGCACCGATGAATCACGACTCCAGGCAGGTTGACAGCGAGTCCGAAACCGAGGTGACCGTCGCGGTCGACGGTGAACTGTCCGAAGTGGAATCTGTTCGCTGGGCGGTCGACGTGGTCCTGAAAGAGCTGGCGACACGCGGAATCCGGGGGATCGCCGGTGCCGCGGGAGCGGCGCCCGCGATCCGTGTCGAGGTCCGTTCGAACCCGGATGGGCATGACTTCCGGGTATCAGAGGCCTTCAGCTTCACCCGGCCGCCCGGCGAGCCCCGGGAGATCGTCGTTTTCGGTGACGATCCGGCCGGTGCCACCTACGGCTTGCTGGAGCTGGCCGATCGGGTCCGCTACGCGGAGGATCCGCTGCGCGAACTGGAACGCACCGCCCCGGTCAGGCAGACGCCGTCGACCCCGGTGCGCAGCATTTCGCGGACGTTCGTCAGCGATGTCCAGGACAAACCCTGGTTCCATGACCGAGCATTCTGGGACGAATATCTGACCGAACTGGCGATGCAGCGCATAAATCGTCTGCAGCTCGCGCTCGGTATGCAGTACAACTATTCCCACGACCGGGACGTCCGGGACAATTATCTGTGCTTCGCCTATCCTTTCCTGCTGGCGGTGCCCGGTTTCGACGTCTTCGCCGAGGGTGTCGACCACGACGAGCGCACCCGGAACCTCGCCGCGCTGCGATACATCAGTGATGAGGCCAAGCGGCGCGGCATTCACTTCCAGCTCGGCCTGTGGAACCACGGTTACGAACCGATGGAAAGTCCTCGGGTCCGGTACCCCATCCGGGGACTTTCGGCCGCCACACACGCCGCTTACTGCGCGGCGGCGCTGGATCGCCTCCTCCAGGCCTGCCCGGCGATCGACGGGCTGACCTTGCGCGTCCACTACGAGGGCGGCGTGCACGAGGAAGGCCATGAGGACTTCTGGCGCGAGGTCCTCGGCGCGGTGCGGTCGGCGGGCCGGCCGATCGAGATCGACCTGCACGCCAAGGGCGTCGACCAGGCCCTGCTGGACATCGCGGTCGGCACCGGGTCCCCCGTGGTGATCTCGGCGAAATACTGGGCCGAGCACCAGGGCCTGCCCTACCACCAGACGGCGGTGCGGGAACGGGAAAAGCCCACCTCACAGGTCGGGTCCGGGTTGCGCGCGAAGACCCAGCACACCCGCCGGTTCACCCGGTACGGCTACGGCGATTTCCTCCGCGAGGACCGCGAGTTCGACGTCGTCTTCCGCATCTGGCCCGGCACCCAGCGCGTCCTGCTCTGGGGCGACCCGGTATTCGCGGCGGGATACGGCCGGCTCGGGACGCTCGGTGGCGCACGGGGCGTGGAGCTGTGTGAGCCGCTTTCCTTCCGCGGCCGCAAGGATTCGGGCGCGCCGGACGCTCGCGACCCCTACCTGGATCCGGCGCTGCGACTGGGCCGCGACGACTGGAAGAAATACCTCTACACCTACCGGTTGTGGGGACGGCTGCTTTACGACCCGGACGCCGATCCCGAGAGCTGGCGCCGGTTCCTCCGGTGGGAATTCGGGACCGCCGCGCCGGACGTCGAGCAAGCGCTTTCTCGCGCCAGCAGGATCCTGCCACTGGTCACGGTGGTGCACGGGATCGGTGCCTCGAACAACTGGTACTGGCCGGAAGTCTACCTTCCCATGCCCATCGCGGGCGGCGCTGAATCGGCCCATTACGGCTGGGACACGGTGGAGCCCAAGACCTTCGGCGGCGTCAGTTCCTTTGATCCGGGCCTGTTCGACACGGTCAACGACCACGCGGACAACCTGCTGGCCGGCCGCCGGTCCGGTAAGTACACCCCCGAAGACACCGCGGCCTGGCTGGACCGCCTCGCCGAGGAGGCGGACGACCACCTCGCCGCGGCGGAATCGCGGATGAATGATGTCAAGGTCCCGGCGTTCCGCCGCCTGGCGATCGACGTCCGGGTCCAGGCCGAGTTGGGCCGGTTCTTCGCTGCCCGGACACATGCCGGGCTGAGTTACGCGCTGTACCAACGAACCGGTGATCCCGCATGGCTGTGCGACGCGGTGACCGACTATCGGAACGCGCGCGCCGCGCTGGCCGCCGTGGTGTCGGTCACCGAGGGGATCTACCGCGCCAACCTCGCCTTCGGTAACCGCGCTTGCGAATTCGGGCACTGGAAGGACCGGCTGTCCCAAGTCGACGCTGACCTCGCCGCACTGGAAGCCGAACATCGCAAGGCCGCCAAGACCACCGGAGACCGCCGCAACGAGATCGAACCCGTGCCGCGGGGACACCGCCCGGCGCTGGACCACGTCGAGCCCGCCGGGTTCCGCCGCGGGGACGATTTCTCGGTCGATGTCGCCGTGCGCGGAAGCCAGGACGGGGCGATTTCCGGTGTGACACTGCACTATCGGCACCTCAACCACGGCGAGGACTACCGGACCGAGGAAATGACCTCGACCGGAACGGTGTATACCGCCACGATTCCCGCCGAATACACCGACTCGGCGTTCCCCTTGGTGTATTACTTCACGGTCCGCGCGGGCTCGGGCGACGCCTGGCTCGCTCCGGGCTTCGACGATTCTCTGGCCAACCAGCCCTACCACGTCATACGTCAATCACCGACAACGGGATGGCAGGACGAGACGCCATGAAATACACCTACCTGGGCCGGTCGGGCCTCCGGGTCAGCCGGCTGTGCCTGGGCACCGCCGCTTTCGGCAGTTTTTCCGGTGGCAGCAAGGAATACGGCGGTGTGAGCGAGGCCGATTCCTTCCAGATCATGGATGCGGCCCTGGACGCGGGCATCAACTTCTTCGATACCGCGAATGTCTACGGCGGCGTCGGTTCGCGCGGCCGGACCGAAGAGATCATCGGCAACTGGTTCGCTCAGGGCGGTGACCGGCGTGCGCGGGTCGTGCTCGGCACGAAGGTCGGCCGCGTTTTCGAGCAGGACGAGATCGATGGTCCGAACAAGCAGGAAGGCCTGTCGCTGTACAAGATCAGGCGGCACTTCGAGGCGTCGTTGCGCCGTCTGCGGACCGACCACATCGAGCTTTACCAGATGCATCATGCCTACCCGCACGTCACCTGGGACGAGCTGTGGGAGGCGTTCGAGGGACTGGTCCGTCAGGGCAGGGTCGACTACATCGGCTCCTGCAACTTCGGGGCCGCGGACCTGATGGAAGCCCAGCACACGGCCCGGGACCGGCGGTTCATGGGCCTGGTCTCCGAGCAGTCTCGGTACAACCTGGTGGACCGCGCCGCCGAGCGCGAGCTGATCCCGACCGCCGCGAAGCTGGGTATCGGGGTGACGGTGTGGAGTCCGATGGCACGGGGCCTGCTGGCGCTGGACGTGACCAGGCCGCTGCCCACCGCGCTTTCCGGGGACGCCAGGAACCTCCTGGTCACCCACCGCGAAAGGATGCGGGAATTCTCCGCGTTGTGCCGGGAACTCGGGGAAAGCGAAGCGACGGTCGCGATCGCCTGGCTGCTGGCCAATCCCGCGATCACCAGCCCGGTGATCGGGCCCGGTTCGGTCGAGGAACTCCACAGCATGCTGCGCGCCACGGAAATCGACCTCGACAGTGAGACGATGAAAAGGCTCGACGCGATTTTCCCCGGCGCGTAGACAGCTCGAGTGCGCGGGGGACAAGTGGGGGAGCGGGGGTAAACGGCCGCCGAACACCGAAGTCGGCGGTCTGTGCCGCGGTCGTCCAGGAGAGGCAACCCATGACACAGTCGACGAAGCCTGTAGGAAAGATCCGCTGGAGCATTGCCGCGCTGACCGGTATCGGCATTCTCATCAACTACTTCGACCGGTCCAACATCAGCCTCGCCGCCGATCCCATGATGAAGGACCTGCACCTGTCGGTCGGGCAGTTCGGGCTGGTGCTGTCGGCGTTCGGGTGGTCCTACGCCGCGGCCCAGATCCCGTTCGGACTGTTGCTCGACCGGATCGGCATCACCTGGATCATGCGAGTGTGCAGTGTCCTGTGGACGTTGTTCACCTTGCTGACCGCGATAGCCGGTGGGCTGGGTCTGGTCATGCTGGCACGCGTCTTGCTCGGCGTCGCCGAAGCGCCCGCGTTCCCCGCGTCGGCCAAGGCGAGTGGATACTGGTTTCCGTTGCGGGAACGCGGTGTCGCTACCGCCTCCTTCGACGGCGCGTCGCGCTTTTCGAATGTCATCGGCGCCCCGCTGATCGCGCTGGCCATCACCGAATGGGGCTGGCGTGGCGGATTCTGGCTTACCGCGGTCCTCAGTGGACTGTTCGCGGTCGTCTGGTGGATCTGGTACCGGAACCCGCGGCAGCATCCGAAGCTCACCCGCGCGGAACTCGACTACATCGTCGGAAGTGGTGGTGCCCAACAAGAGGGGCAGCCCGCCGCGGGAACCTGGCGCACCGCCGCAACCTTGCTGCGCAACCGGAAGATCCTCGGCCTGTTTCTCGGTTACGGCTGTGCCGGCTACGCCGGGTCGTTCTTCATCGTGTGGCTTCCCGGGTATCTGGAAGTCCAGTTGCACCTGTCGGTGCTGAAAACCGGGCTCTACAGCACGATTCCGTGGATCGTGGCCACCCTGGCCGACTTCTTCATCGCGGGGCTCGTGGTGGACCGTCTGATCAAGTCCGGCCGCAACCCCAGCCGGGTGCGGCGGACACTGATCACGGTCGGCATCCTGATCAGTCTGACCGTCGTCTTCGTCGCCTTCACGCACGACCCGGTGGTGGCGATCGTGTTCATCACCACCGGGACCGCGGGCACCGTGATCATGAGCTCGATCACCTGGATCCTCCCCGCGATCCTCGCCCCGACCGGGGCCGTCGGCGCCATCGGCGGTGTGATCAACTTCGCGAACTGGGGTTTCAACACGCTGTCCACCATGATCACCGGCTTCATCGTCGAGGCCACCGGCTCGTTCACCCTGGTGATCATCATCGCCGCCGGATGCATCGTGCTGAGCCTGTACTTCTACGTTGTGTTCATCGGCCCGTACGAAGCCATCACCGTTCCCGCACGAGACGGCCGACCCGTCGCGAAAACCATGGAGCAGAATTGAAGATCGTCGAGGTCATCCCGCACATCATCGCCGAACGCCTGGAAACCTCGTTCGGCATGTCGCAGTTCTACTGGAACACCCGAAGCAGCTGCGTCGTCGAGATCGTGACGGACGAAGGTGTCACCGGCTGGGGCGAATGCTTCGGCCTTCCCGCGGCGAACCGCGCGCTGATCGAGTCGATGTACGCGCCGCTGCTCATCGGGCGGGACCCGACGGAGCGGGTGAGCCTGTGGGAGGCGATGTACCAGCGTGGCCGGACACACAAAGGCATAGCGATCACTGCCCTGTCCGGTGTGGACATCGCGCTCTGGGATCTGGCGGGCAAGATCGCGGGGCAGCCGGTGTACCAGCTGCTGGGCGGGAAGTCCGATGCGGTCCAGACCTATGCGTCGAGCTTCTACTATGGCGGGTTGTTCGACGACGATATCGAACGCGAGGCCGAGCACCTGCTGAAACAGGGCTTCACCGCGTTCAAGATCAAGGTCGGGGGACGGTCCATCGAGGATGACGCCGAGCGCGTCCGCCGGGTCCGCGCCGCGGTCGGTCCGGACGCCCGCCTTGCGGTCGACGCCAACCGGGGTTACACCGCGGCCGAGGCGATCGTGTTCGGTCAGGCGATCAGCGAGCAGAACATCTGGTGGTTCGAGGAGCCGGTGCCGCCCGAAGACCTCGCCGGCTACGCCCGGGTGCGGGCCGCGCTGACCATCCCGATCGCCGGCGGGGAGTCCGAATATACCCGGTGGGGCTTTCGCGACCTGCTGGCCGGGGAGTACGTCGATGTCGTGCAACCGGACACCGAGGCGTGCGGCGGGATCGGCGAGATGTTGCTCATCGCCGGGATGGCCAGCGCGTTCGGCGCGGCCATGTCCCCGCACGTGTGGGGATCTGCGATCGCCACCGCGACCGCACTGCACGTGATCAGCGCACTCCCGCACGGAACCCCGTCGATGACCCGTGAGCGGCCGCGCATGGAACTCGACACGTCGCCGAACTCGCTGCGGGACAAGCTGGCCTTCCTCGATCCGGGACCGATCATGCGCGTACCGGAACGGCCGGGTCTGGGCATCGAGATCGACCGGGCGGCCCTGGACCACTTCCGCGTCTGACACCACGTGCTTGCCATCCGGTGACTCGCCCTCCGCCGCTGGTGAACGCGGCGACCACCGGACCGGAGGCCACACCGCACGGAAGCCCGAGTTCAGCGACCGGAAGAGAGGACACGACGACCGGAACAGGGGACACGGCGACGGGACGGGGGGACACGGTGACCGGAAGGGGGGACACGGCGACGGGAAGGTGCGGGGCCTACTCTTCGGGGGCTACGTCGATGAGAGTGAGGTTGTGCAGATCCTCGCGGGAGAGGGCGTTGGCCGCCGCGAGCACGCGTTCCTGGTGCTTGGCGATGCGCTCGTCGACCAGCTTGCTCAGTTCGAGCGCCAGCGCACCGGTCTGGCGGACGGTGACCTCGTCGAGGGCGGGCTGCGGCGTCGAGGTGATGGCGATCCCGGTGACCCGGCCCCCGGCGCCGGTCACCGCGCCAACCTCGTACCGCTCGCGCGGATTCTGCCCCGGGTCGGCGTAATGCTTGCGTAGCTGGCGCAAGACCTTGTGCCATTCCAGCACCTCGCCCTGCAACGACGTCGATTCGACATCCTGCTCGGTCAGGCCCATCCCGCGGTTGCCCCCGGTGAAGCAGCGTGCGTAAGAGATCAGCGCGGTGGTCCACACCCCCTCGACGACCACGTCGTCGGGTTCGCCCTCGAGTTCGTCGATGAGCCGTTCGCAACAGCGCAGCACGGTCTGCAGATCGTTGAAGATCCCGGCGAGATCGGTCAGCGCCTGCGCCGCCGGCGTCTGCAACCGCCGCACCGTCCTCGGCCGGCCTGAGTCGCCGGTCACCTTCCGCACACCGCCGGTCGAACCGGGCCGCGGCGCCCGAACGTCGCTTCCACCACTTGTGACCTCCCGCCGGTGTCCCTGTGTCGCCTGGTGAACACCAAGGTAAACGCAGCGGGCAGGTCCCCCTGTCTCAAAGTGAGACAGGGGGCGCCACAGCGTCGTTACGGCCGTTACCGCCGTTACCGGCGGGTGGTCAGGCCGTAGCCGTAGGGGAACAGCGGGTCGTAGTTGGCGTCGCCGACGTTGATCGGCTCCTGCGCGGCGCTACGCGGCCAGGTCACCGACAACTTGCCGGTGAACGGGCGCTTGCCGAACAGCACGTCGGCCACACCTTCGCCCTCGCTGCCCGGCAGCCACGACATCACGAAGGCGTCCATCTTGGACAGCTCGTCGGTGACGATCTGCGGACGGCCCGCGACGTCGAGCACGACACAGGTCTTGATCGCGCCGCACACCTTGTCGATGTTCGCGCGGTCGGCCGCCGAGATCTCCAGCGTGTGACCGTTGTTGCCGACGTCTCCCATGCCTTCGGCGTACGGCGTCTCACCGATCACCACGATGCCGACGTCGGCGCCGGTCATCGGCGCGGACGCGTCCGCGCTGTAGGTGACGTGGCGGTCGGCCTGCTGGATGCCCTGCAGGATCGTCGTACCGGGGAAGCTGGTGTTACCGGACTGGCCCTGCCAGGTCACCGTCCACCCGCCGGCCTGGTTGCCCAGATCGTTGGCGTTGACCCCCGCGACGTAGATCTGCTGTGACGGCTGGAGCGGCAGCGCGTCGCTCGAGTTCTTCAGCAGCACCTGCGATTCCGCGGCCGCCTGCCGGGCCACCGCACGGTGCGCCGGCGAGCCGATCGTGCCGATGTTCGTGCGGTCGGTGTAGGGATGCTCGAACAGCCCCAGCTCGAACTTCTCCTTGAGGATCCGGCTCACCGCGTCGTCGATCCGTGACATCGGCACCCGGCCCGCCTGGACCTCGGCGGTGAGAGCCTGCTCGAACTGGCCGGCGGTGTCGGGCTCCATGAACATGTCGATGCCCGCGTTGACGGCGGTGCGGACCTGCGTGGCGTAGTCACCCGGGAGCTGGTGGATCGCGTTGTAGTCGCTGATGAGGAAGCCGTCGAAACCGATCTTCTGTTTGAGCACATCGGTGAGCAGTTCCTTGTTGGCGCTCATCTTCACCGCGGTGGAGCCGGGGCGGTCCGTCCACTGGACACTCGAGTACGACGGCATGATGCTGCCGACGTCGTGCTGCTGGACCGCGGTGACGTAGGGGGCCAGGTCGATCTGCTGGAAGTGCTGCCAGTCGGTGATCGTCACACCCTGGTCGATGGTGTAGCCACCATTGGTCGAGGTCCCATAGGTCGTGTCGCCGTCGCCGGCGAAGTGCTTCGCGGTGGCCAGCACGTGGTCCGGGCTCGCCAGGTCCGCCGGGCTCGTGCCCTGGAACCCGTCGATCGCGGTCTCCATCTGGGACACCAGGTTCGGGTCTTCGCCGAAGCTTTCGTAGGTGCGGCCCCACCGCTCGTCGCGGGTCACGCAGACGCACGGGGCGAAGACCCATTGCGGGCCCGTCGCCCGCGTCTCGGTCGCGGTGATCTGCTCGACCTGCCGCACCAGGGCCGGGTCGCGGGTGGCGCCGAGGCCGACGTTGTGCGGGAAGATGGTGGCACCGACGAGGTTGTTGTCGCCGTGGACCGAGTCGATGCCGTAGAGCAGCGGGATGTGCAGACGGGTCGCGAGCGCGCGCGACTGGTAGCCGTCGATCATGTCGGCCCAGGCCTGCGGGGTGTTCGGGGTGGGCGTCGAACCGCCGCCGGAAAGCAGGGAGCCCAGGGCGAGATCGGTGATCTGGGACTGGTCCCCGTCGACCGCGCCGCGCTCGGCCTGGGTCATCTGGCCGATCTTCTCGGCCAGGCTCATCCGGCCCAGCAGGTCGGAAACCCGTTGTGCCACCGGCAATCGCGGATTGAGGTAGGCCGGGGTCACGGATCCCGGTGCCTGCGCGGCCGCCGGGACCGCGCCCGCGGCCAGTGTGATCGCGGCCAGCACCGTGGCCGTGATGCCGGGACGTGCGGCGCGCCGGAGCAGGCCACTCCGGAAGGCGGGTCTTTTCACATGATCCTCCTTGAACTGCGATGAATCCACGGCGGACGAGGCCCGTGGAAGCGGTGCGGGCGGGCCTCGGTGGTGAGTGCTCAGCGTTCGAGGGGAGGAGCGGGTGTCCCGGGGCCACCGACGGGCGCGGCCCGGGATTCGCGGCTCGGCGGGGGGAATACGGCACCGCGTACGGCGACCGCCGTGGCACCGGCGGCTTTCGCGCCGGCCCAGGGGGAGTCCGGCACCGGTTGTGGTGACGACCCCGCGCGGCGCCCTCGGGCCGCGGCGGGGACGTCAAGGGTGGTTCTCGGCATCGAGATTCCCTTCACGCTCCAC
>Ga0310811_10002200_pt1 | contig 24344 bp, 21 predicted proteins | sample YCmetagenome_FD_207642 | JGI IMG/M metagenome (GOLD analysis project Ga0310811, IMG submission 207642) | Soil microbial communities from experimental microcosm in Duke University, North Carolina, United States - YC | ecosystem: Engineered > Artificial ecosystem > Soil microcosm > Unclassified ... | reverse complement strand
AGAAGGATAGAGGCAGTAATTAAAGCCAAGGGAGGTCATACAAAATACTAGAATACCTGGTTATTACTGTAAAATACTTGAGTCAAAAAACTGTCTGCATAAGTCACCATTTTGTGAGCCTTGTATCTCCACCATATCTCCACCAATTTCCACGGTGTAGGGCTCAAATGAAAGCCCTGAAGCTATACTACAATGTGGTATAAGCATGTTTTTAAGGCATTTGTTTGTTCTCACACAATATTATAGATAGTGAAAAATGCCAAAACATGCGGACAGTTTTTTGAGCCACTGTAGATTAGTTGTATCCATGAGGACCGAGATGAGACTCCATTTATGGAGGGCTCAACATCCCACTGTGCCACTCTGGTTCTTCACAATCCACTGTCTCTCCCATGGACTCAATTGGTGGGTCTTTGTCAACCTCCAGCACCTTGTTGGCCCACTCCAGACCCTCTCAGGTCCATGGCCCATCTATCTGGACCAAACACCTCCATTACTCACAAGGGGCAACAGAGAATTCAAATGCTATCAGGACAGCATTAGGGACATGTTTTGCCTTCCCTTCACCTGCAGATTCTGCAGCATGGGTGGTCTTTTATGGCAACTCACAATACAATATGGGCCAGACAATTTAATTTCAGCTGCCCTGTCTGGCCCTTCAAGTGATGCCTATATGCATTCAAATAGTGAGCACATCAGCACCGATATCAATGACACAGTGAAGGATGCTCATATCAAAATGCTGCTGGGCATAACAATCAACAGTCATTCCTTGTGGCCTCCCATCAATATCTTTGAGAAGCACATGCAGTGGGAAGGAGAGTGGACTGCAATTTTAGAGACATAGTTCATAAAGCACATCATTATGATATAAAACAGGGATATGTGCACTTTTGCCACCTATAGCCAGTGGTCATCAAGACTTTGGCAACACACCCTAACTTCATCCAAAGATGCTACAAAGGTTGTAACCGAGGTGCAAGCACAGTTATTGCGCTACAATATTGATCAGTTCAATCCAAAGTGTTTTGTGGTGTTGGATTAGATTGTGTCATAGTCATTTTAATATTTCTCTGATCATGTCACATAGCACACACTGTTAAGGTCGTGCTCAAAAGATATCAGATCCAAAGGGCTTTGGCCTCAGCTTGTACGCTGTGCCCCTTTCCCGAGTATAGCCCCTTATTTCAGAATACTATACTTATCATATCCGAAGATCTGGATGGCTATTGTAGCGTATCTGAAGGTCTGGATGGCTATCGTATGATATCCAGATGTAGGGACAAGTATCGTATTCCTATCTGAAGATAAGGAATAGTATCGTATACTATCCGGATGGCATCTGGATATCAGACAGAAGCATATAGGCTAGTCTAGACAAGTCTAAGACTAGAAAACTAACAGAGTATAGACTATCTGAAGATAGAGGCGGATGCATTTAGACTATCAGATACAATCCTTAAGTCTCGGAGGGTGACAAGAGTTGTTAAGACTCGAGTCCGGATAACAGAATGAGGACAATCTAAGATGATATTCAAACTAGGGTGCTATAGGACATATACAAGAGTTTATATACGATAGAACTAAGTGAAAGGCTATGCACAAAGTATCGCAATGTATAAGCAACACTTATTAGAAGTCAAACATGAGCCAGAAGTTAATCACAAGTGAATGGATCAGTAAACATAGCCGGAAGTAAACATAACCGATATACCGGAAGGGAAGAAATACTAAATGGAGGAAATAAGCAGTGTTTAACGTTATATGAACAGGATATGAATGAAGAAGCTTATTGCGATGGATCCGGTATGGATCTGTGGATCGGATCTGATCAGATCTGATCAGATCTGACATCCAAAACTTCGGATGAGAAGCGCAAATGAATGGGATATGACACACACACAGCAACTGAATGTACTTTTACATGCATTGGGATATGGACTTTTGGGTTGTGGACTTTATGAACTTTGCATATACTACCTGATTCCTGTCACATTGTTACTATGATCATAATTACTGTTTGATTCATATAACATTCAACATTGTTGTAGACATGCCTTTAATCACAGAGGTAGTATTCTGAAACCGACTGAAGTAGTCCCTAAAGTAGCAGGAATATGACATGTCTTAGAAGTATCTGAAGTTGCTCATGTAGTGATGTGTCTTTAGAAGTTGCCTAAGCCACAGCACTTCTAAATCTAGTTGATGTAATTCAAGTCAGAACTTGATGAAATCTACCAGTTTTATCTCTTGTACTAATAATGAAAAAATATCTGTGAATTCAGCTATGAGTGCCTGAGCTTGGCTTTATTGTTCTTCAGTAAGAGGTCCCCATAGCAAACTGCTTTCACAATTACCTCTACTTATGCTGGCCAGAATAGTCCATGCTCCATTAATCTAGTAAATATATCTTTAGGCAGTATTGGAGGTACAATTTCTAATACTTCACCTATTGTGGTTACTTGTTTTACATTCCCAACTTTAAAAGCTGGTTGAGGGTCTTCTCTTGCTGTGTCTTCCTGACAGGTGGGTAACTGTGGGTTTAGGATCTTAGTATATGATTCTAGGCTATGTACATCTATGGATGGTGGTATAGTAGGTATGTATTGAATAATATTATTGTTATTTTGTATATATATATAGATATTGAAGATGTTGTAGATGGTGAAAGGTGTTATTAGATAGGAACTTGACAGCTATAGGTAAATATGATAATAGTAATGGCTGATACAATGTGGTGAAGAAATAGGTAGTTAGTCAGTAATAGGACTATAAGAATTAACTACCAATCCCTTAAGGATGTAAGTATAATAATTGACCCAAAGGAGACTGCTAATGAAGCAGTTCCTTCTCAATAAGAGCAAGGAAGACCAATGGAAGGAGTTAAGATCTGTAAAGCTCAGTGTGACAATCACTAAGACCATCAGCTAATTGTTAGTGAGACCAAAGGCTGATGGTGAATTTGACTAAGTAACTGGACCAAGAATGCTCTTGTCTGAGACTGAAACTGAAGTCTGAATCAAAGGAGGAAATAACCAAAACTGGTCCATTCTAAACTTGAGCAAATATCACCCAACTGAAGTTAATTCAGCCAAGTCAGGTCTCATGTAAGGTAAGACTAAGCAAGAGCAAAGAAACTAAAATCAAATGCATTATGACTTATTCTAGGAGAATTTGGTAGCAGTCTGGGATACCCAGGTCTAATGAAGAGGACCTTTGTACAGTATGCACTCAAAGGGTTGGTATGTGAACCAAATTAAAGCAGCAAACAGGGATACATTGTATGAGACTATAGAATAACTATACTAAGGGGTGACTTCAAAGTTATGTATACTATTCAAGGGAAGAAAAGTAATTTTCTAGTAGGTATAGGATCACCTTTTATCTTACTGTGTGACCATCTGAGTTCATATAGGCAAATATAATAGTAACATACACAACACAAGACATACTATGTAATAGGACCATGTGGTGCTGCAGGTTTGTGAAAACAGGTAATATAACCATAATGTATTCAGTAGTGTATATATGGGGATAAATATGCACCAATGGAGTTAGATGGATTTTCGGCAGAACATGGACAGATAGGGCTTCCTTAGGTATGAATATGGTCAGTCTTTAGTCAAAGTGGAAGTAGTGGTTTTTCATCAGCATCACCTCATTAAGAGAGTTACTCCTTCATACTGGTATAGGGCATTGTACCAGGACCTCACCAGCTTTGTCCTTGTATCTATAGACCTTAGGTCAGATATGTCATGGTGCTTCTTGTCATACTTACCAATTTCTTCCTTAAACAATCTCTGTGCAATATTATAAGCTGAGAATTTAGTCTTGTATGCTGCAGTATCCAGAGGTTTATCACCCTTGTAGTCTCTGACCATATCTATAGTGATAATGCTAGGACCAGACTCAAGTTTGTCACCTTTCTGTATGATTTTACTCAAAGTCTCAGTCATCATCATTCTCCATAAATCATAAGTAATATGCATAAATAGCCTATAAATATAAATATAAAGAGACCAGAAACTCACCTTGCAATAGTTATTGTCTGAAAGCATGGTGGAAGAATCCTTTTGAGGATTATAGCTCTCTTGACAAGATTTCCTTTTGCTGAAACATAGGCAACCTTGTACTCATCCAAAACACCCTTGAATATTTGAGATCAGTTAGTTATTATATGCAAAATATTAAGCATGCAGGCCAATACAGATTTGCAGAATGTGCAACTAGTTACAATTTACTTGATGGTCAGTTAATAAACCATGTCACATGATCAAACATGATCACCTGCTTATTAGGTGATTATGTTTTAATCATGTGATATGGTTTGTTGACTGAATATCAAGTGAATTGTAACTAGTTGAACATTCTTATATTTGAGTGACACAAAAATTCAATGTTATTAGTTTATATATGAAACAACAAATCATTAATAAACTTATAACAAAGATCATATGAGAAAAACTAGGACATAAAACAAATGTTGCAGAAAAACAAGTAAATCAAGCCAACTGTCAAATACTACCATGCTTCCTACCAGAATACAGTAGGGTGGACTCTGGTGGTCAAGAGAACATATGGCTTACATTACAAAAGTCATTTTGCACTCACAGTATAAGTCTTATTGTTGCTGCCCCTGACATAGGCAGACCACCATGAATTAGCCCAACCACACCCACTACACTGAATAGGCAGTTAGTTGCCTCAAAGACACAACTCCAAATGAGCCGATGCAAATCTAGAGATATTATGGTTACTCTTCTTAATAGGCATCAGAAGAAACACATCAGAGTGGTAGCCAAGGTCACAGGACTAGGTAAGCATATCCCTAGATGCTAACTAAATTGGGCAGTGTCTAATGAGAACTCTCTCTATAAATAAGATGAGCAAGTGAGAGGTGAAAGAGGGTCAAAAACAAGAGGCATTTAATGTGATAGTACTAGTCAATTTATGTCTGTTGAAACAGCTGAAACAGTAGATAAGGCATATCAAATAAAGTCTAAGAAAACTTACCAAGTGATGGCATCTTGCAAGCCAAGGAATATGTCAGCATGACTTGTGCTTAAAGAAGGATCAATACACTCACACTCTGTAAACAGATTAGCTTGCATTAAGCTTGAAGCTAGAAGGCTCAACACAACTCATATACTGTGAACAATGAGCAATAGGTTTAATCAGCATCACTTGAGCTCAAAATGATTCAATACACTCACACTATGTGCACATATATATCTGCTTTCATCTACTATTGTCATATTTTAAGACCATAGTGCAAAGGGCAATAAGGGGCCTACTGTATAATTCTGGAGATAGTGTCAGAAGTGTAGAACATCATGTGGATAAGGAATAGACTTACTAACATAATATAATATGTGTAATAAGTTGATGATCATTCACTGGAACATTTTGAGTAAGTGTATATATACTTAGTTGGTGAGGATTTTGCCTTATTTGTGGTCTATATAACAAGAAAGTTCTGTTAAGTGTATGTATTTGTAGTTGTAAAATGCCTCCCAGTGGCAAATGAGGCCATAGGTATGTAAACCATGTAAAACTATCTGACCATTTGTATACTGACAAGTATCAGTGTATGTTAATGTAATATGATGATGGACCCACAGCATATCACTAGATAGGTGAGTGATGATTTCTCTGTACCAATTCTCCTGGATATCCTCTTAGTTTTGGTACAGACTGGTCAATATTACGGCTATATTGGAGAAGTTAATCTAAGAAATGATTCCCTTATAGATTGGTTTAACAGACCCCATTTTTTCTTACCAGTTTCAATTTAAATAACAGTGATGCTACCATCAGAGTTATGGTGGGGATTTGTTCAATAAGTAGGCCTACAAATGTATGATAAAGTTGTTCAAGTGGACTTTGTCACCAATAGAGCAGTTAACAGTAGATTTATTCCATCTAGATTGAGTGTTGTAGGCTCAGATTTACTCACTTGCCAAATTATAATAGCTTTGTTAATGTGAAGCACTGTAGAGATCTTATCACATAACTGTCAACTTCTGAAATGCCAGTTGCTATACTGTAAGTGGACAGTATTTTGTGATGTCATGGGAAGTGATTCTGAGAGCAAAGCAAAAAATAATACTACATAGGTGTCTTCTTTGCATATATTTATGCTGTCCTTCATGATACAGGGAAGGATAGTGATGGATCTATCAACCCATTGAATGGTGTCTGATTGTTTATGAACTTGGGACCCAATAATAGGATTTGCCAGATCACAGAAGTCTAGATCAGTAAGTACAGACAAGATAGGTGAGGGGTATACTTGGTCATCTGGAATGGAGGGCAAGTTGATGAGAGAGTTGGGTATGTCAGTTATCACTGCAATATCACACATTAGATGGGGTGTTGTAATGGTTATAAAAAATTCCTATGCTAGCAGGATAGGGTTAATGAGAATGAGGTCAGATGCTAAGCTGGATAGTCCCACATGACCTGAAGGTGCTTCATTTGATGAAATCCAAGGCCACTTTTGAAAAGTGTTCTGTTTCTTAATCTCTTTAGCACTGAGTGGATCATGTTTCTCATTGGTGAGCCATCTCTTTTGCTGTTCACATTGTTTGTCCTCAGAAGTTAAGTTAGAATTATTGAGATTGGTGTGTAAAGCCCCAGCTTCTTGCTGGGTTGCTTGAGCTGCATCATATTATTTCAATAAGGAATTTCTAAGTTAAAATAAGAGCAGAAGTATTTTTGAGACTGCTTGAGTTATAGTTAATACACTGAGTATGTGATGTCTAGAATGAAAGTCTTAAATGGGTTCAATTAGTATTAGATGAGGATTATGTATATTATATTGTTTGTAAGCCACTGTGGACTTACTCAGGAGTGGACAGCACTAGTTGAGAAGGCACTTGTGGTAGCAGGTCTTAGAAGTCCTTAAAGGAGCAGATTTAATTTGGTCAATACTGAAGATGTGTTGTCCATTAGCACACTCACTGGTGTTAAGGGTGACAACATCAAGATGAATAATGGCTTAGACATGATTAATTTTTGTATAGTACATTTATAATTTTCAAGCAGCCTTGGGGGTATACCCGTTATAGGTCTTATTCCAGATGTTCTAATATAAGACCCATGAAAAAACCTGTACCTGTACTGATGAGTATGGGTATTTGCCAGATGCAGGTATAGGGGGTATGAGCTTTGGTACCCAGAGGTTTACCCATGCTACTTCCTAGTTAGAAGGCAGAAAACCTTTGCTTGTGTGTGTAGCTTGAGAACATGATTGAACTGAATTATGGCAAAGGATATATGATGAGTAAAGTTCAGAATAACATTATGGATGGTATATGGATCTTTACAATCTTTGAGCTTGACTTTGCTATTGGAATTGAGAGAAATAATAGTCATAAAGCAGTTGGATGAAATGTGGGTCAGTAACATGCAGGTTGCAAGTAGGAATTTTAGAAATATTATAGTGGACACTGTGAGAAGGACAGTGAACAGATAATATAGGTGAAGCAATGAATTTCAATAAACATCTGGATTGACCTTATCCTGATGATAAAGCTTGAAGAGATGTTGAATAAGTAGATTTAGATGATGAAACCATAAATATGGAGCAGGATAAATTATTTACTTTTTCTCTCTCTATTCTCACAATAATTATTTGAACTCTATGTTTATAATGTTTTTGAGCACTAAAAGAATAGGCAGCAATATGGATTTTGCAACTGGACTTTTAAAGTCTAGTTATTCCAAACACATGCAATAATGTCATAAAAGGTTCTATGGCCTGAATAAAAATAAATAAATGTATCTAGTGGGTGCATGTGCTACATCTGATACCATTGGCTATAGTGAATATCAAAGTTCAGGTTGGTCTTAATATCAGACATCTGGGTATGCATTAGAAAGCTTGACAAATCCAAGTGAATTTGAACCAGCCTGATGTAGCTCATCTAAGCAAGAATATGAATATCATTCATCCTGCCTCTTTGCCTGCTAGCTGATGGTGATCAGGAATGCTACTTATGTGACCATCTGCCACTGCTGAAGGCGAGTAAATGTTGGAGTTCTGGCAGTCTTGATAAGGTGATAAGATTAATAAACAGCATAGTGTCTTTGGTCACCTTGTTTCCAAGTGTCCTGATTCTTCCTGTTTATAGCAACATACTCATTACACATCCCATAGTCCTCAGTGGACCACTTTTAACAGGAATATTCTCAAAGTCAAGCTGGTAGCTCATTATATGGCTTTTATTCTTTCCTGAAAATGATTTCTTGATTCTTGCACTACCTCGTAACTCCTCATGTTCTAATATTTCACTTATGGCAATTTTTCTGTACTTTCAAAAAGTGAGTGGCAAAGACAATGTGGGTGACATGCAGCTTCTTTTGTGTGTTTTGGAAATGTTGTTAGGGACTTCTGTAGCCTTGCCTGAACTCTGTCAAATATTTATAACACTAGCTTCTATATCATAGTTAGGGCATTGGTTCTTTGAGTCAGTTGTAGGTAGAAAGGTTATTCCAGGCACAGTGGGAGGCAGAACTTTAGACTGGGTTACTAAAATGCTTGAGGTACTGAAGAATTGCAGTGATGTATTCATAATTGGAATGTAGCTATCTATTGGGTATTCTTGTACTTGTGAATACAATATAACAGTGGAATCATTTTCCACTGTAGGTGTACATCAATGTTCTGGCTAATGTATTTCTGTTATACTGTAAAGCTTATCAAAAATAGCAGAATATGGGGGTACTCCCTCTTCAACAGTCACCTGGCCCATATGAGGTTGTCCTGCAAATCAATAAAGCCAACCGTAGCTGCATCAATTTGCACTCATACCATTAACAGACATTTGCAGTTTTGAATCAAAGTGAGGCTTCATTACATTTGAAAAATATCTTTTCAACATACTGAAACATGTGTTTGAATGACTAGACTTGCATGAATTGCAGATACTTACCTCTAAGCTGTTGTATTACATTATCATATTAGACCTTCAGAGAGAAGTTGTGGCACAATTTCAGGAAATTGCATTCTGGCTCCCAATCTAGAGGTATGGAAGGTACTTTCACATAGTAACTAACAGGCCTCATTTTCTGGACAAATGAATCTGCCACATGTTGTTTGTCATGCTTTAAGATGTCTCTGTTATTCATAAAAAGATATGTTGTCACTTACCTAGCACTGCAACCTCTTTATAGTCCATGAACTTATGTGCTTACTTGACAGTTCATGTCAACATCCTGCAGGGAACCAAAAATGTCTATTCCAGTGTCAACATACTCAATGACACTAGCTTCTAGAGCTATGTGAGGTTCCTTGTTCAATTTCAAATGACTGTTGCCACATAATATTCATATGAAGATGGGCTGCAATTGCCCTATCAAGAAGATCCCATGTTTTACTTCCATTAGCCAGTAACCTTAGAATTTCCTATCATAATATGTCAAATAATGTTTGACAGAAACTGAGAATCAAGCTTACTTTATATATTGTGATACAGCATCTTTGATAAAACATATGAGAATGACATATTCTTCATCAGATACTTGTCCTTATATTGCTATGTCTTGATTATATATTAGAAACTGCAGCAGTCAGAACTGAGCAGAGAGATACAGAGCAGTACATACTTCAATTATCTGAATTTCTTTCTTCTTGCTGGGTAAACTGGCTTCCACAGCAACATCTAAAAATAACATCCCATGTATTTCTGTAACCTGAGTAATGTACTATGATATCCATTGTATAGGAACAGAGTCCAACATTATAGAGTAAAACCTCACAGGTGGCAAATGTCTCATTTACATATAGTGGCTGGGTTGGTTATATACACTGCCCAGCTTCAGGCTTTGGACTGGCCAGAGCTAAATATCATTACACCAGGTGATAGTCACTGCCTTACCATAACCCCAGGCCCGGCTAGAGGTGTTGAAAGTCTGGGACTGAAGGCACAAGCTGTGTATGCATATAATGTATCAAATTGCTCTTGAATTAATCCACAATAACTTCTCCTTGTCATTTGACCTTAATAGACCAAATTTCATATTATTCCTCTTTACCCTTTTATTCACTTGTTACCAGATTTGAGTGCCCAAGTACCCCACAGTCAATGCTCTACCTATCACAATTGTAGTACTCTTACCATGCCTATAAACTATTGTTATATCTCAGCAGCAAACTATCTCTTGTTACAAGAACATCCACTACTGGCGTGGCCCATATTCATTTTCCTTCTTCCTCACTTTCTACCTCTACCCTAAGGACTTTGCACACATACATATGCATTATCTCTTCTGGTTAGTCATGCTTTCCTCTTATCTTTTCTGGCTCTATTCCCTTTGATCATTTTCCCATACTTCTGTACTATATCTGCTTGCCAGACCCCCAGCTCATTCTCTATGCCCTTTCCACTTTACCAGTGCTCACCCTATTATATCCTGAAACCCCATACCCTACTATTAGTCCATAATGTCATTGCCCTATACCCTTACTGCATTCCCAGTTGGTGACTCAGTCTCCTGTTATCTTTACCATAGTCTCAGTCTGTGACTCAACCTTCCCCTTGCCTTTACCTTACCACTGGTCTCTGACTCATTCCCTTTCACTTATCTTTCTCTGTACTACTACTTACAGCCTGGTCTGTGCTTGTTTCCTCTACCTATATAAATCCTACATACCACAGCTGTATTCTCTAAGTTGAATCTACTTGGTTCTTCCTGGTTACCTAGTCTATAACCTCTTAAGCCTAACAAGCTTATACTTGTGATCATTAAACTTCGCTTTGACTCTTAGTCATCATGTCTTAGATATTTTAAGTCTTTGTTGTCATCCCTCATGACTCAGGCTATAGTTATCACTGGCTGCAAGACAGCACCTGCACTTTAACTCATTGCCTAAGTCTAGTCACTAACATTTCTGTCCATATCTTATTCAGTGCTATTGCACAAGCCACATTTGGTGTCCATCTTAGTCAAACATGATGCATGCTGTCAATATCAGATTTTGGTCTATTCCATTTGTCCTATATGATGCCCCTGCCACAGTGCTTATATTGTATATGTTTACCCTGTGTATCTTTGGCTCATTAGTAGTCTCACCAGTCCTACAGCTAGTGGAGCACTGCAAAAGATGTGGTATTTTTCCTGTGTATTATTTGGTTAACTTTAGTTGCATTAGGCATCATTTATGGTAGAAACACTGTATTCTATATGTGGCCTCAAGAACCTTTTCCTTATACTCAGTCTGTCATACTTTGTTCTGATTTGGGGTATGTCTCTGATTGCTGACAAGATCAATAGCATCTTTTCTGCATTGTTGTCCATCACTATTTACCACTGACTGACTATCAATTTATTATGGGAATATACAGTGGCTTCAAAAGTCTTCTAATATTTATGGCTTTATTTTCATCCTCCTGTCTTTAAATCTGGAAGTCTATACCTTGCATGGAAATAGGCACAGAGACCAGCTGACTACCACCACTTCATTAATATACTGTGAGTCTCTCTGGAGGTATTTCAAGTTTTTCTAAGATTATTCAAGGACCACCCAGCCTTTTGTAACAACTCAAACCAAGCTCAAGAGTCAGTGGAGAATCAGTTAGGGGTGACACTATACAGGATGAGGCGGTATGGAAATAGTGCTTCACTAGCAGATTATTAAGGTTGTGCTAAAGGTTATCAGATCCAAAGGGCTTTAGCCTTAGCTAATATACTGTGCCCCTTTCCTAAGTACTACTCTGTATTTCAGAAAGAGTATATATAGTGTATCTGAAGGTTTGGACTAGTATTGTATTACTATCTGAAACACGTCCAGATATCAGATGGAGGTATATAGAGAACTCTTAGACTAGAAACAACAGAATATAGTCTATCTGAAGATAGAGGCAGATACATAGACTTATCAAATACAATCCTCAAGTCTCAGAGGGTGACAAGAGTTTATTAGACTTGAGTCCAAAGGATGGAATGAGGATAATCTAAGATGATATTTGAACTGAGGTACTACAGGACATATACAAGAGTTCATATATGAGAGGACTAACTAAAGGCTATGCATAAAGTATAAGTAGTATATAAGCAATGCCTATTACAAGTCAAATACAAGCCAGAAGTTAATCATAGGATAGCAGATCAATAAGCAAATCTGGAAGTAAGGGTAACTGAAGTACTGGAAGGTAGAATGTATCAAAAGGAGGAAATAAGCTGTATTTAACATTATATGAACAGGATAGGAATTAAGAAGTTTAATATATCAGATATGGAATGGATCTATGCATCAGATCTAATCAGATCTTGGATCTGGAACTTCAGATGAGAAGCATGAATATATGGGATATGACAGTATCCCCCCTTTAGGGCCAATCCCTAGAAGGCCAAGAATTGTAGATCTGGTGTGGCAATATCTTTTGGGCTGACCTGCAAACACCTGACTTTGCAATGTATGTCAAATCCCTGTCCATCTCTGATGTCTTCCTACCATCTCCACATCTCTGATGCTTCGGACCCACTTGGAGAATATTGCACTTGTCCTACCTATATCTAGTCCAGTCCTGCTTAACTCTACTGGTGTGTATCTAGTTGTTACACATTACTGATTGAGTTGGCAGCGCTATTATATGTATTCTCACAGGCTGCAGTACCTCATAGCTTGTTACATACTATCAGACTTGAAGTTTTGATATCTACTTTTGCCTATCTACTCCGGACTTTCATGTAGCTAGTTATATTAGGTTGGGCGACTAAGATTACAGGCACCACTTAGTAGGAGGGAGAAATCTCTGATACTTAGTCACTCATACCTGTCCCTAGAGTTACCCTGACAATATACCTGTTTACCCATTACCCATTACCCGAACCAGTTACCTCTCATTTCCTTGACACTTCTTACCATCTCCAGCCCATCTTAAACCTACTCCTTACATCTCCTGCATCCTCCTTCCGTCTCTGCATCTCTGCACATCAGACCCGATTTCCCACACCTTGGACTTCATGCCTTACCTTCAGACTTGTTCTCTGACCTTAGGATTTTGTTTTCCTTGCTTAGTACTGACTATCAAATGGTATAACCTTCAGCCTTGTGAACTATAAGAGATGGTCACTGCTCAGGAAAGATCATCCAATTACCTAGATAAATTATGTTAGAGTATGTTCAACCCTACCTTGACTTAACACCAGGGCTCTCCATGCAGTATGGAGTATGATGTCAGGTCAATTTGAATCTCCTGTGGTCACCAGCAATTGGTTGGGCTCAAGAAGCAGAGACAAGATTCTACTACTCAGACTCCCTTACAATCTGAAAAGAAGAGGAGACAGGCAAAATTTGAATGGAAGAACTGATGGATAGTTATAAATCATGGCATGCTGACTCTCTGCAAGGACTCATCTGTGCATCCTTTAAATATATAGTTGCTGCATTGTGTACACACTTCCAAGTTACTAGGGTGGGACCCATGTGCATGCTGTAATTGATCAGTTGTGATTATGAGATCAGTTGAGATTGGTTATTATATTTGGCTTCTTTAGAATGGCCTGTGATGAATGCCTTCACTTTGTCAATTGTGGATTTGCCACCTGCTTCCAAGCTGCATAAATTATGAAAGGTGAATCTTGGGTTGCGTGGAAACACCATTTCATTCATGATATCATGCAATCCATGCTGAGAGCAAGTCAGTTAGAGTCATCAACCAAGAGCATATGTTACCACTCTGTATGCCAATCTGATATTGAATGGGTCAGTCATTACTACTAACCTTACTAGCAGTGTAATGCCCACATTTTCCCCATCACTGTTATATATTTCAGGGTCATCCTGTGTATTGTAAACTGCAAACTCTCTATAGAATAGTAGTTTTTCCTGCATTTGCTCTTCCTCTAGTGAGGATCCTGAAGTGATGAAAAGGTGACAGTTATAGAGAAGGCTTGGAGTGGCCTTATAAATAAACACTGCAGGATGTAAAGCTGAAGCCCTATCTGAATTCAGTGGGCAATGGGCATTCATATTGATGTAGCTGTGTACCATGAGGCATACATGACAAGTTCTTGCATTGTTGCATTTGGGATGTGAGAGAATTTCTGACCCTGGGTTTGTAAATCCATGTTGAAATTACAATTACTTAAACATATGCTTTGTAGTGAACACTGTATCAATGTGCTCAGACCACCTATATATTGTGAGGCAGTACTATGCTGCAGTTGAATGCATTTGGGAAGTGATGCTAGGTTGCATCTCAAAACTGCTCAATAATAGTGCAGTGGGAGAAGGCATGTCTCATTACTTCCCTGAATACTCTGGTGCTAACTCAGGCAGAATTTCCAACATGCCACAGGAGGCATACAGTGAGGAAGAATCTGTCAATGAGAATGTTGGCAAGATTAAAGATAACAAAACTAATGCAGCTCCATATCAACAGCAGCATGAGTGGCAACTTATATTTGCAGTGCTTTTGTTCTTGTATTTGTCTAGTGTGCTTGGTTGCTATCTCAGTTTAGGAGAAATCTTGCATATGGCTAGTGAGCATTTGATTTACAATTTGGTACTGATAACTATGCCTAAGCACTCTTCCTCACCTTCACATTGTTTGTACATTCATCTCCCCATGCTCTGTGATCTCCCAAGCTGTCATATCCTATACATTTGCACTTTTTATTTAAAGTTCCGGATACCAGATCAGATCAGATCAGATCCAGATCCATTATGATAAGCTTCTTCATTCATATCCTGTTCATATAATGTTAAACACTGCTTATTTCCTCCATTTGATATATCATCCCTTCTGGTATATCGGTTATGCTTACTTCTGGCTATGTTTACTGATCCGTTAACCTGTGATTAACTTCTGGCCTATGTTTGACTTGTAATAAGCAATGCTTATACATTGCGATACTTTGTGCATAGCCTTCACTTAGTTCTATCATATATAAACTCTTGTATATGTCCTGTAGTACCCCAGTTTGAATATCATCTTAGATTGTCCTCATTCTGCTATCTGGACTTAAGTCCTATCAACTCTTGTCACCCTCCAAGACTTAAGGATTGTATCCAATAGTCTAACATATCCGCCTCTATCTTTGGATAGTATACACTCCATTAGTTTCTAGTCTTAAACTTGTCTAGACTAGCCTGTATACTTCCATCTGATATCCGGACGTACCTTCAGATAAGTATATGATACTACTCCTTATCTTCGGATAGGAATACAATACTTATCCTTATCTTCAGATAGGCAAACAATACTTGTCCCTACATCCAGATATCATACAATAGTCATCCGGACCTTTGGATATGCTATGATAGCCATCTGGATCTTTGGATATGATATATATAGTATTCTGAAATACTGGGCTATACTCAGGAAAGGGGCACAGCATACAAGCTGAGGCCAAAGCCCTTCAGATCTGATATCCTTTGAGTATGACCTTAACACAAGCCAAGTGCATCTGAGAGGATGGAGAGATGAGAGATGAGAGTTAGGGTTATTAAGTTGACTGATAGAAGGTGTGTGTGAATAAGAGTTTGATTGAGCAAAGTGTGAGATTGTTAGTTGACTATTTTTGTAGTTTGTTTGTTGGGAGTTGAAAAAGAAAGGGTTTTGAAAAAACCAGATGCAAAAGGAACAACCTGTACTGCTCAATGTGCTCATGCATGGACCTAATGCTATAAAGTGTAGGATATATAAAATGGAAATCACAGTGTGACATACAAAGCCCTATATCCACATTTCCTACCATCCCTTATCCTACTATCTATCTCATTATCAACTGAGAAAAGCAATGCATCAGCCCACTCACCTGATGATCTGCCACACAGCAAAAACTCCTTTCCCTCAGCAGCAGTCCTGCTCCACTTGTCCCCAATTGCAGGCTCCTGCCAAAGCCAGCTAGACTGGTGATCCTTGATGTCCTTTTCTCATGTCCTTGGGGCGACAGAAATAGGGCTAGTCCCAGCACCATTCATGAGGTCAAGATCATGATACTTTGTGAGCCTCTATTATTGATTATCAACCCAGCCATTCGTTGTCACAACTTGGCCTATATAATTGTTAAATCATCAGGCAGCTTGCAGATGCTTGCTAAAAACTGTCAGGAGCAGCCAAAACATGTCATGATAGAGGTGGGAATGAGGATTTATTTGCAGTTTATAAGAGCAACATGGCAAGAAATCACAATTGGGTTCAACAGTGCAAGGTTTGCAATAACTTGACACACTATGCATAACACATGACTCACCAAAACATTGATCTGTTGATATACTACATCTATACATGTCATGCTGACTGCATAAAATCTCAGCACCTCCCCTTGAGGTCCATGTCATAGCAATTGTGACCTGAGGCAAATGGTTGATAAGCATCACCCACCATGCCCCTATGGTCAGGGGGTTTAAATATCTATAATGATGTAATTGAGGTGACATATCCCATGTCACCTGCACAAAGTACACCATATCTAAGGAAGCACAATCTATATGGAGGAAAGAACCCTTACCCTTAAAAGCAGCCTCTCTCAACTGTGCTGGTATGTATCCATCTTCTGTGCCACATAATATTAAAGGTTTCATGCAGCCCACATCCTCTCAGAACCCTGTCACCCAATCCTCTGCAAGCCAGTGGACCTCTGTGCTCATGCAGGAAATGCCAATATCAAAGAGAATGTCTAGCTCAACACCATTTTCAGTCTTTCTTCTCCTGCAGGATGACATTAACATTCTGCTTGCCAAAGAAATGAAAGACAGATTCATAGGGCCAATGCCTGTAGAAAAATTTATGGATGACTATCTGCCACAACTACCTGGCCAGAAAGCCTGTCCTCACATTCATGAGCAGTATTTCTGTGAAATACCAGAAGGTGCATCCAAAAAGTCATTCTACATGCTCCTGGTAAGGAATAGTAAAATTATTTGAGTAATCTGATAGTTTTGGTGTTTGTCAGGTAGATGCTATAAGGCCATTCACACCTGGCTTTGAGGTCATTGACACTAGTTAGCACCCTAACAGCAGCATTGAATGCAGTGGTTTCAAATTAAGATCTGACATAGCACTCTATTCTGAAATCTATGGCCGCACAAAGATCACTGACTTCAAACTCATGGCCATGTTTTTGGAGGTCAAAAGTTTAGATAAGCATGATTCATTTACAGATCCTCTGCAGGATATGCTCTCCAAACTTTTTGGCAAAAAACACAACATATTTCTGAACAATTGGAAATTTGAATGTGATACAATGTATGGAATGCTCATGAGAGATCAGATGATTGAATATGTGCTCATGCAGATTGGGTGTCAATTCCACCAATTTGCATTCTTGGTTGCAATTATCAATAAGCATGCTCACATTATGTGCTGGGACTGTGGAGGGGCTGTGGTGATGGAGAGCTTCAACTATACAGAACAATCTTGGCTGCTTGGTGATCTGTTTTGGTGGTGTAGCCTGGCCAGTGCAGAGAGGATGAGGTTGGACCAGTCAGTAACAGAGGTTAAAGCTGATTTTGATGGCCGAGAGATTTGCACCAAGCTCAAATTGCCACTATCAACCAAGTTTTTTTATTGTGGGGTGCCAGATGATGACATAAGCTATGCTCAACAAGATGATCCTGATCTGACCACACTGTATCATTACATTGGACCACACCCTCACTTTCCATCATGATCACTAATAAGTCGTGCCACACATTGTCTCTTTATATATGATCCTGTAAAGGACCATGTTATATATCTGAAAGACACATGAAGGATCAACTCTAATGATATGCAGAAGGAAGGTGATACCTACTGCCAACTGCATGGTTATCAAGTCTCTCACATTATGCCCTTCAAACATGGCAACAACTTAGAAGGTCATGGGTTGCATACAGTGATGCATGACTATGTAGAGGAGTTGTGGGTGTGCAGTATGCCTTTTGCCACTAGTCATATGCACTATTGTATGGTGCTTGGTGTGATTGGATGCGAGCTGTCAATATTCTGATCCACACATTGTTAGCAACTAGACTTAGGCACTTTCTTACTTGAATAATTTTGCAGAGCCTGGAGTACAGGTGCTGGCTGTGAGCCTCAGTTTAACTGCTAGGAAACTAGCAGGTCATTGAGCCAAAGTGTGGGTGCTGTCTTGCAGCCAGTGATGACTATGGCCTGAGTCATAAGGGACAATAACAAAGGCTTCTGATGGTTCTAAACACAATCACCAAGGGTCAAGGTAAAGTAAGAGTTTATAAGTATAAGCTTATTAGGCTTAGGAGGTTATGGACTAAGTAACCAGGAAGAACCAAGTAGATTCAAGTTAGAGAATACAACTGTGGTACATAGAGTTTATATAGGTATGAAAATAAGCACAGACCAGGCTGTAAGTGGTAGTACAGAAATAGGCAAGTGGAAAGGGATAAGTCAAAGAACCAGTGGTAAGGTAAGGGTGAGGGGGAATTGAGTCACAGACCAGTGTGACAATTAAGTTTTCTTTGGGCTGATATTAGCTTTACTTGTTTACCTTTACATTTATTACTTTTGTGGCTTATATAAGCATGTTTCCCTTTCACCAGTACCAGTCTGAAGTTTGATGAGTTTTCAGTACCTTTGAGCTTGAGCCTAGATCAGAAACCTTTAGGGTCAAATACTGTCTTCTAGGACATAGCAGCTAGGCAGGGTATTGACTCATATATTAATTAGGGAGTGTTCCTACTACCTAGCCAAGTTTGTGCATCACACCAGTGCTATGGTAAGGGTAATAGGGGACTGAGTCATTGATCAAGGATGTGGAAAGGGTATGGGATAGTGACATCATGGACTAATAGCACAGTAAGGGGTTCAGGATAAAAATAGGGTGAGCACTAGTGAAGTGGAAAGAGGCATAGGGTGTGAACTGGGGATCTAGTGAGCAATTATAGTACAAGTGGGTGGAGAAACAATTAGAGGGAATACAATTAGAAGAGGTAAGGAGAGAGTATAACTAGCTAGAAGAGATAGTGTAAGAATATACATGAGTAGTCCTCAGGGTAGAGGTAGAAAGCAAGGATGAGAAGGAAAATGAATAGGAGCTATGCCAACAATGGATGATGTTGTAACACACCTGAGCTTATGAGTACAGTGGCTGACACCTTGGAAGGTTGGTTTTCAGATTTTGTGCCTTCCTCCACAGATATTCATTTCCCCTGCAGCCCACAAGGATGCCTATCACAAGGTTGGTATTCTGCACTAGGATGTGACTCAGATATGGACAACTCAGATGAACTATCAAATGAAGATGTCAAGATCATTCCTGCAGCACCAGTGGATGATCCTATGGTGGTTGACAGGCTGTTGCAGGCAGATGCAAGTGATGATGAAGATTTCAGCTTAACAAGCTCAGAAGGTAATGAAGACTTTCCAGATGTACAGCATGATCATGAGGTTTTTTCATCCTTGGATAGTGAGATTGGCCCAGATCTTGAAGAGTTTATGTTCAATGAAGGTGATAATGACCCTCATGCTCAGCGCACATTAGAAGAAATGCTCCAAAGGCTGTGAGACTGGCGTGTCCCTGAATGTGAAATCAATTTATATCAACACTGTATGTCACTTACAATGGCATTACCATCTAGACTCATATTCAATGGCAATAGGGAATTTGCTTCTCACTGACAAAGACAAAGATAATATCAGAGCCTTTCAATTGAAGATCACCTGTAATATGCCTCGATGTGTTTTCAACTGCATGCACCATACATTTCACCACAAGATGGATATCGATTCAGAATGGGTCATTCTGCATCGGGTCACAATCCTGTCTGGTATCCAACCTAACAACTATCATTGCTGTATCAACTCATGCATCACCTACACCAATGACTACACAGACCTTGATCATTGTCCTTTCTGTGACAAGCCACAGTGCATGTCAAATGGACAACCATGGCACATATTCTCCTATATCCCCCTTCTCCCTTGTCTTCAGGCGCTGTTGCAGAGCCCATCTACCATTGGTCACTTGTCTTATCACTGAGGCTATGAGCATGAAGCTGGCTGGATACATGATGTCTTTGATAGTCAGTGGTATCGCACACTCCTTCAGAAGTGTGTTGTTGTGGATGGTGTTGAGCAAGACCATACATACTTCTCTGGAAAGCATGATATTGCTTTATCCCTTGCTGCAGATGGGTTCCTGTTTGTTAAGGTCGTACTCAAGGGGTATCGGATCCGAAGGGCTTCGGCCTCAACTCATACACTGTGCCCCTTTCCTGAGTATAGCCCCTTATTTCAGAATACTATACATCTCGTATCCGAAGATCCGGATGGCTATTATAGCGTATCCAAAGGTCTGGACGACTATCGTATGATATCCGGGTATAGAGGAAAGTAACGTATTCCTATCCGAAGACAAGGAATAGTATCGTATACTTATCCGGATGGCGTCCGGATATCGGACAAGAGTATAAGGGCTAGTCTAGACAAGTCTAGGACTAGAAACTAACAGAGTATCGACTATCCGTAGATAGAGGCGGATGCATATAGACTATCGGATACAATCCTTAAGTCTCGGAGGGTGACAAGAGTTTGTTAAGACTCGAGTCAGGATAACAGAATGAGGACAATCTAAGATGATATTTGAACTGGGGTGCTATAGGACATATACAAGAGTTTATATACGATAGAACTACGCGAGAGGCTATGCACAAAGTATCACAATGTATAAGCAATGCTTATTAGAAGTCAAACATAAGCCAGAAGTTAATCACAAGTGAACGGATCAGTAAAACATAGCCGGAAGAAAGCATAACCGATATACCAGAAAGGAGGATATACTAAATGGAGGAAATAAGCAGTGTTTAACGTTATATGAACAGGATATGAATGAAGAAGCTTATCGTGATGGATCCGGTACAGATCTGTGGATCGGATCTGATCGGATCTGACATCCGGAACTTCGGATGAGAAGCGCGAATGTATGGGATATGACACTGTTGTTTGATTGGAGGCATAGTGGGCCATCTGCTACTCCCATTATCCTGCAGAATCTCAACCTGCCACCACAGTCATGAACCCACCTTGAGAATATCATTTGTGTTGGTATCATACCAGGCCCCACTCAACCCAAGGACATAGCTTTATTTCTTGCTCCCTTGGATGACGAGCTCACAGATCTTGCAATGGGTATCAAAACATTTGATTCCTCAGATTTGTCCAACTTCTACCTCTACGTGTTTCTAATTTTCAAGAATGGCGACATTGTTGCGATCAAAAAGCTGCTTGACATGAAAGGTCACAATAGCTACTGCCCATGTCAGTCATGTAAAATAAAGGGTGTTCGAAATATTACCACTGAAGGCAAGATCTACTATTCACCACTGATGACACCGCAATGCGAGCATCATACTTGTCCATCAGTTGATCCCTGCCAACTCCAGATGTGCACCCATGGTCATTTTATTTCGGTCATTAAGAAAATCAACTCTGCAATACCAAAGAAGGAGCAAGACACTAACATGAAGCAGTACGGCATATGGGGCTCACCTGCACTACATCGTGTTGGCTCACTGAACTTCACAATATGTGCTCCTTTGGAATGGATGCACTTGCTCCTCAAGAATGTGATCCCAGGTCTCATGAACCTCTGGACAGGCCGCTTCAAGGACTTGGATGAAGGGACAGATAATTACAAACTGGTGCCTCATATTTGGGAGGAATTTGGTCAAGAAACAGTGAATGCAGTGAAAACCATTCCTTCATCCTTTGTCTGTGTTCTTGGTAACATTGCCGAGAACCGTTCTAGTTTCACTGCGGAATCATGGGGATTTTGGTTCATTTACTTGGCCCTGATCCTGCTGAAAAATCACTTTTTGGACAACAAGTATTATGTCCATATGTGCAAGCTTGTTAGGCTGATGAAGACTAGTATCAAATTGGAATTGACAACCAGTGAAGTTGATGAACTCAAAGAAGGGTTTGTACAATGGGTCAAAGAATATGAAGAGTGCGTACCCTATGGTCCATCACAACTCAAATTTGCAATTACTGACATGTACTTTGATGTATAATAGGTACTACTATCAATATCAGGAAGACTGTCTTTCGACTTGCACTCTACCTATTCATGGCTTGCTCCATGTTGCCAATGATATCAGGAACTCTGGTCCTGTCTGAGTTCACTGAACATTTATCATGGAGCATTTTGCCAGTTTGTAAAGTCAAACATTCAATCACGCCATCACCCTTGGAGCCAGCTCTCATGACATATCTTATACACTGCATATTTTGGCCAGCTTATGTCCAAGTTTGATTTGGAGGATGAGCTCAAACCAATGAGTTATCACAGAGGCTCTGACCTTCAGAGGAATGAAGTAGTGATCAATGGATGTACTTGCAAGGTTTTCAATTTGATTGCAGGGCAGTGCTGAATGGAAGGTTTTCTCTAGATCCTGATCAGGTTCTCCAAGCACCTCATCATCTTACCCATGAACCTGATGCAGACATATGAAGGAGGATCAGTATCTATTTCTCTGCCATTTTTCCAACTAGACATGGTTGGAGCCAAGTTGCCGCATTACTGCCGAAGAATATGCAACTCTGGGGAAAGATGCAAATTATTAGCGGCGACACCATTCGGACATCACTCACTCTCAAGAAATTCACATCTAGCATGGAGTCATATAGGAACAACAGCTATATTCAGGTGTGTGTATTGCGCAATGTTTCATGATCAATTAGCAAACTCACCAAAATCATACTAGTATGATGTTGCTTATGATGGCGGACACACAGTCATTTCATATGGCCATTTAGATCAGATCCTAGTCTGCAAGCTTGGACCTGAAACAATTTGGGCTGAGCTGCACAACACTTCTTGTGTCCTTGCCCTCATTACTCCCTGCCAGACACATGGGGCTGATGCATTGAGTGATGTTGTCGAGTTCAGGACATATGCACAAGCTGTGATCACTGACATTCAGAATGTGAAAGCTAATGTGGGATGCATAGAAACAAGAGGCAGATGGGGAATTATTGATCACAGTACAGGTTTAGCAAATGTTGTTTTTGACAACAGAGATGCTGCAATGGACTTGGATGATGCAGAGGAAGTCATGTCCAATGATGGCAACCCAGAGGATATATCAGACTAGTCACTGGTAATTGATATGTTATAGGACATGTTTTACAGCCTGGAATGTGAGTTTTATTTAGAGCGCAGGTCTGTGCATGCATGCAGTGGAGTGTGGCCATGCACATATATGTGTACTTCTAAATGCACCGAAATATATTGCAAAGTTGTCTGTGATGCACTGAAAAACATGGGATTCAGATGCCTTCCAATGAAACTCAGTGGTCAGTAACATCCACTGAATTTGTCAACCACTGAATTTTCGTAGTCAAATCCACTGAAAAGTATACATCCAGTGCATTATCCACCGAATTTAAGGGCATTGACTAACCACAGTGTATTGAAATGTAATTTCAGGGGCCATTTAAACGGCATGCAAACTCATGTAAACAACAGCTCATTGCAACCGCTTTCGCAAATGTCCGACACATCCATATCAGCGAAAAGAACATACTTTTCCACTTTCATTCCGCGTCGCTATGGACATCCCGCCTCAAGCTTCGTCTGTGCCTTCCGAGTACATATTTTCATTCAATAATTTTCATTCAACAAAGAGACCTGCACTCTACGGCGCAGCAACTTATCTCCGACCACACTTGAAGCACTACAAGTTTTGGAATTTACTTACAAGTAAAACCTGGTGGTTGACGAGCGGGACTACACAATATCTGGACCTGTGACAGTGTGACTTTCTGGGCAGTTGACAAGTTAATAACTGCTGGTACTATTCGTGAGCTTGACGAGTTGCTCCAGAATGCAAGAGACATTGATTATAATTAATATATTTGCTGGTCGTAGTAGCTTGCAAATAATCCTCATGGGCATGCAGAATCCCTAGCTATAGCTTCTCACATTGGACTACCGGTCCGTATCACTCCGAACTCGTTTCCAAATCGCGAGGTGAACGAGGTGCAAATCGTTTCAACTCGTTAGTCCGATTTGTATCGATTTATGTGAATCTTCCAACTTCATTCGATTCGCCTCGGCGGCAACACTACATTGTACGCAAAGCTGGGCTTTGTCATCAAGTGTTTAAACTCAGCTGGACTATGGGCCCCAGACTTTGCCAACCCTAGTGTCCAAATCTCTGACTTTCTGAATGCCTCACGCTTTCGTTGTTGCAGAGTTTATTCCCCAGCGTTCGGCTTATTGGACATCTATCTATGGTTTCTTGACAGCCGCTTCCCTAGCAACTCGCCCTTTTCTGGCGCTGCGGATCTCGCAAGCAGACATAGGGTATAATAACTTCTGGCGTGAAGGAGACTTTTTATTTGCTATATCACCTCACAAGCCAAGTGGGG
>Ga0310811_10002199_pt1 | contig 24350 bp, 19 predicted proteins | sample YCmetagenome_FD_207642 | JGI IMG/M metagenome (GOLD analysis project Ga0310811, IMG submission 207642) | Soil microbial communities from experimental microcosm in Duke University, North Carolina, United States - YC | ecosystem: Engineered > Artificial ecosystem > Soil microcosm > Unclassified ... | reverse complement strand
CAGCGGCCACGCTATGTACGAAGCTTGACGGCAAGCGAGGCATCGCGCATAGCGTGGCCGCTGCCGCTTTGCCGCGCGGGCAGGATTTTTGAATCGACGATAAACTCCTCGCGTGCCCGACAGCCCGGGCACGCCGTATGTCGACTTTCGCCGACACAGCGGAACCAGCGAGGAACAACGTCGATGACTGGCGCAGATTTATCTAGCATGCTTCCGCAAATGCTGCCGCGACTGTGGGCGTTTGCGCTGCGCATTTCGGGCGACCAGCACGACGCCGAAGATCTTGTGCAGCGGGCATGCCTGCGCGCCCTCGAACGTGCGCATCAGTTGCAGCCGGGCACCGCACCGCTCAGTTGGATGTTCTCGATTGTGCATTCCACGTGGATCAACGAGTTGCGTGCCCGCCACGTGCGCAGCCGCTCCAGCATGGATTGGGACGACGCCTTTCTGGAAACGGTGCCCGACGCGACGGCGCGCACGCCCGAGCAGCAGGTCATGGATGGACAGATTATCAGCGCATTACAGCGGTTGCCCGAAACGCAACGGGTAGTTATGCTCCTGGTAGGCGTCGAAGGACTCAGCTATAGCGAAGCGGCCGAAGCGCTGAACGTGCCCATCGGGACTATCATGAGCCGGCTTTCACGGGCTCGCCAGGCTATCGGCGCGATTTTCAATTGCCGCGAAGAATGTGCTCAGAAAATTGCGGCGAACAGCAAGGTTCGGCGGTGATGATAATAGATGACATCCTGCTCATGGCGTATGTCGACGGCGAATTGCCGTTGCGGGAACGTCAGGAAGTCGAGAAGGCGATCGATGCGTCAGCCGATCTCGCGGAGCGCGCAGCGCTGCTCAAAGCGTCGAAACTGCCGTACCAAGTCGCTTACGCGCATCAAAAGCTGCCGCCGGTTCCTGAAAAGCTTGCTCAAATGGTCGCCGAGATGGCGCGCGCTCATTCCTTGCCCGCTGACGTGGCAGCAACGACTGCCGTGGCCGACGGCGCCAACCATGCCAAACTTCGCGACGACACCCATGCCCGGCTGTCCGTGCCCGTGCGCTCGCGGGTGCGCGTCGCGGCCCCATGGCTGGCAGTCGCGTTCATCGCGGGCGTCTTGTGCTGTGGCGTCGTTCTGCGCGTGGCGCCGGGCTTGAATCCATTCGCCGCACCGCTTGCGGCGCGGGACCGCGCATCGCACTGGGTGGTGGCCGCCGCCAGTCACCAGCAGTTGTATTCCCGAGATACCATCGCGCTCGATTGGCCGGATCCGGAGGTTTCAGCACAAACCCTTCGCGATATCAGGCATCAGGACGGCCTGGAACTGCGCGTGCCGGATTTGCGCGCGGCGGGATTGACGTTCAAGCGCGTGCAGCGCCTGCGCTTCGACAACAAGCCCCTGGTGCAGATTGTCTATTTGCCCGAAAAAGGCGCGCCGGTTGCGTTATGCGTCACGAAGGATGACAAGCCGGACCAGCCCATTGCGCAGCAACGCATCGACAAGATGGATGTGGTCACCTGGCGGCAAGCCAACCTCAGCTATGCGCTGATTGCCGCCTCTGGCGGCGCGGATCTCGGCACGCTCGGAAAGCAAATCGCCGCACGCAGCGTGGACGCCGCGTTTGGCCAGGCGCCATCGGCGATTGGCTCCGCTGCAAATCGAGGGACTTCGGCTTTGACGGAATAAAGTTGTAGCCTGGGCTGTTGTGTTGAAGTTCCGGTACTTTTGCCGCACCTTCGATCGACACCAGGCGCATGATTCCACCCCTTATTTCCCGCGCCGCTAAGGGCTGCCGGTCTCTTCGCTGCCCGTCTCTGCGAATCGCGGCGGGCTGTTTCGCGTTGGTCGCGCTGGACGCGCGAGCCGACTGGACAGTGGCGACTGCCGATGCGCCCTTCAGTGTCATCCACGCCACCAGCCTCTATCACGAGCAAGCCACCGTTGGGGTGCGATTGGTCGCAGGCGATATCGTGCAAACGTCGTTGCCGGGCGGCATCCAGCTTCAGGACGATGCAGGCAACATTCTCGCGCTTGCCGGAAACACCCGGGCGCTGCTCGACCAACATGGCAGCGTGTCGCTGCTAAGCGGCTGGGTTAAGTACTATCACGCCTGCGGGTCATCGTCGTGCGATCAGCCTGTGCTAGAAACGGAGCGTGCAGCGATAGCGCCGGAAAACGGCGCGGCGGTCGTCCTCGCGACGACCGCGGGACATGCGGGCAGCGTTGCCGTCTTCAGCGAGCGTGGCATGAACCGCCTGACGGTCCATGTCGACGGGCGAGCCGCGCCCCTGCGCGCGGATCTTTCCGGTGGCCAGTTCGCTTCGTTCGATGCCGCGACGCCGCCCGGCATCACGGCCACTGTATCCAACGCGTTCGTGGCGGCCATGCCGGTCAACTTCCGCGACGCCCTGCGCCCGCTTCCAAGTGTCGTGCGGAACGACCCGGGCAAAGCGCCTGCTCCGACCCCCGTTGCCTACGACGATATTTCCGCATGGCTGACAAGCGCCCTGCCTGCGCGCAACCGTCCGGCAACACGCTTCGCAACACGTTTCCGCTCGCGTCTATCCGATGCCGCGTTTCGTTATGCGATCGACAGCCATCTCGGTATTTTGCCCGAATGGCGCGTGCTTCTTGCTGTGCCGCGTCATCACCCCGACATCCGGCGACTACCTCTTCCGCGACTGCAATGAAACTGTCCCTCGCTCTTAAGTTCAATCTCGTCTTTACCGCCATTTTCGCCATCGGCCTGGTCTCGGCTGGCGTGATCGCGAATCGCGTTCTGCAAGCGGAAGCGCTCGAAGAGACGCGTCACGATGCGGACGTGATGATCAGCGCAGCCGGTTCGATGCAGCATTACACCGACTCGCGCATCACGCCGCTGCTGGCGACGCAGCTCAAGTACAGCTTCGTTCCGGAGTCGATTCCGGCGTTCTCCGCCACCGAAATGCTGAACCAGATGCAAAAGGAATTCCCCAACTTTTCCTATAAGTCGACGATGCTGAACCCGACCAATCCGCGTGACCGACCGACGGATTGGGAGACGGACGTCATAGCGCATCTGCACGACCATCCCGAACTGAAAGAACTAACCGGCGAGCGCGACGGCCCTAGCGGCCGCACCCTGTTCATTGCCCGTCCAAGCCGCATCACCGATGCCTCGTGCATGGAGTGTCACGGTACGCCCACCGCCGCGCCGCACACGGTACTTGATCGATATGGCCCAGCGAACGGCTTCGGCTGGACCATGAACGAGGTGATCGGCGCGGAGTTCGTCTCCGTGCCGATGGCGCAACCCATCGAGCGGGCCCATGCGGTCTGGCGCACCTTCATGGCATCGCTGACCGCCGTCTTCGCGGTGGTACTCGTGGCGATGAACGTCATGGTTCATATGCTCGTCACGCGGCGCATTACGTGGCTGTCCCGTGCCGCCGATGAAATGAGCCTCGGCAAGCTAGACTCGATCGCACTGCCGACCAGCGGCTCCGACGAGATTGCGTCGCTGGCGATATCCTTTGGACGCATGCAGACGAGCCTGACCGAGGCGTTCAAGATTCTCGATGAAGCGCAGTCGTAGACATGGCCCTTCCCCCAGCCGATACCCCCGCGCAGCTAGGCCGCTACCGGATCGAGCGCGTGCTCGGGCGTGGTGCGATGGGCGTCGTGTACCTGGCGTTCGATCCGAAGATAGAACGCCAGGTGGCGCTCAAGACGATCCGTCATGAACTGCTGCAAGTCGCACCGGAAGGCGCGTCGTCCAACCAGTTGACCGAGCGCTTTTTGAACGAAGCGCGCGCGGCCGGCCGCCTGGTTCATCCGCATATCGTGTCGGTGTACGACTACGGCGAAGCAGGCGACACCGCCTTCATCACGATGGAATACGTGTGCGGCGAAAGCCTTGCCGCCCGGCTGGCGCGCTCCCGCATGGCGTCGCGGATCGAACCCGAGCGGGCGCTGGGGTGGTTCGCGCAATTGCTCGACGCGCTGGCTTACGCGCACGAGGCCGGCGTGGTTCATCGCGATATCAAGCCTGCCAACCTGTTGATCACTCAGCGCGGCGAATGCAAGATCACGGACTTCGGGATCGCCCATGTCGACACGTCGCATCTCACCCAGGCCGGCACACTGATCGGCACGCCGAGCTATATGTCGCCGGAACAGTTCACGGGCGAGCCCATCGATGCCCGCGCCGACCTGTTCTCGGCGGCCGTAGTACTGTACGAAATGCTGACCGGGGCGTGCCCGTTCGCCGGCACGCCGAGCGCGGTCATGCAGCAGATTCTCAACGACACGCCGCCCCTGCCCTCGGCCTGCGTACCGGACCTGCCGGGGCCGCTTGACGCCATGCTGTTGAAGGCGCTGGCCAAACGGCCCGCGGATCGTTTCGGTTCCGCCAGCGAATGGCGCGATGCCCTGCTGAGCACACTCGGCACGATGCAATCCTACGATGCTGATCAGACCGTGATCGCGCCGGCAAAACCCGCGCCTGTGCTTGAAGCGCCGTCCACTTCGGATCCGCCTACGCAATTCCCGCCGACGCTGATCGCGCAACTCGAAGAGCGACTGGCAAGCTATATCGGTCCGGTCGCAACGTTTCTGATGCGCCGTGCAACCGCCAACGCACCCGACTTGGATACGCTGCGTGAACGCCTCGCCACGCATTTTCCCAACGAGGACGCGCGCCGCGATTTCGATGCGCTGTTGTCGCAGCTTGCAACGCCGCAGACCGAGGCGACCAAGCGGTCCGTCAGCGAACCGATCGAGGACACACCGCTCGAGGACACATCGGAAACCCTGGACGACGATTTGCTTCAGGAGGCCACACATAAACTTGCTGCGTATGTCGGTCCGATAGCGCGAGTCATGGCGACGCGCGCCGCCGCTCATGCACCCGATATGCATACGTTCTACGCTCGGCTCGTCGCGGCGGTGCCAGACCCGGCTAGCCGCGACGCGCTCAGCCGCGAACTAGGCATCTAGCTTCCATCGAGCAGGCGCAGGAACAGCGTCGTATCGAGGGCGCCCTCGTGCCGATGCAGCGACCGTGGGCCATGCTCGCCCGCAACCCGCCACCACATGCTGAAGCCCTCGTCGACCAAGCGCCCGAACCTGTCGCGCCGCGGCGATTCGATGCGTCCGAGTGTGCGTTCGAGTGTGCGTTCGAGCGCCAGCGCATCGAGCGCCGCTTCGAAAACCGTGAGCGAGAAATTGGCCTTCAATGTCGACAGCGCCAAGTTCCCGGCCCGTTCGTACCAAGCCGCACTGGCGCACAGTTCGTGGCCATTCAGAGCACGGGCGATCACGAACGGAAAGTAGCGGCCGACCGCGTCGATTCCCGGCATCAGCACGCCCGCATAAGCCGATGCGTCGATGACCCCGGGCTTCAGCGCGAAGCACCAGAGCGGCATGCCGAGAAAATGGTTCAGCCAGTCCTCGCCAAAGCGTTGGCGTGATTCCAGCAAACCGCGTTGCAGCCACGCATCCCATGGCGTGACAAATTCATGCGACAAGCCGCGCCTGACAAAATCGCCATGCGTGCGGACTTTTCCGTAGAAGCCTGCGCCAAGTGGATGAAGCGGCGTCATAGTTGCGCCGGGCAGCGAAAGCGGTCAAGCACGCCCGCGCGAAATGGATTGTTGACGCTGCTTGCTGCCACATCGAGCAACACGCGACCGCCGTCGAACGCAACCGTGAACCGGTCTGCCTGACCGGCTTGCGCGATGCGGGCGGTATCAAATAGATGGAACAGCGCCCACGGCCCATCGGTGCGCGGCGCGGCGGTGGTTGCCGGATCGATTTCCACATGCGCCTGGCCCGTGCCCTTTCCGCTTGGCCACTGGAACGCGGCGCTCGCGCGGGACGCGTGGTCGGTCGCGATCAGTTGCTGGCCGTCGATATCCAGCACGAATCGTTTAACCGAAGGATCGAGCGTGTCGATTTTTGCCGAAAATCGCACCGAGACGTCGCGCCCGCCATCGCGGAACAAGGCCTCGCGGATTATCGCGGCATTTTGAAACTGCGCGAGCACGTCATCGGGAATGCCGAGCGAACGCGCTTCGGGGCGCCAGCGCCACACGGGGCCCGAGGTATCCACGTGGTTCTGCAAATTATTCTGGAAGAAGGCATCGATCAAGCCGCCGGGGCCGAGAATCCTGTCGAAGTCGTCGGGTGCCGCATCGCGCGTCGATGTCCGCACCAGCGGATAGCGACCGTCGAGCGCCGCCCGGCAAGCCGGCTACGCTCGACGCCCAGAGCGCGCGAAGCTGTGCTCGCTGGCCTTGCACCTGCACGGCATCGGCGTTGTCCGCCACGCCCTGCAACACCGACGCGAGCGGCGCGGGCGCGCCTTGCGCCAGCAGTTTGAGCCGGTCCAGCGATCCGGTCGGCGGCAGGGGCAACGACTGCTTGCGCGCGGAATCTTCGGCTTGCAGCGTGGCGGCGGCTTCCTTCAATGCATCGATCGATTCGTCGATCGGCGCAGCGCCGCCCTTTCCGGCCAGATCATGCAAGGCCTGAAAATGGCTATCGACGAGCCTGGCCGTGTCGGTATTCCCTGCGGACTGAGCGTGGTCCTGACCCGATGCGCCGCCTAGGCCTTTGCGCAACGCATCGAGCCTGTTCACGGCAGGGTCCGACGGTGCAGCGGGCGGTGCAAACGTCGTCTCGCGCGCAGCGGCCTGAACCAAGGCGCGCAACGGCGAGGTCGGCGATGCCAGCAGATTGGCGATACGCGCGCCCTGATCCGGAGCGCCGAACGGCACCACGCCCACATCGGCCAGCAGACCGTCCCACTGCCGAATACTTTCCTCGCAGTACAAGCGCGTGAGCGCCGTGCGCAACGCGTCCACGCCGGCCGCATCCGGCGGCGTCTGCGCGCGGCCGAACACCCAGTCGTCCCGGGTCATGTCGGCCAGCGCCGCTTCGCGCAAGCGCAGGAAGGCAGCGAAGCCGGCACGCGTATAAGCGCCATCGATGCCTTGTGTCAACGGCTTGCCGCTTTTGCGCACGAACACAAGTAGACCACTAGGCCCCGCTGCCTTCGCGATCGAAAAATCCGCGAGTCGCAATTGCGCAAGCTGCTGCTGGATACGGCTATTCAAGCGCTGCGCCAACGGCACCCGGTCAAGCGTTGCGCGGCTTTGCGCGATGAGGTTCTGATCCAGGGGCAAGTTCGAATCGAACCGTCCGCGCCCGAACAATGCTTCAAGATGGTGTTCGAGACTGGCACGCTGCGCGTCGCTCGCATTGCGCAGCGGACCCTCCTGCCAGTCGCGCATCGCCCAATTGCGCAGCGCGTCGGGATCGAAGTGGCTGGGGTCTCCGAGCATCAGGTATGCGCGTAACACTTCGTATAGACGTCCCGGACTGTTCGCGTCTGCGCGACGCAGTTCTTCTTCCATGCGCTGTACGACAATGGGTAACAGCGTCTGCCGCAGTAGCCGCTGATATACGCGCTCGGCTTCGGCGCCCAGCTTCTCGCGCTGATCGAGGCCGAATCCCCTCCACCACGGTGCGCCATGGCTCGCGTGATCGGCTTCGCCGCCCGGCAGCTCGCGTGCCGCATCGAGCACGGGCAGTACGGCGAGCGGATCGTCGTTGGCCGTGGTCTGTTGAACCCGCTGTTGAAGTGCCGCAATCTGCTGCCGGCTTTCTTCGACGAAACGGCGGTTCGACCGGTCGCTGACAAAGAGGCCGATCAGTCCTGCAACGAGCAACACCGCGACCGCGCCGATCGCGACGCGCTGAAAGCGCGCCCTGCGCCGCTCGACACGCAAGCTGCTGCCCGCGATGCCGGCTTCCTCGAAAATCACATCGCGCATCAGGCGCTTGACGAAATACGCGCGGCCGCTCGATGAATCGGCGGGCAGCACTTCGCGTTGCAGTCCCAGGGCGGCTGCCATCGAACTCATCATGCGGTCGAGCGGCCGTCCGCTTTGCGTGCCGCTCGTGAAGTACACGCCACGCAGCATCGCGGCCGGATCGAAACGCGATGCGCAGAATGCGTCGTCGAGAAAGCGCTGCAAGGACGCTTCGATACCTGCGAACTGTTGCGCAAACGCATAGATCAGGGCGCGCCGTCGCACGTCGGTTTCCTGCTGCATGCGTTGCAGCAGACGTTCCTGAAGCTGTTGGTGCAGTTGGCGGAATTCGCCGGGAAATCGCTGCAGCGGCTCATCTTGACCTTGCGCGCTCGGGTTCTCCGAATGCGGGAAGGTCATCCCCCAGACCTGCTCGCGTTCGTCCCGGCCGAGGTCGTCGAAGAACTCCGAGAACCCGGCCAACAGATCGCTTTTGGTTACCACGACATATACGGGAAAGCGCATGCCGAGCTGCTTGTTCAATTCGCGCAACCGCTCGCGCACGGACGCCGCATGGGCCGCGCGCTGCGCATCGGTCTGCTGCAGCAGGTCCGCCGCGGATACTACGACCATCACGCCGTTCAGCGGCTGGCGGGGACGGTACTTGCGCAGCATCGCGAGAAAGCCGAGCCATGCGCCGCGATCGGCTTCCTCGTGGCTATCGTGCGTGGTGAAGCGGCCGGCTGTATCGAGGAGTACCGCCTCGTCGGTGAACCACCAGTCGCAATGACGCGTGCCGCCGACACCGCCGACCGCCTGCGCGCCGAGCCGATCTGCGAGCGGAAAGCGCAAGCCCGAATGAACGAGCGCCGTGGTCTTGCCCGCGCCCGGCGCGCCCACGAACATGTACCACGGCAAGTCGTAGATCGTCTGGCGGCGCGCCGTGAGCCACGACCTAAGGCCGCCCGCATCGCCCACGCCGGGGGTACGGCGCAAGGTCTTAAGCGCCTCTTCGAAGCGCGTGCGCAGGATGGCGAGGTCGGCATCGGCGGCCTGTCTCGCCGCACTGGACTCGCGGTTTGCAGGATTGACGGCGTCGGCGATCAGACTGCGCACGAAGTTCGAACTGGCAAGCCGCGCCTTAGCCGCTCGCGTGCCCCAGTACATCGCCCAGCATGCAAACAGTAATGCGACCGCGAGCCACCGACTCGTCGCGCTGTCGAGCGGCTCACGTCCGTTGAAAGCGAGCAAAGGTCCTTCGAACCACACGACGAACGACACAGCGAGCACGCCGAAAACCGACACCGCTACGGGTTGCCTGAGTACGCTCAACCACTTCATGACGCGGCTCCCGGCGAAAGAATCTCAATGGCGACGCGGCGATTCTGCGCCCGGCCTGCGGCGGTATCGTTCGATGCAACCGGCTCGGTATCGCCCCGGCCTTCCGCACTCAGCCGCGCAGGCGTGCCGATCCGGCTGGCGATCATCGCGCGAACTGTTTCGGCACGCGCCTGCGAGAGGGCCACGTTCGACGGAAAGCGAGCCGAGACAATGCGCTGGTTATCCGTATGACCGAGCACGACGATGTTGCCAGGCTTGTCCCGCAACGCCTCTGCGATACGCTGCACTAACGGCGCGAAACGCGGGTCGAGGTCGGCGCTGCCCGAGGCGAACAATTGCGTGCCGTCGGCCGTGTTGTTGATCGTGACCGTGGTCCTGTCCGCGGCATCGGTGACCGTTACCAGGCCTTGCGCGACCTCGGGCGCAAGGAAGCCGGCGAGCGCGGTGGCGAGCTTGGGCGCGGCATCCGTCTTCGACGCCAGCACGGGCGCGGGCGCCACGCGGATCGATTGCATGGACGCGAACACCGGATCGGAGAAGTCGTTGATGCGCAAGCTCAATACGAGACTTGTCGTGACCAGCACAACAGCGGCGAACGCCGACGCGACCCACAGCGGCACGAAATGCAGCAGGCGTTTGCGCTCGCGCGGCGCCGGCTGCCAGTGCGGCGACAGTGCGCGTTCGACAGGCGAGCGCTGCGCCCGGATCATCTGCTCGAGCCGCTCGCGAATCACATCGAGTTGCGTCTTGCCGCCCTCGACCAGCCGATATCGCCCCTCGAAGCCCAGCGCCAGCATCACGTAGATGAGTTCGAGCAGATCGATGTCCACAGCGGGCGTCTCGGCCAGACGCTGCAGGATCACGAACAGGCGTTCGCCCCCGGACGCTTCGTTGTGGAACGTCACGAGCAGGCTGCGCCGTCCCCACACGCCGGCGCCCCACGGCGTCGCCGCGATCGATTCGTCGATGAAGGTACACAGGCAGTATCGCGCCGGGCCGAGTCGTGCGTCGGGCACGCCGAACGCGCGGCCGGTCGTTTCGAACTCGCGCACCATCTGAATCAACTGCGTACGCAACGCGTCGATATCCGCATGGCTGGTCAACCGCCGCAGTGGCAGCGCCAGTTCCAGTAACGGATTGGCTGCGCGCAGCAGCGGATTGCGGCCGGGCAGTGTGGTGTCGAGCGGCGCCAATTCGGGCGCGGGCGCCTTGGCAGGCACAGGGCGTTCGCGCCGGATGCCCGGCGTCGGCAACATGATCGTGTGGGCTGCGTCGAGGAACCCGGAATCGTCGAGTGTCGGGTCCATGTCATTGGTCATTGCCATATCCTGGTTTCATCGACGGATCGCCCAGCATTCCATCGTCAGGCCGGGAAACTCTCCGGCCACGTGCAACGCCATGCCCGCCGATGCACTGAGCGTCTGCCAGCCCTCGTTCCGGTCGTCGAGTTCGAAATAGGTGAAGCCCGCATGGAACGGCAACTGGCGCGGCGCGACCGGCAATGCGCGTAGGCCGATGCCCGGCAACTGGAGGTTCACCAGGTCGCGGATTTTTTCGACCGCGCCGATCTTCACCTGACTGCCGAAGCCGGACAGCAGCATTTCGGTCGGCACCTGCGCGCGCACGGCGAGCACGAAGGTGGCCGAAGCGAACAGCGAGCGGTCGGCGACCAGCGCCACGCGCAAGCCGTACTTGCGTTCTTCGAGCGGTATCGAAACGGCTTGCGGATCGGCGACACGGCTCAATACGATCCTTAGCGCATCGATGACCGGCGTGAACGTCTCCTGCAGCCGATCGTGCCGATACACCGGAAAAGCCGGCGGGCGACGGTCCCGCTGGCCGAACGTGGCGAGTTCGCCGGCAAGCTGCACGCTCGCCTGGAACAGCGCTTCGGGATGCAGCCCTGTCATCGACTTGAAGTGCGCGATCAACGGTTGCGCCCGGTTGACGACCTGCAACAACAGGAAGTCGGCGATCTCGGCCATGCCCGCGGCTTCCGGTTGCGATAGGCGTGCGGCCAGCGCCTCGCCGCGTTGCTGAAGCAAGCCGTTCAGCTCCGTCGCAAAGCGCGCGAGCCGGTCCGCCACCTGAAAGTCGAGGCACGGCGTACAGTAGTCGTCGTCGAGCACCACGCGCGAATCGCTTAGACGTTCCACCACCCGTGCCACGCCGAGACACGTATGCGCATGGGCCACGTCCGGCTCGAGTGCGAGCCGCAAACGCAGCTTGCCGATCTGCATGCACGTCGTGACGGCATCGGGGTCGTTGCTGTCGTGCACGTCAAACTCATCGGTCCTGTAGCGGGCGAGATTGTCGGCGCGCTCGGGACCGCCCGATTCGGTCGCGCCCGGCCGGCGTACCGGCAACGCCAGCACGACCAGCAGGTTCGATGTGCCGTCGGGAATGTCGAGCGGCACGGGAAGGTCGTCGTCGGCCGGCAGGCTGAACGGCGTGCCATCGGGTAATACGCCCGAGGCTGAACGCAGCGCCAGCTTGCCGAGCTTGAGCAGGGCCTCGTCGATGTCCATCGACGTGAAACCCCATCCGTAAGCGCGCAAGCTTGCCGTGCGCGCTTCGAGTTGCGACTGCACATGACGGTCGTGCTGCTGCAAATGCTGTGGCTGAAGGAACATGCCTTCCGACCAGATCACCTTGTTGTTCCAGTACATGGCGTTATTCGCTCGAGGGGCCGAGTACGTCGAGTTGTGCCCGGTAGGCACGGCTGAACGGCTCGCCGAAGGTTCGCTGGAAGTCGTCTCCGGCATCGCGGGCGACGTGGTCCCAGGTGTCGACGAAGCGTTGCCACAGACGCGCGCGGCGATTGCCGATCAATGCGTCGAGTCCCGTCGCGGCGTCGAGCGACTTCTCGATCGCCGCCGGTTCGATGCGTGCCATCACATGCTCAAGCGCCGCGCGCATGCCCGCCACGACGGCCAACTCGTGCGCCTGGATATCGTGGAACGCGGCGCGCAGCGCATGTTCCGGCGTGAGATATCCGGCGCCGCGCGCGCCCAGCATTTGCGCCAGCGCTGCGTCGACGTCGGGGAAAAACTTGAGCGGATTGTTGTCGCGCGGTTCGATCATCGTCATGGCGATGCGCGTCTCGCGCTTGGCAATCGAACGGGAACGGAGCGCGGCCATGGCGCCTTGCGTCGCTTCGCGCAACATCCCGCCCACCAGGCGCGCCAGATCCGTGGCGGGGATGTGGCGCACGGTGTGCGCCTCGATGCCGAGGCCGTTCAGCAGCGCCGAAATGACCGGGTCCAGTTCGGATTGCTCTGTCGCTGCTAACGCGCCCAGCGCGACCTTGCGCGCAGGCTCCGCTTGAACCTGCTCTGCGGCCCGCGTGCCGAGCGCGTCACCATCGTCCGGTCGCGGCGGCTCACTCGCAGCGGGGTGCGCGATCTCGGGCGGCAGCGTGGGAACCGCGGACATCGCGCGCTCGGGAGAAACGTGCTGGAAGCCTTGCAACGACGGCAAATCGACGCCAGGCGCAGCGTCGCGCCGCGGCGTTGCCAGGGGACCCGGGCCTAGCAACGGGTCGCTCGCGCTGAGCGCGTCGATCAGCGCCTGATCCCCGTTGCCGCCGAATTTCGCCGGCTCACGCAACAACGACGTGGCCGCCAGCGGATCGGGTCGAAATGGCGCGTCCGCCTGATCCTCGTTAAGGGATTCATGCGTCGAATTCCAGTCGTCCGGGATCAACGCAGCAGCGGGTTTCGTGTCCCAATCCGCCTGGTTCGGCAACGCGGCAGACGGCGCTGGCGCTTCAGGCGACGTTTGTGTCATCAACGTCTCGTGCCGCGCATTGTCGGGATGATCGGTCTCATGGATCGAGACCTCGAGCAGGTAGGCGCCGATGCGCAGCCGATCGCCGTCATGCAGCCGCGCCTCGCGGGTACCGTCCAGCACTCGGTCGTTGAGCAGCAAAGCATTGCTGCCGGCATCAGTTAGCACATAGCCGATGTCGACCCATTCGATACGCGCCTGAACCCGCGAAATGCCGCGCTGCGCATCGGCGAGCACGACCGTGCACTCCGGCGCACGGCCGATCGTGCCGCCCGCTTTGTCGAATTCGATACGGCGCCGCGACGCGGTATCGCCACCGCTCACCGTCAACGTCAGTGCCGGAGAATGATTCGATGCCATACGGATTTCCTTTACTTGACGACTTTGCGCGAGCCGTCGTCGGCATCGCGCGGAGGCGTCGGCGGCGGCGGCGGCGCGCCGACCGGAGCGGGCGGAATGCCGGGCCCCACCGGGATGGGAAAGCTCGACATTTCGATCGTCTCCGGGCCGATCAAAACGTAGGAAGTCCCGGCCCTTAGCGCGATAGTTGCCGCCGCCTCGATCTCCACAGCGGCGCCGGCCTTGATGCGCACGGCCATGCCTGCATTGAGCGAATAGCCTTCGCCGACAAACTGGTCATGCGTGGACATCGTCGCTGCACAGACGCTGCCGCCCACGCTCGACTTGCTATGACCGACCACCGTGTCGTAGCGCGCGCCGCCCGTCTTGCGAAACTCATTGCCGTCCACGCTCATGTGCCGCTCATGCACGACGTTCATGAGGGCATCGTGCTTGACCCAGGTTTCGTGATCGCGCTCGGCATGAAAGAACAATTGTTCGTCGCCCTTTCGGTCATCGAAGCGCAGTTCGTTATAGCCGCTGCCGCCCTGCGTGGAATGGCTCTTGAGCGTCGATACTGCCGCGTTCGCCGGAAGTTCATACGGCGGCATGTTGGTCGAGTTGTAGACCGCGCCCGTGATGACCGGCCGGTCCGGGTCGCCTTCGATGAACTCGACCAGCACCTCCTGACCGATGCGCGGCAGCAACATCGAACCCCAGCGCTGGTTGGCCCAACTTTGCGCCACGCGCACCCAGCAGCGGTCGAGCCGTTGTGCGGCGGGCGTCTGCGTCAGTTGCTCCCAGTGAAATTGCACCTTCACGCGGCCGTATCGGTCGGTGAGGATTTCATCGCCATCGGGGCCCACCACGACAGCGGTTTGCGGCCCGGCCACCCGGGGAACCGGCGTGCGCCGCGCAGACCGAAACGTATTGTCGGCACGAATGGCGGTGAAGCTGCAGTCGAACAACGGCAAGCTCGTATCGCTCGTCGATACATAGGCATCCGATACGATTTCCGCACGGTTTTCGGTAATGAGATACTGGCGATCCTGCGTGCCGGCCGGATGATCGCGCAGGCGAAATAGACCGCCCGCCGCGATGCCGCGCGACGTACTGCGTCCTTCGATGGAATCGTTTTGCGTCTGATGGATCTCCACGTTCACCCGTGCGAGACGCTCGCCATCGGCGGCTTTCACATGCCCCGCGAGATGTTCCTGCATCACGTAGCGTGCGGCATCGAACGGCGCGCTGCGCGTGGCGCGGGCCACCAGCCCATGACTGTTGCTCGCCGACGCCTTTTCGAAATCGTATTCGTTGACTTCATAGCGACCGGTCTGCAAGGTCACACCCGATACCCATCGGTAGATGCACTCTTCGTCGTGATCCGGCGTATCCCATGCCTGATAGGGAATCGTCTCGTAGTGGGGAATCGGCACGTGCTCGCTCTTGGAATCGGTCAGCACAAGCGTGCTCTTCCCCCCCGCATGGTCGAAGAAATAGTGAATGCCCTCGCGCTCCAGCAAGCGGCTGACGAAGTCGAAATCGGTCTCGCGATACTGCATGCAATGCTCTAGCGACGGATAGTTTGCACTGCAGGCGTTGCGGAAATCGATGTCGAAGGACTCGAACACGCTGGCAACGATTTGCGGCACCGTGCGCTGATGAAAAAAGCGTCGGTGCGACGATTGCGTCAGCAGCCAAAGCCGGGGATGCACGCGGGCCTCATAACGCGCCATGCGGTTGTGCGTAGTGTCGCCCGGCGCAAGCAGCCGCAACGTCGTCACGATGCCATTGAACTGACGTTCCCCACCAGCGGGATAGTCGAGCGTGACCGACAGGTTTTGGCCGAGCACAGCGCCGGGATCGATGTCGTTGCGCGAGCTGAGAAAGCTCAATTCGAACACGCTCAGTCGGCCAAGCGCCTCGCTGACCCACATGCGCAGAAACACTGCCGTCTCGCCGAGCGCTGCGCATTCCATGCGCACATGGCGCGTACTAGTCGAAGGCATACGTGAACGCCTCACTTTGCACGCCGACGTGCACGCGCGCGAGCGTGGTGCCGTCGAAGACGCGCGCAAGAAACTCCGCGCTAATGCGCGGCAGCACGCTGTTGGTGAGGATCGCGTCGATCATGCGGCCACCGCTTTCGAGTCGGGTGCACCGCACCGCAATCTGCTCGACGACGTCTTCGTCATAAGTGAACGGCACCTGATGCGCGCGTGTGACACGCTGCGCGACGAGGTCCAGTTGCAGGCGGATAATGGCGCGCAACGTCGCGTCGCTCAGCGGGTAGTACGGGATCGTCACCATGCGGCCGAGCAGCGCGGGCGGAAACGTTTGCAGCAGCTCCGCGTGCAGACGCCGCTCGATGGTTTCGAGCGACGGCATCTCGCGCGGGTCCCGGCACAGATGCGCGATGCAGTCGGTGCCCGCGTTGGTGGTCAGCAGAACGAGCGTATTACGGAAATCGATGGAGCGCCCTTCGCTGTCTTCCATCCGGCCCTTGTCGAAGACCTGGAAAAAGAGTTCGTGGACATCGGGATGCGCCTTCTCCACCTCATCCAGCAACACCACGCTGTGCGGCCTGCGACGCACCGCTTCGGTGAGCACGCCACCCTCCCCGAAGCCGACGTAGCCCGGCGGCGCGCCCTTCAGGAGCGACACCGTATGCGCTTCCTGATACTCGCTCATGTTGATGGTGATGAGATTCTGCTCGCCGCCATAAAGCAGTTCGGCCAGCGCCAACGCCGTCTCGGTCTTGCCGACGCCCGATGTCCCGGCCAGCATGAACACCCCGACCGGCTTGTCCGGGTCACCGAGCCCTGCGCGCGACGTGCGGATGCGACGCGCGATCATTTCGGTGGCGTGTCCCTGTCCGATGATGCGTCGATCGAGATGCTCACCCAGACGCAGCACGTTATCGATGTCGTTCTTGAGCATCTTGAGCACGGGCACGCCGGTCCAGTCCTGCACGACCGCGGCGACGGCATGCCGGTCGACGCCGGGCATGATCAACGGCGCCTCGCCCTGATGCACGGCCAGCAGCGCTTGCTGCGCGCGCAAAGCGGCCAGGTCGGCGCCAGGAACGTTATCGCGCAGTTGCGCGCGGCGCGCCAAAATGTCTTTGACCAGGTCGCGCTCGGTGGCCCAGCGCGCATCGAGTTCGGCGAGGCGCTGCGTTTCCCGCTCCAGCGCCTTGGACGCCGCCATGTGCCGCGCCGCCGTGTCGATCCCAACCGCGCTTTCCCGCGCTATCACGGCGAGCTCCGTGTTCAGCGCCGCAATGCGTTGCCGTGCATCCTCCACGGCGGGCGGGGTCGCGTGCTGGCTGACGGCGACACGGGCGCATGCGGTGTCGAGCAGACTGAGGGATTTATCGGGCAACTGCCGGGCCGGAATGTATCGATGCGAAAGCCGCACGGCCGCTTCGATCGCTTCATCGAGGACTTGCACGCCGTGATGCTGCTCGAGCGTACCGGCAACGCCGCGCATCATCAGCACGGCGCGCGCTTCGTCGGGCTCGTGCACCTGCACGACCTGAAAGCGCCGCGTCAACGCCGGGTCCTTTTCGATGTGCCGTCGATACTCCGACCATGTCGTGGCCGCGATGGTGCGCACGGCGCCCCGCGCCAAGGCCGGCTTGAGCAGGTTCGCGGCATCGCCGGTTCCCGCCGAGCCCCCTGCGCCGACCAGCGTGTGCGCCTCGTCGATGAACAGAATCACCGGACGGTCGGCCGACTGCACGGCTTCCAGCACCTGCCTCAGGCGCGTCTCGAATTCGCCCTTGACCCCGGCGCCTGCCTGTAGCAGTGCGACGTCCAGCGTGCGCAGGGTGACCTCGCGCAATGCGGGCGGCACATCGCCGGCGACGATCCGCTGGGCAAGCCCTTCGACCACCGCGGTTTTGCCCACACCCGCTTCGCCAGTGAGCAACGGATTATTCTGGCGCCGGCGCATCAGGATGCCGACGACCTTGCGGATCTCTTCGTCGCGCCCGACGATCGGGTCTAGACCGCCCGCACGGGCCTGCTCCGTGAGGTCGACAGTGAAACGCTGCAGTGCGTCCTGCTGGCCGTGCGCGGCTGCGGCCATGCCGACGTTCGCCGGCGCCCTGGAATCGTGCGAGGCCTCGGGCGAGCCGTCGAGCAGCACATCGAAGCGCTCGATCAGTTCATCGAGCCTCACCCGATCGAACGCCCGCGAGATGCCGCGCAAAGCGTTGCGCAGCGCGGGCGTCTTGAATGCGCCGACGATCAGATGCGCGCTGCGCACTGCCGGTGCGTCGAACAGCAGCGAGCCGTACACCCAGCCCCGCTCGACCGCTTCCTCGAGTTGCGACGAGATATCCGTGATCGAGTTCGAACCGCGCGGCAACCGGTCCAACGCTTCAACGACATCGCGGGACAAGACCGATGCCTCGATCTCGAAATGCCGGGTGATGCGATGCAAGTCCGAGTCCGGCAGTTGCAGCATCTGCTGCAGCCAGTGCGCCAGTTCGACGTACGGGTTGCCGCGCAGCCGGCAGAAGCTCGTGGCGCTTTCCATCGAACGGAAAACCAGCGCGTCGAGTTTGCCGAACATCACGGCACGGCTGATGTCTGCCATAAATTATCCCTGTGCGTGAGTCTTTACACGGCCGGTCGGGCCGAGCGGTTTAAGGACAAGCTGGGTTGCGTCGGAGCTTGCCGGGCGCGCCAGCAGCCAGGTGGTGCGACCGAGCCGCTGCTGCCGTCCCAACGCAAGTCGCGGCACTTCCGCGCGACGCAAGCGCAGGTTCAGGTCCCATTCGAGCGGATCGCGAACGTAGTGGCGGACCCAATCGGCGAGACGCACCAGGCTCGAACCGCCCGGCAGGAAACGCTGGTACTCGGCCAGGGAAAGCGGACCCAGCACCACGCGGAACTTGTGCTGCCGGTCCCACGTGCGCGCGCCCAGCAAGGCGCCGACGCCGAGCCGTGCGCTGTCGCCCATCGCGCCCAGCCGGCTGAGCGCGCACGCCGGAAGATTCAGCCAATGCCCCACGTTTTCGATTACGTGGACGGGAATGTTAAAGAAGCGCGCCAGTATCAGGCGCAAGCCCGCCGCATGACGCGTCGGCCCGCTGAGCAACCCCGCAAAGTGAAACTTGGCGAAGTCCGGCACCGTGTCGCGATCGCGCAGCGACGCTTCCCCGAGTCCGAAGGTGCTGCCGACATAGACTGAAAAACGGTCGCCGTTGTCACGATCGAGGCTGACGGTCGGCTGCGCGACGGCCCACGCGCGATAGAACAACGACACCATGCGATGATGAAAGACGTCGAGAAAGCGCGCAAAGGTCGGATCGTCGGCATTGCGCGAACGATCGCGAATGTACTCGGTAAGCGATGTCGGCATCGGACCGTTCGGTCCAAGCAAGCCGAAGAAATTGACGACGAGTCTGGGTGGCGTCACGCCGTCGGCGCTGAAGCAACGCAACGTGGTCGGTAGAAAGACCAGCTCCGGTTCCTGGCCGAAGCGCACGGCGTCATCGCGCGGACGCAGCGACAAACCGACCCGCGGCAAGTGTGGATGAGCGCATTCGAGCAGGCGCACGGCGTGGAAAAAGTCGCAGCGCCTAGCATCGACCGATAGGCGGTCGAGCAGCGTCACAGCGTCCAGCATTGTCCGCTCCCCGGCGCCCAGCGCATGAGTGTGCCGCGTGTCGTGCTCGTCACCACTGTCTCGGTGAAAGAATTGAGCGATACATACTGCGAAAAGAAGCGCGCCAGCACCCCGCCCAACAAGAAGGCGCTTGCGCCCTCGAAGCAGGCTTCGTCGAACAGCACATCGATTTCGAGGCCGCGGCCGAACACGATCGGCCCCCGCGAAGGCAGACGCCGGGTTACCGGCTGGACGTCAATGGACCTCAGTCCGTCGATCTGCCTGGCCGCCGCGCCGTCGCCGACGGGCGCATAAAGACTCAGCAGATCGCGCAACGCCCGCGCGCCTTGCGTCGGGTCGCCGTCCACCAGCGACGCATAATTGAGCGACAAGTGACTGAGCAAGCGCCAAGCGACCGGGCCCTCGGCATACGACGGCAACGGCCGGCTCGGACCGCCGATGCAGCGCACGCTCGTCACCGGCGCCTCCAGGTCGAGGGTGAAATCGGTATCGGCGCCGCCGAGGGGCATGCTCAGTGTCAAGTCGCGATTGGTGCACAGCACGCTCAACCCGAGTTGATGAAGCTCGCCCGGATACGGCGCATCGCGCGTATCCACCAATGCGATGAAGGTTTCGCTGCCGAGGTAATGCGAGCGCGCGCCGCGTTCGTCCTGTCGCGCCGACGGCAGGCGTTTCTCGCGGCGCACCTGATAAAAAGCGCCGCCGGCTTCGGGCATGCCTAAATCGCGCGCGCGGTAGAACGGCTGAAACCGCAGTTCGGCGCCGCCGCCCGTACGATAACCGGTGACGCTTTCGACCTGATACACCTCGAAATCCATCGGCCGTGTGCGATCGGGCACGACGTGGTGCTCGAACTGTTCGCCGGTCACGGCGATACGGTCCGTGCGGCGCGCGAACAGATTGATGCACGGCGTGCAGTGGAGCGCGAAATTCGAGGCATCGACACGCTGTTCGAGCGCCTGATCCGTCCTGGAGAGCAGCACGACAAGCTCGATCTCGTCGCTGTGGCAGCGGCTGAAGTGCGCCTTCAAACCGTCAATGGACAGGAACATGAAGCGCTGTGAGAACGCGAAGTACTCCTGAAGCAGCCGATAGCCCGGGAACGATTGGCCGCTCACCGGCAGCAGCGCTTCCTCGTCGGAAAAGCCGAGCGCACGCACGGATGACGCCGGCAGTATCGCTTGCGAAACCGCGACACCGAGCGTCGAACCAAGCAGTAGTTCGTAGAGTCGCTCGGACAAGCCGTCGCCGCCGCGCAGGTGAATCGGCAGATTGTCGAGCGCGATCTCGCGCATCTCCAGATTGTTCGACGCGCGCAATCGCAGCCGCAATCCGCCCTTCACATCTTGGGGCAAGGCCGCCTCCACGCCGTCGAGCGCGCCCGTATGGGTGAAAAGCCGCGCTTCGACCAATTCCACCGGCCGCAATGTCAGCGCATGCGCGGTACGGAATTCACAGCGCGTGGAGCTTTCGCCATCAAGCCGTCCGTGTAAGGCCGTGCCGCGCGGAATCGAGACGCCGTCCGCCAGCGACGGGTGCGTCATGTCGGGCTGAATCTCGACGATCGCCATCGCGGGCGTCGGTGCGAGGTAATGCGGATACACCAGTTCGGCGAGGTGTTGTGTGAAGCGCGGAAACTCGGCGTCGATCTTCATCTGCACCCGCGCGGCGAGAAAACTGAAGCCCTCCAGCAGCCGCTCGACGTACGGATCGGCGCAATCGAAACTCTCCAGCCCAAGACGTCCCGCGACTTTGGGAAACGCCTTCGCAAACTCGCCGCCCATCTCGCGGACGTGCTGAAGCTCCTGGCTGAAATATTCGATCAATTTGGGATTCATGGCTCGCGCTCGATTCGCTGGCGTGTCAAGGGGATCGGCAGAGCGGGACTCAGCTCAAGCCCGCTTGCTCCGACACATTGACCTGCCCGGCCTCGAGATCGAGTTCGGTGCGCAGGTAAAGACGTTCGGGAACCGGATGCGAATGCAGGTCGCCTTCGACGATGAAGGCAATCGCGTTGTGCTGACCGGTGGTTTCGCCCGTTTGCACGGCGCGCACGCGCAGCGTGCCGCGCATGATGCGCGGCTCGAAGGCACGGATCGTATCGGCCATCAGGCGCTCGATGCGCACTACATCGACGTTGGACGCATTTTTTCCCGCGAGATCCGAGAAGCCAAAGTTCAGCACCGAATCCGCGACGTGGGGAAAGCGGCCGATATCCTGCGACGTTGAGATCCCTTGTGCATTCAGCAACCATCCCAGGTCGCGCATCACGCTCTGGCGCAGCGCGCGCGCCGAGCTGGCCCGCTGCTCGCGCGCCTCGCGGGTCGCATCGGGCTCGTGGTCGGTCAGCCGCTCCAGCAGCGACGGCTGGATACGCTCTACCTTTCTCATGCTCAGGCTTGCGCGTTTGCCGGAATGTTCCACTTGCTTTCGACCACGCCGCCAAGCGCCGAGCCCGAGGACGGATCCTGCTGCTGGTACGAGACGGTAAACGACTCGAAATTGAGCGTCACGTTCTCGGTAAAGCGGTCTTCGGAATCCGAGCCGCCGGTCGAATAATTCGTTACCAGAACCTTTTCCAGTTCGATCTTGTAGTATTCGAGCGGCTTGGTGCCACCGGCCTTGCGGACCGTCAACGTGGCGGTCGGATAGTGCGTGCCGGTCGTACACGCCGTGATAACGGACGGCGTAGCCCGGTCCGTGTATTTGGTGATCGACAAGTCGTGCACCGACACTTTGCCACCGCCGCCGCCCGTTCCAAGATGCATCGTGCCTGACTGGCTCAGGCCCCAGCTCCAGGACAGGACATCGATTTCGTTTTTGTGCGTGGCGTCGAGCGACTCGCCCTGGACGCTGCCGAGCTTCAAGAAAATATCGACAGACATGGTACTGTTCCCAAGTGAATGACTTCAATTAAACAAACGTTCGGGCATCGCCCGCATGGGCTAAAGCGAAAATCAGGCAGCCCGGGCCGAAGGCAGCTTCGATACCAGGCGTAACGACACGGTCAAGCCTTCGAGCTGGTAATGCGGACGCAGGAAAAACTTCGACGTGTAATAGCCGGGATTGCCCTCCACCTCTTCCACCACCACTTCCGCAGCGGCAAGCGGACGCCGCGCCTTGGTGGCGTCGGACGAATGCGCGGGGTCGCCATCCACGTACTGGAGAATCCAGTCCTGCAACCAGCGCTGCATGTCTTCCTTCTCCTTGAAGCTGCCGATCTTGTCGCGCGCGATGCACTTGAGGTAATGCGCAAAGCGGCTGCATGCGAAGAGATACGGCAGACGCGCCGCGAGATGAGCATTGGCGGTCGCGTCTGGATCCTCGTATTCGATGGGCTTGTTCAGCGACTGCGCGCCGATAAACGCGGCAAAGTCGGAATTCTTCTTGTGGACCAGCGGCATAAAGCCATTCTTGGCGAGTTCCGCCTCGCGCCGGTCGCTAATCGCGATCTCGGTCGGGCACTTCATGTCGACCCCGCCGTCGTCGGTCGGGAACGCGTGAACGGGCAAGTTCTCCACCGCACCGCCAGACTCGATGCCACGAATCTGCGAACACCAGCCATAGGTCCGGAACGAGCGGTTGATATTCACCGCCATGGCGTACGCGGCATTCGCCCAGGCGTACTTGGACGCATCGCTGCCTGCGGTGTCTTCTTCGAAGTCGAACGCCTCCACGGGACTCGTCCTGGCGCCGTATGGCGCGCGCGCGAGGAAACGCGGCATGGCCAGACCGATGTAGCGCGAATCCTCCGAGTCGCGCAGGGAGCGCCATGCCGCGTGCTCCGGCGTCTGGAAGATTTTGGTCAGGTCGCGCGGATTCGCCAGCTCCTGCCACGAATCCATCAGCATCACGGCCGGATCGGCGCCCGCGATAAGCGGCGCATGCGCCGCTGCGCAGATCTTGCCGATCTGCGTGAGGAGATCGACGTCCGGGCCGCTGTTGTCGAAGTAGTAGTCCGCGACCAGCGCGCCATACGGCTCGCCGCCGAACTGACCATATTCCTCTTCATAGAGCTTCTTGAAGAACGGGCTTTGATCCCATGCCACGCCCTTGTATTTACGCAAGGATCGATGCAGTTCGCTCTTCGATATATTGAGTACGCGAAGCTTCAGCGTTTCGTCGCTTTCAGTGTTCGACACCAGGTAATGCAGGCCGCGCCAGGCACTTTCCAGCTTTTGAAACGCTTCGGCATGAAGGATCGCGTTGACCTGTGCGCTAAGCTTTTCGTCGATCTTCGCGATCAGCGACTCGATCGTGGCAAGTGCGTCATCCGAAACGAGTTCGGTATCTTGCAGAACCTGCTCGGCAAGCGTGCGCACCGCACTTTCAACGGCCACCTTCGCTTTCTCGGTCTTCGGCTTGAAAGCCTTTTGCAGCAGTCGTTCGAACTCGCTCGACGCGCCGGATTCGTCCGCCTGGATAGCTTGGCCGTCCGGGTTGAGCGTCGCTTGCTGCAGAGTGTCGGTGGCATCGGCCATGGTGGGTCCTCTTGCTGGCTTCTGAACGAAGATTGGGAATCAGATCACGCTTGTGACTTGGGCTCGGCTGCGAGTGCGCTCAGCAATGCAGGGTCTTCAAGCAGCTTGCCGACAAGTTTTTCGGCATCCGTCTTGCCGTCCATGTAAGTCAGCAGGTTTTGCAACTGGCTGCGCGCCTCGAGCAATTTCGCGAGCGGTTCGACTTTTCGCGCAATCGCCGCGGGGGAGAAGTCGTCGATACTTTCGAACGTCATGTCGACGCCCATGTTTCCTTCGCCGGTCAGCGTGTTTTCAATTTGCATCACCACGCGCGGCTTCATGGAACGCAGACGCTCGTCGAAATTGTCGATATCGATCTCCAGGAACTTGCGATCCGCGACGGGTGGCAGCGCCTGCGCAGGCTGTCCGGAAAGATCCGACAGCACGCCCATGACGAATGGCAGGTTGACCTTCTTCTCCGAGCCATACACTTCGACGTCGTATTCGATCTGAACCCGCGGCGCACGATTGCGCGCGATGAACTTTTGACTGCTTTCTCTAGCCATCTTCGTGTTTCTCCGTTTCATTAATCGGGCGACGCCGACGTGCCGGCGGGTCCCATCACGTTTGCCAGCTGAGCGAGCCCGTCGGGCGCCAGATCCTTGAGCAAGTCCACAAACGATTTATCGACGAGCCCCCGCGCACGGCCGAGCAACAGCGGCACTGGACTCGATGGTTCGTGCACCGCGTAGTAGTCGCATAAGCGATCGAGCGCAGCGATCACGTCAGCGCGTGTGACGATCCTTACGTTCGCCTGGGCGAGCGCCTCGACCTGCGGCATGACCTGCGCCGTGGCTGGATCGCCGGCCGGGTTGCTGGCCGGGTTGCCAGCCGGGGCATCGAAGCTCGACGCGCTCTGCCCGCCAAGCTTCGCCAAACAATCGTCGAACAGAGCGTGTGCACGCCGCAATGGCGTTTTTAGCGCGGAGAGA
>Ga0310811_10002197_pt1 | contig 24352 bp, 17 predicted proteins | sample YCmetagenome_FD_207642 | JGI IMG/M metagenome (GOLD analysis project Ga0310811, IMG submission 207642) | Soil microbial communities from experimental microcosm in Duke University, North Carolina, United States - YC | ecosystem: Engineered > Artificial ecosystem > Soil microcosm > Unclassified ... | reverse complement strand
CAAGTGAATTTCGTCAGTGCCGAGCTGGTCCAGCCGTCGGCCGCCATCGTGCCCGTGCGCCATGTCCCGGTCTCCGAGGCCGTGCGCCGGCTCTCGCCGACCGAGGTGGCGCGGCATAAACGGCTGGTCCGTACGGCGCTGCGCCGGGAGGTGCTGCCGCGGCATCCGTCCGAATCGCATCTTTATATGGCCCGCTCGACATATGTGATGCCCGTGCCGCAGGCGCCGATGGGCGCGCGGGTTGTGCAGGTGCGCGCGGTGGCGGCGCCGACCCCACCCGTGCCGCCGCCCATGACAGAGACCGGCGGGTCGCTGCTCGGCATGGCGCAGTCTCCAGGGACCGGTAATTGACATTAACGCTCAAGCCCGGACCGGAACCGCCCGCGCGCCGCCCTGGCGCGCCGGAACGCGGGGCCGTGCCGCGCATGGAGCACGCGCGCGCGACCGCGCCGCTGCCGCCGGCGGCCTTGGAAAAGACGCGCGGCCGGCTGCTGTTGAGCGCGCTCGGCTTCACCGGCCTGTTTGCGGTGCTGACGCTGCGCCTGGTCTACACCACGGTCATTGACCCGATTTTGCCGCCGCCGGCGGTGATCAAGGCGTTGCAGCCGGTGCTGAACATCATGCCGCCGCCCCCCGATCGCGCTGATATCGTTGACCGCAACGGTACGATCCTCGCCGTTTCGCTGCCCGGGGCGGAGCTTTATGCGGATCCGCGCCAGGTCACGGATCCGGAGCAGGCGGCGGAAAAACTTGCCGGCGTGCTGCCGGGGCTGGACATGGCGGGCACGGAACGCAGGCTCGCCTCCAACAAGGACTTCGTTTATCTTGATCGCCAGCTCACCCCGCCCGAAGAGCTGGCGGTGAACCGTCTCGGCATCCCCGGCGTCTATTTCGAGAATACCGAGACGCGGCATTATCCTGACGGCGACCTTGCCGCGCATATCCTGGGTGGCGTTGGGGTCGGCGATGTCGGCATCGCCGGGGTAGAGGAATATTTCAACAAGCGCCTGACCACCGATCCCGCGCCGCTGCGGCTGTCGATCGATGCCGGCATCCAAAGCATCGTACATGACGAGCTGGCCGCCGCTGTCAAGGAATTCCAGGCGCCTGGTGGGTGCGCGATCGTGATGAGCGCGAAGACCGGCGAGGTTTTGGCAATGGCCAGCCTGCCGGACTACAACGCGAATGATATTGGCACGGCCAGCGGCAACGCCCAGTTCAACCGTTGCGTGAATGGCGTCTATGAGCCGGGCAGCGTGTTCAAGCTGCAGACCATGTCGATGGCGCTGGATTCGGGCCTCGTTCATTGGTGGGACTATTTCGACACGACACACCCGCTGCGCGTCGGACATTTTTACATCCGCGATTTTGAGCCGGCGCATGTGTGGATGGCGATGCCACAGATCCTCAACGTGTCGTCGAACATTGGTGCTTCGCGAATTGCCTCGATCCTCGGGCCGAAGATCGAGCAGGCCTGGTACCGGAAGATGGGCTTCTTCAAGCCTGTGGATGTGCAGCTGCCGGGGCCGCCCTGGCCGCAACATCCCCCTTTCAATAATTGGGGTCTGGCGGCGACCATGACCGTGTCGTTCGGCGGCGGCATCGCGGTCAGTCCGCTGCAGCTGGTGGCGGGCGTGGTGCCGATCGTGAATGGCGGCATCCTCTACAAGCCGACGCTGCTGGCCGTGAACCCGAACGACCCGCCGGCGGGCGTGCAGGTGATGAAGCCGAGCACCTCGGACATCATGCGCCGCATGATGACGGACGTGGTGGCCGAGGGAACCGGCGTTTATGCCGCCGTGCCGGGCTATATCGTTGGCGGCAAGACCGGCACTGCGCAGGTGGTCGGGCCGAACGGGCGCTATCTGCTGCACACCAATAACGCCTCGTTCATGGCGGCGTTCCCGATGCAGGATCCGCAATATGTGGTCTATGTGCTGGTGCTGCAGCCAAAGCCGGATGCGTCGACGCACGGCTTTACCACCGGCGGCTATATTTCCGCCCCAACGGTCGGGCGGATCATCGCTCGCATCGGGCCGATGCTGGGGATCATGCCGGCGAGCGGCGCTGAGCTGGCGGCACAGACCGCGGCGCTGGAGGTCCCGCTGCAGCCGACGCCGCCGCCAGGCCGGGTGGCGCTTGGGCCGAACAATCCGCTGCCGCCGGGCGCGAATGCCTTCGCTTATTTAATGATGGGATTGAAGCCGCCGGGCATGGACGACACCGCGCCAACCCGGCTATCGGACCAGCGGGCGGCGCAGAAGGCAGCAACGCTGCTCCCCGCTTCACCCGTGGTGAAGCGGCCCGCCAAGCCGGTTGCGGAACCGGTCTTTCCGGCGATCAGCAGCCATCTTGAGACGGAGCGGGCGCTGCCGGCGGATAATGAGTTTGCGGAACGGTGAGTTGAACGGGGTACGCGGTATCACGGCGGATAGTCGGGCGGTTCAGCCGGGTTATATGTTCGCCGCCTTGCCCGGTGCCAAAGCGGATGGACGGCGTTTCATCGCCGAGGCTGTGGCCCGTGGCGCGGTCGCCGTGCTGGCGCCCGAAGGGACGGTCTGGCCGCCCGGCGTGCCGCCGCGTCCGCTGCTCTGCACCGCCTCGCCACGCCAAAAACTGGCGCAATTCGCGGTCGAGCTGGCGGGCAAGCTGCCGGAGCGGCTGGCCGCGGTCACCGGCACCAACGGCAAAACCAGCACGGTGGATTTCTTGCGGCAGATCCTCTGCCTCTCGGGGCGGCGCGCCGCCTCGCTCGGCACGCTGGGCGTCATTGCCGAGGGGATGCCGGTGGTGGAATCGCTGACCACGCCCGATCCGGTCACGCTGGCCAACACCCTGGCGATGCTGGCGCACGAGGGAGTCTCGGACGCCGCCTTGGAGGCCTCGTCGCATGGCATCGCGCAAAGCCGGCTGGATGGCCTGAGTTTTGCCGCCGCCGGGTTCACCAATCTGACGCGTGATCATCTCGATTATCACGGCTCGATGGAGGCCTACCGCGCGGCCAAATTGCGGCTGTTCGAGGCCCTGCTGAAGCGCGGTGCGGCGGCGCGGGCGATGGCCGATCTGGATGCGGTGACGCTCGGCATGCTGCGCGAAATCGCGCTGGCGCGCGGCCTCGATTTTCGCGTGCTCAGCATCGGGCAGGTCGCGTCGCTGCCCGCGGGGCAGGAGATTCGCGCCGAGGGGCGGGATGTGACCCTGCCGCTGCCTGGAAAATTCCAGGCGGATAACGCCGTTCTCGCGGCCAGCCTGGCGGAGGCGCTGGGGGTGCCGGATGCATTCTCCTTCCTGCCGAAGCTGGTTGGCGTCCGTGGCCGTTTGGAACGCGCCTTGGTGCTGCCGAACGGCGCCAGCGCCTATGTCGATTACGCGCATACGCCCGATGCGATTACCCGCGTGCTGAGCGCGCTGCGGCCGCACGCCACGGGAAAACTGGTCATTGTGTTCGGTGCCGGCGGCGATCGGGATGCCGGCAAGCGGCCGCTGATGGGTCAGGCCGCCACGGCCGGCGCGGATCGCGTGATCGTGACCGACGACAATCCGCGCAGCGAGGATGCGGCGCGCATCCGCGCGGCGATTTTGGCCGCCGCACCCGGTGCGATCGAGATCGGCGACCGGCGCGCGGCGATCGCCGCCGGCCTTGGCGAATTGCAGGCTGGCGACGTGCTGGTGGTCGCCGGCAAGGGACACGAGCAGGGCCAGATGATCGGCGGGACGACGATCCCGTTCGACGATGCCAGCGTGCTGCGTGAGCTGGGCGGTGCGGCGTGACCATCTTATGGGACGGAGATGAGCTGGCCCGGGCGGTGGGCGCAGCTTCGCGCGGCTTCGCGGTCAGCGGCATCAGCATCGATACGCGCACGGTCAAGCCGGGCGATCTGTTCGTGGCGCTGCAGGGCGTGCGGGATGGGCATGATTTTGTCGCCGAGGCCTTGGCCAAGGGCGCGGCGGCGGCGCTCGTCTCACGGCCGATGCCTGGCAATGTGCTGCTGGTGGAGGACACGCTGGCGGCGCTGGGGCGGCTGGGTGCGGCGGCGCGGGCGCGCGCCCAAGCCCGTATCGTCTCGGTGACGGGCAGCGTCGGCAAGACCACGACCAAGGAGATGCTGCGCCGCTGCCTAGCCGGGTTCGGCACCGTGCATGCCGCGGAGGCGAGCTTCAACAACCATATCGGCGTGCCGCTGACCCTGGCGCGGATGCCGCGCGACGCGGATTTCGCGGTGTTCGAGATCGGCACGAACCATCCCGGCGAGATCGCGCCATTGGCGGCCCTGGTGCGGCCGCATGTGGCGATCATCACCTGTGTGGACCGCGCGCATCTCGGGCTGATGGGCTCGGAAGCGGCGATCGCTGCCGAGAAGGCCTCGATTTTCTCGGCCCTTGAGCCGGGAGGAACGGCGGTGCTGCCGGCAGGCACGGTTCACGATGAGATTTTGCGGGCTGCTGTCCCGGCGGGCGCGCGGGTGACGACGTTCGGCGAATGCGGCGCGGCGCGGCTGGCGGCGCTGGAAAATCGCGCCGATTCCTGCAGCGTGGCGGCGGAAATCGGCGGCGTGCGGGAAAAATTCGTCCTGGCGGCGCCGGGGGCGCATATGGCGCGCAACGCAGTCGCGGTGCTGGCGGCGGCGGCGGCCCTGGGGCTGGAGGTGAGCCGCGCCGCGGCGGCATTGGATGGGTTTGCCCCTTATGCCGGGCGCGGTGCGCGACGTGAGGTGACATTGCCGGACCGCGGCAAAATTCTGCTGCTGGACGAGAGCTACAACGCCTCCGGCGCGTCGATGCGGGCGGCCTTCGCGGTGCTGGCGCTGCAGCCGGGCCGCCATGTGGCGGTGCTGGGCGACATGCTAGAATTAGGCGACGCGGCTGCGGCGGAGCATGAGGGGTTGCGGCCGGCCGTTCTGGCCGGCGCGGACCTGGTTTTTACCTGCGGAGAGATGATGAAGCGTTTGTTCGACACCCTGCCGGCGGCGAAACAGGGTGGGCATGCCGCCGCCGCGGCCGATTTGGCGCCGCTGGTGACGGCGGCGCTGCGGCAGGGCGATGCGGTTTTGGTGAAAGGCAGCTATGGCAGCCGGATGCGCGATGTGATCGCGGTGCTTGAGGGGCGCGGCTGATGCTCTACGCGTTACTCCTGCCGCTCGCCGGCCATGTCCATATTTTCAACCTGTTCCGCTATATCAGCTTCCGGGCCGGAGCCGCGTGCCTGACCGCTCTGATCATCAGCTTCTGGGCCGGGCCGAAGCTGATCCGCTTCCTCAAATCCATGCAGAAGCACGGCCAGCCGATCCGCCTGGACGGGCCGGAGCGGCATCTGATCGAGAAAAAGGGCACGCCGACCATGGGCGGCGTGCTGATCCTGTTGGCATTGGGTCTGTCCACGCTGCTCTGGGCCGATTTGCGCAATGGCTATGTCTGGGCGGTGCTGCTGGTCACACTGGGCTATGGCGCCATCGGTTTTGCGGACGACTTTCTCAAGCTCACGAAGCGCAACACCAAAGGCGTGCCCGGGCGCACCAAACTATGGGCGCAGGGGGCCATCGGCCTGATTGCGGCGGTGTGGATGACGCGACTGATGCCGCATCCGCTCGGCACCGAACTGGCCGTGCCAGTGTTCAAGAACGTGATGATCTCCTTTGGCCTGTTGTTTCCGCTGGTGGCGATGTTCGTGATGATGGGCGCCTCGAACGCGGTGAACCTCACTGACGGGCTGGACGGGCTGGCGATCGTGCCGACGATGATTGCCTCAGGGGTGTTCGGGGTGATCGCCTATCTGGTCGGCAACCATGTTTTCGCCTCTTATCTGCAACTGAATTTCATTCCCGGCACGGGCGAGCTGGCGGTGTTCCTGTCCGCGCTGATCGGCGCCGGGCTCGGCTTCCTATGGTTCAACGCGCCGCCGGCGGCGGTATTCATGGGCGATACCGGCTCGCTCTCGCTGGGCGGCGCGCTGGGGGCGGTGGCGGTCGCGACCAAGAACGAGATCGTGCTGGCCATTGTCGGCGGCCTGTTCGTGGTTGAGACCGTGTCGGTGATCGTGCAGGTGTTCTGGTACAAGCGCACCGGCCGCCGGGTGTTCCTGATGGCGCCGCTGCACCATCACTTCGAGAAAAAGGGCTGGGCTGAGCCGACGATCGTGATCCGTTTCTGGATCGTGGCGATGATTCTGGGGCTGGTGGGACTTGCCACCTTGAAAATTCGATGAATTTCGCGCCGGTCTTCAAGGGACAGCGTTTCGCGGTGCTGGGCCTGGGCCGGGCCGGCTTGCCGGCGGCGCGGGCGCTGCGCGAGATGGGCGCGGAGGTGTTCGTCTGGGATGATTCCGCCTCCGCCCGCGAGGGGGCTGAAGAGTTTCCGGTCATGCGCCCCTCGGAGGTGCCGGGCCGGATCGACGGGCTGGTGCTCTCGCCCGGCATTCCACACAGACTGCCCAAACCGCATGACCAGGCAGCCTGGGCCTTGGCGCAAGGCGTGCCGGTGCTCACCGATGCGGAGCTGCTTTACCGCGCCGTGCGGGGCAGCGGCAGCCAAGCGAAATTCGCCGGCATCACCGGCACCAACGGCAAATCCACCACCACCGCGCTGCTGGCGCATATTTGCACCGTGGCCGGCATTCCCAACGCGGCGGGTGCGAATCTCGGCCCGGCGGCTTTGAGCCTACCGTTGCTGCCCGATTCCGGGGTGTATGTTCTGGAAATGTCCAGCTACATGTTGGAGCGAATCGCCACACTCCGCTTCGATGCCGCGGCAATGCTCAATCTTTCCCCGGACCATTTGGACCGCCATGGCGACATGGCCGGCTACGCTGCGGCGAAGCGGGAGATTTTTGCCCGGCAGGAGGCCGGGGACACGGCGGTGATCGGCATCGATGACGAGCCCTCGCGGCAGATGGCCGTATGGGCGCGCGGGCAGAAAGCGCGGGTCATCGAAATTTCCGGCGCGGATTTCGCGGTCGGGGACGCAAAAGCGCTGCCTGGTGCCCATAACGCGCAGAACGCCGCCGCGGCCGCGGCGATGGCCCGGGCCCTGGGCGTTCCCGCGGCGGCGATCGCGGAAGGGATCCGAACCTATCCCGGCCTGCCGCACCGGCAGCAGGAGGTTGCGGTGGTGCAGGGCGTGCGCTTCATCAATGACAGCAAGGCGACCAACGCTGACGCCGCGTCACGCGCCATGGGCTGCTACGACCGCTTCGTCTGGATCGCCGGCGGGGTCGGCAAGGCGGGCGGGATCGAGGATCTGGCGCCCTTTTTTCCCCGTGTCGCAAAGGCGTTTCTGATTGGCCAGGATGCGGAAAATTTCGCCGCGACCCTGAAGCGCCATGGCGTGGCGCATGCCATGGCCGGGACTTTGGACGCCGCCGTGGCCCAGGCTTTCGCTTTGGCCCGCGCCGGCGGCATTCGGGAGATTCTCTTCTCGCCGGCGGCGGCGAGTTTCGACCAGTTCCAGAATTTCGAGCAGCGCGGCGAAGCTTTCGCCCAGCTCGCGAGGGAGCTTAGCTGATGCCTGCTTTATCGCGTGCGGACACGTCCGTGATCGGCCGCTGGTGGTGGAGCGTGGACCGCGTCACGCTGCTGGCGCTCGCGGCGCTGATCGGCATCGGCTATGTGCTGGCGCTGGCCGCCATGCCCGGAACGAGCATGCGCCTCTCCTCGCCAAACACGCAGGCCATGATCCGGCAGATCCTGTTCCTGGCCATGGGCGGCGGGGTGATGCTGGCGCTGTCGATGCTGTCATTGCGGCAGGTCAAGCTGGCGGCGCTGGGGCTGGGCATTTTGTTCTTCCTGCTGACCGCCTTCACGCTGGTGCATGGCGTCGAGGTGGATGGCGCGCATCGCTGGATCGCGCTGCCGGGTTTCACCCTCCAGCCGAGCGAATTCCTGCGCCCGGGCTTCATCATCATCTCCGCCTGGTTGATCGCCGAATCACGCCGGACGCCGGGGTTTCCGGGCAAGCGCGCGGCGCTCGGCGTGTTCCTGCTCGTCGCTTTCGTGCTGAAGACGCAGCCCGATATCGGCATGACCTTCCTGTTCACCCTGGTCGTGTTCGTGCAGTTCTATCTCGACGGGATGGACATGAAATGGGTGTGGCTGGCGGCGGTTGCGGTGGTGGTCGCCTTTATCGGCGCGTTCCTGTTCATCAGCCATGTGCATACCCGCGTGATGCTGTTTCTGCATCCGAACAAGAACAGCGCCTATCAGGCGCTGACGGCGCTCTCCGCATTCGGCAATGGCGGCCTGTTCGGGCGCGGGCCGGGTGAGGGACAGGTGAAGCAGTATCTGCCGGATGCGCGGGCGGATTTTGTCTTCGCGGTCGCGGGCGAGGAATTCGGGATGTTGTTCTGCGGCTTCATCATCCTGATCTTCGCGGCGATCGTGGTGCGCGCCATGTTGCGCCTGTTGAAGGAGCGCGACCCGTTCGTGCTGCTCGCGGCGGGCGGGCTGGTGGCCGGGTTCGGCCTGCAGGCTTTCGTGAACATGGCGTCGTCGATGTCGCTGATCCCGACCAAGGGCATGACCTTGCCGTTTATTTCCTATGGCGGCAGCGCCGTGCTGGGAATTTCCATTCAGATGGGGTTCCTGCTGGCGCTGACGCGCAAGCGGCATCAGAGCGAGCATTTATGAACCCGCCGGCGCAAAAAACCATCGTCATCGCGGCCGGCGGCACGGGCGGGCATTTTTTCCCCGCGGAGGCTCTGGCGGCAGAGCTTTTGTCCCGCGGCGAACGCGTGGTGCTGATGACCGATGCGCGGTCCGGCGGGCTGAATTCGCCGGTCTTCGCCCAAGCGGAGCGGCATGTGTTGGCCGGTGCCGGGCTTTCCGGACGCAGCCTGAAGCGGGCCGTCTCCGGGGCGGTCGCGCTCGCGCAAGGCATCATGCAGGCGCGAAAACTCATGCGGCAATTGCGCCCGGCGGCGGTGGTGGCGTTTGGCGGTTATCCGGCGGTGCCGCCGGTGCTGGCGGCACGGTTGCTCAGCGCGCGGCCGAAACTGGTGCTGCACGAGCAGAATGCGGTGCTGGGCCGCGCAAACCGCCTGCTCGCGCGCTGCGCCGACTTCCTGGTTTTGAGTTTCGCCAAAACCAAGGCGGTGCCAGCGGGAATCGCCACCGATGTGCTCGGCAACCCGGTCCGGCCGGCGATCGCGGCGCTGCACGCGGGGGGCTTCGTGCCGCCGCAGGGGCGGATCGAGTTGCTGGTTCTGGGCGGCTCGCTCGGGGCGAAAATTTTCGGCACGCTGATCCCGGCAGCGCTGGCCTTGCTGCCGGCGGAATTGCGGGCGCGGCTGCATGTGGTGCAGCAATGCCGCTTGCAGGAGCTCGAGGAGGCCCGCGCGGCTTTCACCACGGCCGGGATCGATGCTGAACTCTCGCCATTCTTCGCCGATGTCGAAGAGCGGCTGCGGCGCGCGCATCTGGTGATCGCCCGCGCCGGGGCCTCGACGGTGGCCGAGATCGCCGTGGTCGGGCGGCCGGCGATTTTTATTCCTCTGCCGAATGCGATCGACGATCATCAACGGGCCAATGCCGAGGCGTTGGCTGAACAGAACGCTGCCTGGGTGGCGCCGCAGACCGGCTTGACGCCGCAGGCCCTGGCGGCACGGATTGAAAGCGTATTGATGGACACTGAGACTTTGAAAATGGCGGCGGATCGCGCGGGGGAGGCCGGGCGGCCGGATGCGGCTTTGCAACTGGCTGAGACGGTGCTGCGTATGGTTGCCGAACAGGTGCGGTCATGAGGGCGCTGCCGCTTTCCATCGGGGCGATTCATTTCGTCGGCATCGGCGGCATCGGCATGTCCGGCATTGCCGAAGTGCTGCATGAGCTTGGCTATACGGTGCAGGGCAGCGACATGGCGGAAAGTGCCAACGTGTTGCGGCTGCGCGAGGCCGGCATTCCCATTGCCATCGGCCATGATGCGGCGAATTTGCGCGATGCCCGTGTGGTGGTGATCTCCACGGCCGTTCCGGCGGACAACCCGGAAGTGGTGGCGGCGCGGCGCAAGCTGATCCCGGTGGTGCGGCGCGCGGAAATGCTGGCCGAGCTGATGCGGCTGAAATGGGCCGTGGCGATCGGCGGCACGCATGGCAAGACCACCACCACGTCGCTCGTGGCGGCGGTCCTGGAAGGTGCGGGCTTCGACCCGACCGTGATCAATGGCGGTATCATCAACGCCTATGGCAGCAACACGCGGCTGGGGTCGGGCGACTGGATGGTGGTGGAGGCCGACGAATCCGACGGCAGTTTTCTGCGCCTGCCGGCGGTGATCACCATCGTCACCAACATGGACCCCGAACATCTCGATCATTGGGGCTCACGGGAGGCGATGGAAGCCGGTTACCGGCAATTCGTCGCCAACATCCCGTTCTATGGTTTTGCGGTCTTGTGCATCGACCATCCGGCGGTGCAGCAGATGATTCCGTTCTTGTCGGATCACCGTGTGATCACCTACGGATTTTCGCCGCAGGCCGACATCCGCGCGGAACGCATCATCTCTTCCAAGGATGGCGCGACGTTCGAGGTTCGGCTCGCTGACCGCATCTCCGGCCGGGCGCGGCGCCTGGGGCCGTTCCGGCTGCCGATGCTCGGCAACCATAATGTGCAAAATGCGCTGGCGGCGATTGCGGTGGCGACGGAAATGGAGATCGACGAGGGGTTGATCAAAGCCTCTCTCGCGGCCTTTGCCGGCGTGAAGCGGCGCTTCACCAAAACCGGCGAGGCCGGCGGCATCACCGTGATCGATGATTACGGCCATCATCCGGTGGAGATTGCCGCGGTGCTGAAGGCCGCGCGCCAGGCCGGCGCGCGCGATGTGGTGGCGGTGGTTCAGCCGCATCGTTACAGCCGCTTGCACGGCTTGTTCGAGGAATTCTGCACCTGCATGAACGATGCCGGCACGGTGATCGTCGCCGATGTGTATGCGGCCGGCGAGGAGCCGATCGAGGGTGTTGACCGCGACGCGCTGGTCGAGGGGCTGCGGATGCGCGGGCACCGTTCCGTGGTGCCGCTGAACGATCCGGCGCATCTGGCGGAAATGGTGCATGCCATCGCGCGCCAGGGCGATTACGTCGTTTGCCTTGGCGCCGGCAACATTACGCATTGGGCTGCGGCGCTGCCCGGCGCGCTGCAGGCGCTGCAAGCGCAGGCGCGGCGATGATGACGCTGCCGGACATTCGCGGCCGGGTCGCGAAAGATGCCCCCCTGGCGCCGATCAGCTGGTTTCGCGTGGGCGGGCCGGCGGAGTTCCTGGTGCGCCCGGCGGATGCCGAGGATCTTTGCGCGCTGATGCGGCAATTGCCGCTGGAAATGCCTGTTACGGTGGTCGGCGCGGCGTCGAACCTGATCATTCGCGATGGCGGCCTCCATGGCGTGGTGATCAAGCTGGCGCGTGGCTTCAGCGAGATCGTGGTCGAGCCTGACGGAATCGTGGCCGGGGCCGCGGCTTTGGATGTGACCGTCGCCGAACATGCGGCCGCTGCCTCGCTGTCCGGCCTTGAATTTCTCTCCGGCATTCCGGGCACGATCGGCGGCGCGGTAGCGATGAATGCCGGTGCTTATGGCGGCGAGATCGCCGAGGTTCTGGACTGGGCCGAACTCGTCACCCGCGCCGGGGACATTGTGCGCGTCAACGCGGTCGACCTCGCGCTTTCATACCGCCATGCCAGTTTGCCGTCGGATGCGGTGGTGGTGCGGGCCCGGCTGCGCGCGCAAGCTTCAGATGCCGGGGGGATCGCCGCGCGCATGCAGGAGATCAAGGCCCGCCGCGAGGCGACACAGCCGGTGCGGGCGCGCACGGGCGGTTCCACCTTCGCCAACCCGCCGAACATGAAAGCGTGGGAATTGATCGATGCCGCCGGCTGCCGGGGCCTGCGCCGCGGCGGCGCGCAGGTTTCGGAATTGCATTGCAATTTTCTGCTGAATAACGGCGAGGCGACGGCCAGTGATCTGGAAGCGCTCGGCGAAGAGGTGCGCGGGCGGGTCGAGCGCAGTTCGGGTGTATCGCTGCGTTGGGAAATCAAGAGAATTGGAGTGCCAGGATGACCCGCGTTGCGGTTCTGCATGGCGGCATGTCCGCCGAACGGGAAGTGAGTTTGAACTCGGGCACGCAGGTGATCGCGGCGCTGCGCGGCCTTGGATTCGACGTGCTGCCGGTGGAGGTCACCGCGGACCTCAGCGCGCTGGTCGCGGCGCTGACGCCGGCGCCGGATGTGGTGTTCAATGCGCTGCACGGGCGTTTCGGCGAGGATGGCACGATCCAGGGCGTGCTGGATTATCTCGGCATTCCCTACACGCATTCCGGCGTGCGGGCCTCAGCGCTGGCGATGGACAAGGCGGCGGCGAAAGCGGTGTTCGCGGCGGCGGGTTTGCCGGTGGCGCCGCACCGCATCATCGATCTGGGCGAGCTTGCCGATCACGATCCGCTGCCACCGCCTTATGTGGTGAAGCCGGTGAATGAAGGCTCCTCGGTCGGCGTGTATATCGTCAAGCCAGGCGACAATAGCCGCGCGAAAATCGTGGAGGAATGGCAGTACGGCCCGGCGATGGCGGAGCTGTACGTGCCGGGACGGGAGCTGACCGTTGGCGTGCTGGAAGACCACGCTCTGGCGGTGACGGAAATCCTGCCGACCGAAAAATTCTACGATTATCACGCCAAATATGCTCAAGGCGGATCGCGCCATGTGGTGCCGGCGCACCTGCCTGAGGAGATCACGCACCGCGCGAAGGAGATTGCGCTGGCGGCGCACCAGGCGCTCGGCTGCCGCGGCGCCTCGCGGGCGGATTTGCGCTATGACGAGGCAAGCGGCCGGCTTGTGCTGCTGGAGGTGAACACGCAGCCGGGCATGACGCCCACCTCGCTGCTGCCCGAACAGGCAGCTTATACCGGCATGGACTTCTCCGCACTTTGCGCCTGGATGGTGGAGAAGGCGACATGCCGCGCGTAAGCGTCGACGACGATGAGATGATCCGCGAGCCGCCCCGCCGGGCGCCGCGTCCGCGTGCGAAAAAAGCCGCGCCCGCGCAGGATCGTCTGTCGTCGCGGGCGCTGTTCATCCGGCGCCTGCGGCGCAGCCTGCGGCCCGGCTTGTTGCTGCTCGGCGGGCTTGCCGTGGTGAGCGTGATTGCCAGGCTGGTGACCTCGATACCCGCCGCCGCGCCGAAAACGGAGACGGCCTCGGCGGCGCACGGCTCGGGCCTTGCTTCGCTTGGTGCGGCGTTGGGCCTGCGGATTTCCGGCGTGACGATCACCGGCGCCAAAGAGACCGACATGACGCTGCTGCGTCAGGCGATCGACGTCCACACGGGCGAGCCCACCTTCGGTTTCTCGCTCGACGCCGTGCGCAAGCGCGTCGAGCAGCTGGGCCCGGTGCAGACGGCCACGGTGGAGCGCGAACTGCCGGGAACGCTCGTTGTCAGCATCGTTGAGCGTAACGCCTTCGCGGTCTGGCAGACCGGCGGCACGGACGGCCAGCCGCCGAAATTCGAGCTGATCGACAAGCAAGGCAATGTCATCACCGATCAGAACGCGATCGTGGCGAAGCGGCGCGAGCCTTGGTTGCTGCTGTTGGTTGGCGCCGACGCGCCGCAAAACGCGCAGGCGCTGATCACGGAATTGCAGAGCGTGCCGAGCGTGTTTTCCCATGTGGTGGCAGCGGAGCGGGTGGATGGGCTGCGCTGGAACCTGGTGCTGAAGGACCGGACGGTGGTGAAATTGCCTGATGCCGGCGAGGCGAATGCGATCGATCAGCTGGCCGCGCTGCAAGCGAGCATGCAGCTGCTGGAGCGGCCGGTGCAATCGATTGATTTGCGCATCCCTGGACGGCTCGTTGTGAAACCGTATCCTACGCCGAAGCCCGACTCGGGAAGGTCCCGTCACACATGAGGAGAGCGCTTGGCCATGAATGACATGTCGCGCCGTACGCAAGCTTCCGACCGGGCGCTCAGGCCGCTGCCGGATGATACGTTGCGGGTTCGCGGCCTGCGTTCAGGGCCGTTCGGTGTGCTCGACATCGGTTCCACCAAAATCGCCTGCCTGATCGGCCGGGCCGAATCGGATGGCAGGCTGCGCGCGCTCGGCTTTGGCTGGCAGAAGAGCCGCGGCATCAAGTCCGGCGGCATTGTCGATCTCGACGAGGCCGAGAAGGCGATCCGCGCGGCGGTGGGCACCGCCGAGGAGCAGGCCGACATCCGGCTGAAATCGGTCTATGTCAATTTGTCCTGCGGCCAGCCGGAAAGCCGCTTGTTCAACGTGCAATGGCCGGTGGATGGGCGCGCGGTGACGGCGGATGACATCAAGCGCGTGGTGCGCGAGGCGCGAATCCGCGCGGCCTCCGAGGGACGCGCCACGATTCATGTGCTGCCGCTAAATTTTTCCACGGACGAGACGGTCGGCGTCAGCGACCCGCGCGGCCTGTTCTGCGATACGCTGACTGCACAGCTGCATGTGGTCGATACCGGCAACACCGCTTTGCGCACGCTATCGGCCTGCCTGTCACGCTGTGAGCTTGACATCGCGGCGCTGGTTTCCGCGCCGATGGCGGCGGGGCTGGCCTCGCTGGTCGATGACGAGCGCGACCTCGGCGCCACGGTGGTGGACATGGGCGGCGGTACGACGACGCTGGCGGTGTTCGGCGAAGGGCAGCTGTTGCACACCGCGCATCTGCCGATCGGCGGCATTCATGTGACCAATGACATCGCGCGCGGATTTTCCACCTCGGTCGCGCATGCCGAGCGGTTGAAGGCGCTGTATGGCAATTGCCAAGGCAGCCCGGACGATGAACGCGAATTGCTGCCGGTGCCGCAGGTTGGCGAGGATGAGCATCAGATCGCGAAAATCCCCCGCTCCATGCTGATCAGCATCATTCGGCCGCGGCTCGAGGAGATATTCGAGCTGGTCAAGGACCGGATGGAAACCGCCGGCCTCGGCAGCGCCGGCGGCACCCGCGTGGTGCTCACCGGCGGGGCCTCGCAGTTGGGCGGCGTGCGTGAGCTGGCCGCGCAGATTCTTGAACGCCACGTCAGGCTGGGGCGGCCCGGCGGCCTGATCGGCCTGCCCGATTCGGCGACCTCGGCAAACTTCGCCACCCTGGTCGGGCTGCTGGCCTTCGCCACGGGTGATGGCCAGACCATGCAAGATATCAATTTCGAAACCGACCGAAATCGCGGTTGGCTCCGCGGTGCCGTGGATTTTCTGAAAAATCGTGTTTGACATGAAAACGGCGCGTTCTTTACCGATATGATCTGAGGAGATTCTCATGACCCTGAACCTGACGATCCAGAAGACGTCGCATACCGATTTCACGCCTCGCATCACGGTTTTCGGTGTGGGGGGCGGCGGCTGTAATGCCGTCAACAACATGATCTCCCTCAATCTGCCGGGCGTGGATTTCGTGGCCGCCAATACCGACGCGCAGCAGCTGCAGCGTTCGCTGGCGGAACGGCGCATTCAGCTCGGGCCGCATCTCACGCAGGGCAATGGTGCCGGCGGCCGTCCTGAAGTCGGCCGCGCCTCCGCCGACGAAGCCGCCGATGAGCTGGCCCGGCATCTTGAAAACACGCATATGGTCTTCATCACCGCCGGCATGGGTGGTGGCACCGGCACCGGGGCTGCGCCGGTCATCGCTCGCATGGCGCGTGAACGGAACATCCTCACCGTTGGCGTCGTCACCAAGCCGTTTGCTTTCGAGGGCAAGCGCCGCATGCGCTCCGCCGAGGAAGGCATCAACGAACTGCAGTCCTATGTCGATACTCTGATCGTGATCCCCAACCAGAATCTGTTCAAGGTTGCGAACGAGCGGACCGGCTGGAAAGAAGCGTTCGAGATGGCCGACAACGTCCTGTACATGGGCGTGCGCGGCGTCACCGATTTGATGGTCATGCCTGGCATCGTGAATCTCGACTACGCGGATATCCGCTCGGTGATGTCCGAAATGGGCAAGGCGATGATGGGCACCGGCGAGGCCGAAGGCGAGGAGCGCGCGATCCGCGCCGCGGAAGCCGCGATCAGCAATCCGCTGCTCGAGGACACCAACATGAAGGGCGCGCGCGGCCTGCTGATCAATATCACCGGCGGCTCCGACGTCACCTTGTTCGAGGTGGACCAGGCGGCGCATCGCATCGCCGAGGAAGTGGACAAGGACGCGAACATCATGTTCGGCATGTCGCTGGATGAGAGCCTTTCCGGGCGCATCCGGGTCTCCGTGGTGGCCACCGGCATAGACAACACCGCGTCGCAGGCAGCCCAGATGCCGAAGCTGCAGGTCGTCAATGGCGGCCCCGCCGAGGCGGCGGCAGCGCCGGCGCAGGTTCAGCAAGCGCAGGCCCCGGTGCAACCGGTGCCGGTGCTGGGTCAGCCGCTGCAGGCGCCCCATATGCGTGGCGGTTCGGGCTATGTGCCGGAGCCGCCGGCAGCGCCGCTAGTGTCGCGCGCTTACGCGCCGCGTGGCCCTGAGGATCTGGGCTTCAGCGAGCCGGTTGCGGCGCCGCTGCCGCCGCAGGCGCCGCCGCGCATGGCGCCGCCCGCGCGCGCCGCTGCCCCCGCGGCCGAGCCGCCGCGCCATGAGCCGAGCCGTGCAACCAGCATCTTCAAATCCGTGTTCGGGTTCGGCAGCGCGCCCAAGCAGCCGCCACAGCCACAGCCGGTGCGCCACGAGCCGGCCATCCATGCCGATCCGCACGAGCCGGTCGATCAATATCGCGAACCGGTTCGCGCCGCGGTGCGCCCCGCCCAGATCGACGAAATCGGGCTGGAAATTCCCGCCTTTTTGCGCCGGAACAATTCCTGAAGTTCCGGAGGATTTAGGGCTTGTGTGGAAGGTTTAGAAATCCACACAAGCACGTCAGAGGTGCCGCATATTTTGCCCGCCATTGACCATGGCGGGCATTGTGATTCCTGACTCTGTTAGAGCAAGGCGAGGGAAAGGCTTCTTTTTGTGAACAAAAAGAAGCAAAAAACTTTATTTACTTTGGGGCCATGGGCGTTGTCGGCGACAAAGGCTCAGGCCCAGCATGGTAAAAGTTTTTGCGCCGCTTTTTTCAAAAAGCGGCCACTTTCTTTTGTCGAGAAGCTGATTTGAGCATGAGAGATCTAGGCAATCATGCGCCAGGACATCGGATACAGGGTTAAAAAAGCCGTATTATCAGACCCTTGCGGCGACATAATCAGAAATAATCATTGACTGGCCCGACGCGAAACACATCGCTAGATTGCATCGCATTATTAACGATGGGACCACTATGTCGTCTTTGCGTGACCGTTACAGCCACACCGGATTCGAGCGGGGTTTTATGCCGCGGCGGACGTTGAAGAGCGCGATTTCCTGCGTGGGGCACGGCTTGCACAGCGGCCAGGATGTGACGTTGAAACTTCTGCCCGCACCTTGCGGCAGCGGCATCGTATTCCATCGTGTTGATCTTGGCCTGTCCATTCCCGCCAAATTCGACCAGGTGAACGATACGCGGCTTTGCACGGTTATCGGCGAGGGCGCGGCGCGGGTCGGTACCATCGAGCATCTGATGGCGGCGGTCGCCGCCTGTGGGATCGACGATCTGCTGGTTGAGGTAAATGCCGCGGAGTTGCCGATTCTCGACGGTTCCGCATCGCCTTTCCTGTTCCTGCTTGAAAGCGCCGGCACCATCGAGCAGGGTGGCAGCCGCGGGACGCTGGAAATCCTGCGCACGGTGCGGGTCGAGCATAACGGCGCGTTCGCGGAACTGCGCCCGCATAATCCGGGCGGAAGCGGCTTTGAGCTGTCGCTCGCCATCGAGTTTTCCGCCGCCGCGATTGGCGCCCAGGCTTACAGCCTGCACCTTACCGAAGAGAGTTTCGCGCGGGAAATCGCCGCGGCGCGCACCTTCACGCTGGCCGGCGAAATCGAGGCGTTGCGCAACGCCGGTCTTGCCAAGGGCGGCAGTCTTGCCAACGCCATCGTCGTCGATGGCGACAAAGTTTTGAATCCCGAAGGGCTGCGCTGGGCCGATGAGTTCGTGCGGCACAAACTGCTGGACGTGGTGGGCGATCTCGCACTCGCCGGCGCGCCGATCTCCGGCCGCTTCGTCGGCAGCCGCACGGGTCACGCGCTGAACAACCAACTGCTGCGCGCCGTGTTTGCGGATCCGGCGAATTACCGGCTCACCGGTGCCGGCCTGGCGAGTGTGTTGCAGCTCTCGGCTGCCTGATAGGGAAGGAAGAAAGTAGCCGCTTTTTGAAAAAAGCGGCGCAAAAACTTCTTCGAAACGGGGCCTGAGACGCTGAAACCGCATGGGCCCAAATTAACAAAGTTTTTTTGCTACTTTTTGTTCACAAAAAGTAGTCTTCCTTCCTTCCGCGCCCTCAACCCAGATAACCAAAATTACGCATCACTTCGCCATGCGCGTCGGTAATTTTTTGCGCCTGGGCGCTGGTCAGCGCATCGCGCCATTGCCCGCTGGTTCCGGCGCGGAAAAACGCGGTCCGCGCGTCAGGGCTGTGCGCATGATAGCCCGATGCACTCTCCTGCGCGGCGAGGACCGAAAAATTGCTGAAGGCGACGGCGCGGCGCAGCCGCTCCGGCGTGGCGCCGCTGCCCAGAAAGCGCACGACGCGGCCGAAAGCGGCTTCGGGATTTGCCAGCATATCTTCATAGCGGAGCAGCAAACGGTTGTTCGCACCGACCCAGGAGAGCGCATGCGCCGACCATGAGCTGAGCAACTCGAACACCTGCCGATCCGTGCCTCGATTGGCGGCACGAGGATCGGCCATGAAGGCGATGATCTCGTCGATGCTAAGGCCCGTATAGGCGCTGTAGGAGATCGCCACATCGCGCGGATCGCGCACGACGAAAATCGCCGCCGCTGTCACCGCGGGCGTGCATAGCGGCACGTCATGCAAAGCGAGGTTGGCGTTATGCGTCTTCACGAAGACCGGCCCGGGATGCAGCGCCATAAGCTTTTGATGCACGGCGGGCCGTAATTTTTGCACATCGTGCGTTGTGAGCGCCGTGCCCGATTGGCCGAAATACACGGCGGCGCATTCCACGGCGGAGACATCCGTCAGCGCGTTGATGCTGTGCGGCGTTTCCGGCTGGAGCAGGAAATTATGTAGGAACGCCCGCAACCAGGTGTTGCCGGACTTCGGATAGGAGGCGAGCCAGACGAGTTTACCCACGGCGAAATCCTAAGAGTAAAGGAAGTGGCCGCTTTTTAAAAAAAGCGGCGCAAAAACTCTTTTGACTTTGGGCCTGAGGCGCCGAAACCACCACGGCCCAGAGTAGCGAAGTTTTTTTGCTACTTTTTGTTCACAAAAAGTAGCCATCCTTCCTTTCTTCAGGCCGCTTCGCGTTCCGCATCCGGCGCGCCGAACAGGAAGCTGATGTCATCGGCGCTGAGGTTGAGGCCACCGGCATCAGCGAAGGCGATGCTGGCAAGTTCCGCCTTCCGCTGCTGCAGCTCCAGGATGCGTTCTTCCACCGTGTCCACCGCGATCAGCTTGTACACGAACACGGAGCGCTTCTGGCCGATACGATGCGCGCGGTCGGAAGCCTGCGCCTCCACCGCCGGGTTCCACCACGGATCGTAATGGATGACGGTGTCGGCCGAGGTGAGGTTGAGGCCGCGCCCGCCGGCTTTCAGCGAGATCAGGAACAGCGGCACTTCGCCGGCCTCGAAGGCGCGCACCGGCTCCGCGCGGTCACGTGTGTCGCCGCGCAGTTCGACGAAGGGGATGCCCGCTTCCCCGAGGCGCGGTTTCATCAGGTCGAGCATCGAGGTGAATTGCGAGAAGATCAGGATGCGCCGCCCCTCGGGGATCAGCTCGGAGATCATTTCCATCAGGTCGTCGAGCTTGGCTGAGGATTCGGTGGCGCGGCTTTGCCCCACTTTCACCAGGCGCGGGTCGCAGCAAGCCTGGCGCAGTTTCAGCAGCGCGTCGAGCACGATCACGCGGCTCTGCGCCAGCGTGCGTTCGGCCATCTGCTCGCGCACCGTCTCGTACAGCGTGCCGCGGATCGTCTCGTACAGCTCGCGCTGGTCCGGGGCGAGGGTGATGCGGCGCAGGATGGTGTGCTTCGGCGGCAGTTCGGTCGCCACTTCAGACTTGGTGCGGCGCAGGATGAAGGGAGAAATCCGCTGCACCAGCTGCGCCCGGCAGACCGGATCGCCATTCTTTTCAATCGGCGTGCGGAACCGTTTGGCGAAGCCGCGCCGGTCTCCGAGCAGGCCCGGCATCAGGAAGGCGAATTGCGACCATAACTCGTCGAGATTGTTCTCGATCGGCGTGCCGGAGAGGCAGAGCTTGTGCGTGGTGTGCAGCTGGCACACCGCGCGCGTGGCCCGCGCCTCAGGGCTCTTGATCGCCTGCGCCTCGTCCAGCGCCACGATATGCCAGGAGATGCGCTTCATCTCCTCGATGTCACGGGTCAGCACCGTATAGGTGGTGACCACCACATTCACATCGTCCAGCCTTTCGCGGCGTTCGTGGCGGTCCATGCCGTGCAGCACCACAGTCTTCAGATGCGGCGCGAATTTCGCCAACTCCGCGGACCAGTTGGCGACCAGGCTGGTCGGCACCACAATCAGCGCCGGGGCGGTCAGCCTTCCTTCGGCATGTTCCACACAGATATGCGCGATGGTCTGCGCGGTCTTGCCCAGGCCCATATCGTCGGCCAGGAAGCCGCCCAGCCCGTGGCTGGCCAGATGCTGCAGCCAGTCCACGCCATATTGCTGATAGGCGCGCAGCTCGGCCTTGAATTCGGGCGGGACCAGGACTGGGATGATCTCCGGTTCGCCGCGGAACTTCTCGACATACGCCTCGATGGTGGCGGCGTTCTGCCAGGAGGTGGTGAGCACATCCTCCAGCTCCAGCACCGTGGTCGCGGCGCCGACTGGGAGCAGCAGCGCCTTCTCGGCGGTGCGCCCGGCGGATTCGATCAGGTCGCCCATCACCGCCAGCAGGCGCTTGATGCGCTCGGCCGGCAGCTTGATCACCCGTCCGTCATCCATGTTGGTGATGATCTCGCCTTCGACGATCTGCGCCGCCTCGATGCCGCCGCGCGCCAGAAGATGTTCGAGGATCGGCAGCAGCGGCTGGCGCACGCCGTCGACCTCGATGCCGAATTCGAGGCTGAAGCTGCCGGTCTCGGCATCCTCCACCTTCACATCGATATTGCCGACATTGTCGGCGAGCTGCGGGCCGAAATTGGCATCGATATGGCTCTGCCAGCCCAGCGCCGTGAGCTCGGGCACGCGCACGGCGACAAAATGGTGCCACTTGGCCGCCGCCTCCTGGCCGCGGAACACCATCACGCGCTGGCCGCGGGCGGATTTGCCATCGGCCACGCGCATCTGCACAAAGCCATCCGGGCGCAGCGCGTCGAGCGCCGCCGCCTCGGCGGCAACGTCGCGGCGGATGAAGGCGATCTGCCCGCCGGATTTGACGCGGATGAACTGCGCCTCATCGGCACCGTCGACGCGCACGCCGCCATAGTCGAAATCCAGCGTCAGCACGTCAATCATACGCTGCCGGCCGAATTCGTCGGGTGCGTGCAGGCGGCGCAGGCGCAGCACCGGGGTGGCGGGGCGGTCCAGCACCGTGGCGCCGGGTTCCGGCGATTCGGACATGATCGGCGCGATCACCGCCGCGCGCGGCCGCCGGCCGGTGGGGCGCAGGCGGGTCGGCGGCGGCGGGGTCGGGCGTTCGCGCGCCGGGATGATGGTGTCGATCAGCGATTTCGGCTCGGCCTTGCGCAGGCTGGGGAATTTCGCCAGCGCGGCCAAGGCGGTCGCGGCCAGATGCCGGCAGCCGCGCTCGCCGCAACTGCATTCGCGCTCGGCGAAGGAAACGCGGCTGCCCTTTTTCTCCGGGGTGATGGTGGTGGAGCGTTTGGTCCCATCCATGTCCTCCACCGTGCCGATGATGGTGTCACCATCCAGCGCCACCTCTTTGACGAAGCCCAGCGCGATCACACTTTGCGCGCGGCGCAGAACGGTCGCGTCGAAAACCCGGTCAAAATCTTCAGCGGAATACGGCACCGGCATCGGCTAACCCTTTACTCAAATTGCAGCTCGGGTTTGGCCCGATCCCTTTGGCTCGCCGCAAGGCGGGCCAAAGGGTCTAATAGCTTATTCTGGGAAAAAGGGCAGGGGGGAAGAGACGATTTTTGCCGCGCTGTGGCAGAGCTGCCTTGCGCCCCACAGGGCTTGGCGAAAATGCAAAAGAAAAAGAAAGTGGCCGCTTTTTCGATCAAAAGCGGCGCAAAAACTTTTGGTCGTTATGGGCCAGTGCCGGAAAAAAGGCCCTTACCCGCGATCGCGCTGCGCGGTGCGGAGCAGAAACTCGCGCCCGACTTTCACCATCGGCTTGTCGTCATAGGCGACGATGTCGGCGGTGGCGTAGGTTTCGCTCCAGCGTTCGGGGATGAAACTACCGGTGCCGACAATGTCGATCGGCGCGTGCGAATCGGCCATCACGCTGCATTTCTCCACGCCGAAGCCGGAGGAGACAATGATCCGCACCCGCTCGAACCCCTCCTGGTCCAGCACCTCGCGCATGCGCCAGATGGCGGCGGAGGAGACGCCGGTGCCGATCAGATAGTTCAGCTCGGTTTGGCTGCGGTAGCGGCGCAGTGCGCCGGGGGCGTGGCGCTCCAGCACCGCGTAGCTCTGCTGCGGGTCCAGCCCTTCCAGGAAGCGGCCGCCATGAGTGTCCAGCCGCACCGCGATTTTACCTTCCCGGGCGAGGCCGGAGAAACGCCGGCAGACGGCCAGCGCATCGGTCACCTCCTGGCCGAAATAATCGACCAGCACGGTGAGGCTCTCGCCGGGGAACGTATCCACGAACATTTCCGCTGCCCGCAGGGTCGAGCCGGCATAGCCGATCAGCGCGTGCGGCATGGTGCCATAGCCGTGGGCCGCGCCGAAATAATGCGCCGTCCAGTCATTGGCATTGCCGACAAAACCTTTGGCGCCCTCAGCCTGGGCCGCGCGGGAGCCGACCGCGGCGGCATAGGCCATGATCTCCTGCATCTCCGCGCCGGCGCAGTGCCGCGCCTCCATGGCCAGGAAGGAGGCTTTCGGCAACGCCATGCACATCTGGAAGGCGTTGTGCGCGGCAACGCAGGCAGCCCCGATTTTTTGCAGGAAGATCGTCTCCAGATTCGCCAGGGCCACAAAGCTGCCGGTGATATAGGCCAGCGGCTCACCCGCGCCGACCCAGCTGCCTTCGCCATGCACCACGTCGATCTCGAATGCCTCGCCGCGTTCCTTGCCCACCGCCTCCAGCCATTCCACCATCAACGCGGGCGCGCACACCACCGGGCGACGCAGAAACACCGCATAGGTGACGCGGCGGTCGCCGAAGCGGTCCACGATGGCGCGCGTCCGGTTGAAATAGGCGTCCGTACGCGCGGCGATCTCGGTGTCGTGCAGGGGCGTGGGGGTCATGCCGCGCGCCGCTTCGCCCGCCGCGCCTTCAGTTCCTCGGCCAGGAAGAACGCCAGTTCCAGAGACTGCTCGGCGTTCAGCCGCGGGTCGCAGAACGTCTCATAACGGCTGCCAAGATCGCTCTCGGTGAGGCCACGCGCCCCGCCGACGCACTCGGTCACATCCTGCCCGGTCATTTCCACATGCGCGCCGCCGGCAATCGTGCCCTCGGCGTCGTGGATGGCGAAGAAATCGCGCAGTTCGGAGACGATCGCATCGAAGCGCCGCGTTTTCAGCTTCTGCACCGTGCTGACCGTGTTGCCATGCATCGGGTCGCACAGCCACACCGGACTGCGTCCGGCCTCTTTCACCGCGCGTAGCAAAGCCGGCAGACGGTCGCCCACCTTGTCCGCGCCCATGCGGGCGATCAGCGTCAGCCGGCCGGGCTCGTCATGCGGGTCCAGCCGGTCCATCAGGCGCAGCAGGTCGTCCGCCACCATCGAGGGGCCCACCTTCATGCCGATCGGGTTTTTGATCCCGCGCATGAATTCCACATGCGCGCCGTCCAGCTGCCGCGTGCGGTCGCCGATCCAGAGGAAGTGCGCCGAGCAGGCATAGTGATCGCCGGTCGTCGAATCGACGCGGGTGAGCGCCTGCTCGTAGGGCAGCAGCAGGGATTCGTGGGATGTGTAGAAATCGGTCTCGCGGATCTGCGGCGCGGAAATGCTCGTGAGACCGCAAGCCCCCATGAAGCTGAGCGTCTCGTCGATGCGCCCGGCGAGGTCGCGGTAACGATCCACCAGCGGCGAGCGCTTGACGAATTCGAGGTTCCAGCGATGCACCTCGTGCAGGTCCGCATAGCCGCCGGAGGCGAAGGCGCGCAGCAGGTTGAGCGTGCCGGCGGACTGGAAATAGCCGAATTCCATGCGATTGGGGTCCGGCAGCCGCGCCTCGGCGGAAAAATCCGG
>Ga0310811_10002195_pt1 | contig 24354 bp, 15 predicted proteins | sample YCmetagenome_FD_207642 | JGI IMG/M metagenome (GOLD analysis project Ga0310811, IMG submission 207642) | Soil microbial communities from experimental microcosm in Duke University, North Carolina, United States - YC | ecosystem: Engineered > Artificial ecosystem > Soil microcosm > Unclassified ... | reverse complement strand
CGATCTCCCCGTCGTTTCCGTGCCGATCGGCGACACATCTGAGCGGTTGCGCGGCATCGAAGGATGCGAGCTCGTCGCCGATGAGCGACCCGAGGCGATCGCGCAAGCGTTGGAGCGCGTGTTGCGCCGCGGCGGGCGTGTGGCCGGACGCGTGGCCGTGGCGCACCTCGCTGAGGAGGCGATCACCGCTCGATTGATCGACGTCTACCGCGGCGCCATGGCGCGCTATGCCGGGCGACCGGCGCCTTCCCCCGGCGCTGGGGCGATGGCCCCCGCCGGCACCCCGGAGTCCTGAGACCCATGCCCTCCCAGCCGTCGGTCAGCATCGTCGTCCCCTGCCGCAACGAGCAGCGGTACATCGTCGAGTGCCTCGACTCGATCCTCGCATGTGATTATCCGCGGGACCGCCTCGAGGTCCTCGTCGTCGACGGGATGAGCGACGACGGCACGCGCCAGATCCTGACGGACTATGCGACGCGGCATCCGGAAGTCCGAATGCTCGACAATCCCCGCCGCATCACGCCCGTCGCCCTCAACGTCGCGATCCGGGCGGCGCGCGGCGAGATCATCGTGCGCATGGACGCCCACGTCGTCTATCCCACGAACTACGTATCCCGTCTCGTGGCCGCGCTGGACGAGTTCGGAGCCGATAACGCGGGCGCGGTCCTGCGCACGCTCCCGGCGAACCAGACGGCGATGGGACGCGCCATCGCCATCGGGATGTCCCATCCTTTCGGGGTGGGAACGTCGTATTTCCGGATCGGCACCGCGGAGCCGCGCTGGGTCGACACCATCGCTTTTTTCTGCATTCGCAAGAGCACCTTCGATCGAGTCGGGCTGTTCGACGAAGAGCTGATCCGGCACCAGGACGGAGAGTTCAACGCGCGGCTCATCAAGGCCGGCGGGCGTATCCTGCTGATCCCGGACGTGGTGTCCTACTACTACGCCCGATCAACACTCCACCAGGTCGGGCGCATGTTCTACCAGTACGGCTATTTCAAGCCACTGGTCGCCAAGAAGCTGGGCCGCTTCATGACGATCCGGCAGCTCATTCCGCCGGGCTTTGTGCTGGGGCTCGTGGCGACCGGGATCGCGGCGCTCCTCTGGAAGCCGGCGCTCATCCTGTTCGTCCTCGTCGCCGGGAGCTACGCGGCGGTCGTGCTCGGCTCCGCGGTGCAGACCGCCATGAAACAGGGCCTGGCGACTGGTCTGGCATTCGTCACGGTCCTGCCGGTGATCCACGTCAGCTATGGTATCGGGTTCTGGCGTCGCGTTATCGAGCTGCTGCTCCCGACGCGCGCCAGGAGCGCCGAGCGCGCCGCCGAGCTGCCGCTGTCGCGCTGAGCATGCCCCCGATGGCGTCCCGCCCCGAGGTCGCGAGCCTGATGTACCACGAGGTCACTGACGACGCGCAGTCGACGGGGTTTCAGCGTCCCGGGGCCCTGGCCTACAAGCATTCGACCGCGGCATTCACCGAGCATCTCCGGCGCATCGACGCCGCGGCGGTCACTCCACCCGAGCGGGTCGTCGACATCGACTTCGACCAGCCTGGTCGTCACCTCCTCATGACCTTCGACGACGGCGGCAAGAGCGCCCTTGTCGCCGCGGACCTCCTCGCGAAACATGGCTGGACGGGACACTTCTTCATCGTCACCAGCCTCATCGGAAGCCGGACCTTCCTCGATGCCAACGGCGTGCGCGCCTTGCGCAGCGGCGGGCACGTCGTCGGCAGCCACTCGCACACCCATCCGATGATTTTTCGCGCGCAAGCGCCGGCGCAGATGGCCGAGGAGTGGCGCACCAGCTGCGACATTCTGGGGCAGATCCTGGGCGAGCCGTGCATCTCCGCCGCGGTGCCCGGCGGCGACATTTCGCGGGAGGTCCTGGAGTCGGCGAGCGGCGCGGGACTGCGCTACCTGTTCACGTCGGAGCCGTGGCTCGTCCCGCGCCGCGTGGGCGATTGCTGGATTCTCGGCCGCTACAGCGTGAAGATCACAACGTCGCCGTCGCGGATCGAAGCGCTGGTCCGGTTTCGCAGCTGGACCGAGGCCCTGTGGCGTAGGCGGCTGAAGGTGCTGGCGACGAGCGCCGCGCCGCCCCTTTACCGCCTCTACATCAAGCTCCGCACCCGCCCCGGCTGAGACCGGCTGGTCGGTAACCCTAGTGGCAGGTCCCCGTGCCCGAGTCGGCGTAGGTTCCCTGCCCCTGAGCCGCCAGGAACTCCCACCTATAGGCATTGGGATACAACGTCAGTCGCAGCACCCCCCGCGAGAAGTTGCCTGCATCACTCGCCTCCACGTTAGCCGGGCTGTTGACGTAATTGCTGTGTGACTCGCCTCCTCCCGTCCCGGCGATGAACTCCCGGATGCCCGCATTCGTCGCATTCCCCAATGAGTCCTGGGGGGCAAACCGCTCATACAAGTGGTCATGGCCGTTGATGACGATCTCCGCCCCCGCGTTCTCGAGCGCCTGCCAGAGGCGGCGGACCTTCGATCCCGCTCCTCCCGACGATCCGGAGGTGAACACCGCCCGGTGCCAGAGCGCGAGGACGCACTGGTTCGTCCTCCCGACGAGATCACTTTGCAGCCACGTGAGCTGGTTCGAGCTGGCGCTGGTCACACCGGAGTCGCTGTTCAACACCACGATGTGCCAGGCACCCACGTCGTAGCTGTAGTAGCCGAACCCGTTCCCCAGCGGATCCGCGCTGGCCGCTCCGAAATACGCGAAGTAGGGCGCCGCCGTCCCGGAGCTGTCGTACTCGTGGTTCCCCACGACCGGCCGCGTGCGCGCCTTGTGCCGGCCCCACGTCGGATCGTAGCAGTTCGTGAAATTCGCCGCCGTTCCGTTGGCGTACGCATTATCGCCGTTGGCGAACACTACGCCCGGAATGCTGTCGAGCTGATTCGCGGTCGCGTCGTCACGGATCGAATTGCAGTCGGCGATGTCTCCCGCACCCACCAGCACCGGCATCACTGCCACGCTGGCTGTCTGCGCGATGCCCGTTGCGCCGGCAGTCGCCGAGAGCGTCTTGGTCTCCACCACCGCGGCGTTGTACGTGGTGGTGAACACCCCCGTCGCGTCCGTCGTCCCGGAGCCGGACGGGAAGAACACGTTTCCACTCCCGTTCGCCGAGACGACGACAGGTGACCCGGATACCAGGTTGCCGAATTGGTCCTTCACCGTCACCGTCACTGTCGACGTCTGGAATGCGGCGCTGCACGAAACGGAGCACTGCCCCACGGTATCCGCGCTGCTGGCGAGCGTCGAAAGGGCCCCATCGACGCCATCCGCCGTCACGGTGAACCCGGCGCTCGTTGCGGGCGTCAGCCCCCCGGAGTTCGCCGCCAGCGTGTAGCCCACGCCACTCTTGTTGATGCTCAGACCGTTGAAGGTCGCCACACCGCTCGACGCCGCGTGCGACGTCGTACCGGAGAGGGTTCCGCCGCCGGGGTTCGTGCCGATGGCAATGCCGACGGTGTTGCTCGCCGACGTGACTCGATTACCTCCCGCGTCCCGGATCTCCACCTTGACGGCCGGCGTGATCGACGCGCCGGCAGTCACGTCACTCGGCTGCACCGAGTAGCCGAGCTGCGCCGCCGGCCCGACGGTGATGTTGAATGTCGGGGACGTCGCGTCGTTGAGCCCCGCCGCAGTGGCACCGAGCCGATATCCCGACCCGGCGCTGTCAATGCTCAGATTGCTGAACGTCGCCACGCCGGCCACTGCGGCCAGCGACGTCGTCCCGGAGAGCGTTCCCGCTTTGGGGTTCGTGGTGATCGACAGGGACACGCTGTTTGTCGCGCTCGTGACCCGGTTTCCTCCAGCGTCCTGCACCTCGACCTGAACCGCCGGTGTGATCGTCGCACCGCCTGTCTCATTGGAAGGCGGCACGCGGAACCCCAGCTTCGCCGCCGAGCCGACCGTCACGTTGAAAGCACTCGACGTCGCTCCGGTCAGGCCTGAAGCGCTGGCGCTCAGCGTATAGCCGGTCCCGGCGCTATCGATGCTCACGCCATTGAACGCCGCGACGCCGTTCACCGCTGCGACCGTCCTCGTTCCGGAGAGTGTTCCGGCGTTCGCGTTGTTCGCGATGGCGAGGGTCACGCTGTTCGTGGCGCCGGATACCCGATTCCCCCCGACATCCTGGATCTCGACCTGCACCGCGGGACTGATCGCGGTCCCGCCGGTCGTCGATGTGGGCTGGACGAAGAACCCCAGTTTCGTCGCCGACCCGACCGAGATGTCGAAAGGCGGCGAGGTCGCCGCCGTCAGTCCGGTCGAGGAGGCAACGAGGGTGTATCCACTGCCCGCGTTGTTGATGCTGAGCCCGGAGAAAGTTGCCAGCCCGCTCACCGCCGCGTGCGACACCGTGCCGCTGAGCGTACCGCTCCCGGGATTGATTCCGATCGCCATCGCGATCGCCGCTCCGGATGACGTCACCCGATTCCCGCCCAGGTCCCGTACCTCGACCTCGACGTCGGGGGTGATTGGTTGGCCCGGTACGGTATTGGAGGGTGGCACGAGGAACCCGAGCTGCGCCGCCGCTCCCACGGCGATCGCGAACGATGTGGAGGTTGCGCCCGTCAGCCCCGAGGCGCTCGCCGCCAGGGTGTACCCGGTCCCCGCGCTGTCGATGCTCAGATCGTTGAACGTCGCCACACCGCTCGCGGCGGACTGGGGTGTCGTCCCTGACAGCGTTGCAGCGTTCGCATTGGTCCCGAACGCCATCGAGATGGCGTTGCCGGCGGTCGTCACGCGGTTGCCACCGGCGTCCTGCACCTCGACCTGCACCGCGGCGAGCGTGACGCCGCCCGTCGTCCCGATCGGCTGTGCGAAAAACGCCAGCTTCGTCGCTGTCCCGACGGTGATGTCGAACGTGCTCGAAGTGGCCGCGGTAAGGCCGGTTGCCGCTGCCCCCAGGGTGTAGCCCGTACCGGTCTTGTCGATGTGCAGGTTCGAGAACGTCGCGACGCCGGCAGCGGCAGACGCGCTCAGCGTTCCCGACAGCGTGCCGCCGGCGGCGTTGTTCATGATCGCCATCGTGACCAGCCCGCCGAAACCTGTCGCCGTGTTGCCCTGGGCATCGAGGGCTGTGACCTTGACGGCGGGGGCGATCGCCGCCGTTGCCGCGGTCTGGGACGGTTCCACGGTGAACACCAGAGCCGTCGCGGCACCCGGCGTGATGTTGAACGCGAGACTCGTGTCCGGCGTCAGCCCGGCGGAGCTCGCCCGGAGCTTGTAGCCGTTGCCGACCTTGTTGATGCTGAGGTCATCGAAGGTCGCCAGACCAGCCGCGGCGGACCGGCTCAAGGTGCCCGACAAGGTGCCCGCGCCCGGATTGGCGGCGAAGGCCAAGGTCACGCTGTTGCTCGCGGTCGATACGCGATTCCCGAACCCGTCCAGCACTTCGACCTGGACATTCGGGCTGATCACGGCGCCGGCGATAGTGTTGGACGGCCCGAGGAAGAACGAGACACGGGCGGCTGCACCCGGAGTGATGGCGAAGTCATTGGACACCGCTCCAGTCATCCCGGCAGCCGCAGCGCTGAGGGAGTATCCCGTTCCGCTCTTATTGATGCTGAGGTCTGAGAACGTCGCGACACCGGCTACGGCCGAGACCGTGGAGGTTCCCGAGAGAACTCCCCCGTTCGGATTGTCGAGAATCGCTACGGTCACACTGGCCGTCGAGCTCGTGACGCGATTGCCGATCGCGTCCTGGACTTCCACCTTGACCGCGGGTGCGATCGCGCCACCGGCCGCGGCATCCGAGGGCTGGACGAAGAAGGCGAGATGGTCCGCCGCCCCGGAAGCGATGTTGAACGCGCTCGAGACTGCGGCCGTGAGGCCGGTCGCCGTGGCCTGGAGCGTGTATCCCGTCCCCGTCTTGTCGATGCTGAGATTCGAGAATTGTGCGATTCCACCAACGGCCGATACCGGGCTCGTCCCCGAGAGCAAGCCTCCACCGGCGTTCGTTCCGATCGCGATCGCGATGCTGTTCGACGCCGTCGTCACCAGGTTCCCGCCGGCATCCTGAACCGCGACCTGTACGGCAGGAGTGATCGCCGCGCCGGCGGCCGCGTTCGCGGGTTGCACTGCGAACGCGAGCTTCGTAGCAGCCCCGACCGAGATCGAGAATCCCGCGCTCGTCCCCTGCGTGAGCGCACCCGAACTGGCGGTCAGGGTGTAGCCCACCCCGGCCTTGTCGATCTTGAGATTCGAGAATGTCGCCACGCCGCTGTCGGCGGGTGCCGTCAACGTTCCCGACAGGGTTCCGCCTGCGGGGTTCGTCCCGATCCCGATCGTCACGTTGCCGGTGAATCCGACCGCCCGGTTGCCGAACGCATCGGTCGCGGTCACCTGGACGGCCGGGGCGATAAGTGTCGTTGCCACCGTCGTCGTCGGCTGAACGGTGAACCCGAGCGATGCCGTCGGGGCCGGTGTGACGGTGACGGTATCGGTCTGGGTCACGGCCACGACCCCGATCGTCGCCGAGACGACCTTTACCCCCACTGCGGTCGAGCTCAAGTGGCCGGTCGCCACGCCGTTCACGTCCGTCGTGCCGGCCGGCTGTGTCACCGCATTGCCGGATCCCGTCGCGGCGATGACGACGCTGGCCCCGGCGACGGGATTGCCGAGGCCGTCCTTCGCCGTCACCGTGACGGTCGCGGCGCTCGAGCCGCCGCTCGCGGTGATGGTCGCCGGCGCCGCGACGACCGTGGACGTCGAGGACGAGACCCCACCCGCCGTGATGTTGAAGGTGCTCGAGGTATCCCCGGCCAAACCGGACGTTGTCGCGACGAGGGTGTAGCCGACGCCGGACTTGGAGAGACTCAGATTCGTGAATTGGGCGACCCCGCTCACCGCCGCGACTGTGGTCGTTCCCGAGAGCGACGCTCCGCCTGGGTTCGCTGCGATCGCGATCGCCACGCTATTGGTCGCGGTCGGAACGAGATTGCCGCCTGCATCCTGCACCGCCACTTGGATTGCGGGGGTGATCGACGCCCCTGCCTGTGTAGCCGACGGCTGCACGGTAAAGGCGAGCTTGGCGGGTCCACCGACGGTGATTGAAAACGTCTGGCTCAGCCCTTGCGTGAGGGCTCCTGACGTGGCGACGAGGGTGTAGCCCGCACCAGCCTTGTCGATTTTCAAGCCGGGGAAGGTCGCGACGCCCGTGTCCGCGGACACCACAACGTTACCCGAGAGCGTTCCGCCCCCCGGGTTCGTCCCAATGGCAATCGTGACGTTGCCGGCGAATCCGGTCGCCCGGTTGCCGAACGCGTCGCTGGCGGTCACCTGCACTGCCGGGGTGATGGGACTCGTCGCTGCGGTATTCCCCGGCTGCACCGTGAAGCCGAGCGACGCGGCGGCAGCGGGAGCGGCGGTCACCGTTGCCGTCTGCGTCACCGCAACGCCGGCGATCGTCGCCGAAACGATCTTGGACCCTGCCACGGTCGAGCTGAGGCGGCCCGTGGTCGTGCCGCTGCCATCGGTGGGTCCGGAGGGCTGCGTGACCGTATTGCCGGTGCCCGTTGCGGCGAGCAGCACCGTCGCACCCTGAATTGGATTCCCGAAGGAGTCCTTTGCCGTCACCGTGATCGTGGCGGCACTCGAACCATTGCTTGCGGTGATGGTGGTTGGAGCGGCGAGCACCGTCGATTGTGACGCCGACACACTGCCCGCGCCAATCGCGAACTGGGCCGAGGTAACACTGGCCAGCGCGTTGGCGGATGCGATCAGCGTGTATGTGCCGAGTTTCGAAAGGGTCAAGTCCGCGAAGGAGGCGACCCCGCTCACCGCTGTCACCGAGTTCGTCCCGGAGAGTACTCCGCCGCCCGGGTTGGTGCCGATCGAAAGGGTCACGCTCGACACGAACCCGGTCGCGGTGTTGCCGAATGCGTCGAGCGCGCTCACCTGGACCGGAGGCGCAATGGTGGTCCCTGCGGCGGCGTCGGAGGGCTGGGTCTTGAACGCCAGTGTCGTCGCTGCCGCCGGTGATACGGTGAAAGACGTGCTCGTCGCGGTCGCGAGTCCGCTGGAGGCCGCCTGGATAGTGAACGGGGAGCCGCTCTTGTCGACATGCAATCCGGGGAATGTCGCGACGCCCGCGACAGCCGTAGCGGTCGTCGTGCCCGCGAGGACGGCACCCGCGCCATTCGCCGAGAGCGACAGCGTCACGCTGCCCACAAAGCTCGGAGTGAGATTGCCGAGCGAGTCGCGTGCCTGGATCTGCACCGCGGGAGCGATCGCTATCCCGGCAACGACGTCCGTCGGCTGCACGAGAAGCGCGAGCTGCTGCGGCGGAGCGGGGGAAATGGAGAACGCAGTGCTGGTCGCGACCGTCAGCGCCCCAGAACCTACGCGGAACGTGTACCCGGTGCCGGTCCGGTTCAGACGCAGATCTGAGAAGGTGGCAACCCCGGCCACCGCAGCCTTGCTGAGCGTTCCCGACAGCGTCGCGGAACCCGGGTTCGCCGCCAGCGCGATGATGATGGTTCCGGTGAATGACGTGACGACGGCGCCACTTTCGTCCAACGCCGTGATCTGAATGGCGGGCGCGATGACGACCCCGGCCGTCGCCGCAGTCGGCTGCGTGTTGAACGCGAGACGGGACGCTACCGGTCCCGTCCCCATGTGATCCGACGAGCACGCGGCCGTCGCAAGGGCGACCGCGAGCGTCGATCGGCGCATCCGTCTCATGGCCGCTCGCAGGAGATCTTCATGTAAATAGCGTTATCGCAGCAAGTTCCAGACCAGCACGAACCCTCCGCCCAGGAGGGTCCTTCAGCATAGATTGTGACCCGCCGTCGCGAAAGGGCTGCGGTCACAAGGGGGGGGCGCCGCCCCCCACCCGGAGCACTTGTCTGGTCCGGACCACAAGCGAACCAGGCGGGCCCCCTTGGGTGGCACGGGCGGCTCTCGTCGTCTCCCTGGCCGTCATTCTGGGCGCCACCCTGGCGCCGGTGGGGACGGAATTCCAGCCCGACTTCGTGAGCTGCATCCTCTGCGGCTCGCGCAATTGGGCCGATGCCGTTTCCAACCTCTTGTTGTATGCGCCGCTCGGCGCCGCGCTGGTGTGGAACGGGCGCGTCGGTTGGCGATCGGTGTTCTCCGCCTTTCTGCTGTCCGCGTGCATCGAGCTGTCGCAAACCATCATCCCGGGACGCGATCCGAGCCTCGGCGACGTCACGTTCAACACGCTCGGGGCGGCGGCGGGGCAGCTCGGAGCGGTGCTCGCGCGCCGCTGGCTCGTCCCCGACGTCCCGGCCGCGGCTCGCTGCTCACTCGCCGCCGCCGCGCTCGCCGCGGCGCTGTTCGCCTTTACCGGTTGGCTGCTCGCTCCGGCGTTTTCAACCACGACACTCAGCGTCTGGTACACGCCCGCCTTGCCCGAGATGCCGTGGTATCACGCGCGCGTGCTGTCGGCGCGAATCGGGGCGATCCGGCTGCGCGCCGGGCCATTGGTGAATACGGCAGAGGTGCGGCGCTCCCTCCTGACCGGCGCACCACTCGATATCGAGGCAATCGCGGGTCCGCCCCTCCCCACACTCGGCCCCATCGTCGTGCTCGAGGACGAAGGCGCGAATCAGACCTACCTCGTGGGACCGGATCGCGCGGACCTGGTGCTGCGCTATCAGACCCGCGCCGCGCGCTGGGGCCTCGACCAGCCCGATATCAGGCTGCGCGGCGCCCTCGCGACGGTCAAGAGTGGCGATACGATTCGCATCGACATCCGCCGCCAAGATGTCGGGTACTGCCTGTCACTGGATTCGCTGGAACGCTGCGGATTGGGCTACACGATCGGTTCGGCGTGGGCGATGGTCCTGTACCCGAGGCACTGGCCTCCGTGGGCGCACGCATTGCTCGGCGCCATGTGGGTCGCTGGGTTGGCCTTCCCTGTCGGGCTCTGGTCCCGGCGGCGCGTCGAGACAGTTCTCGCGGTAGCGCTCTTCGGCAGCGCGGCCGCCCTCGTTCCTCCATTGGTCGCCCTGTCGGCGACGCCGGGCCGCGAGTGGTGGGGAGCGGCGCTCGGATGGGGGGCGGGAGTCGGGATTCAGGTCGTCTTGCGGCGCCGCAACTTCGTCAGCGCGACGAGCTCGTGAGCAGGAAGACGTCGAACGCCGGCCCGGTCTTGGGCGGGGTGCGGGTGACCCGCCCGATCGGCGCCGGCGGCGTCACGCCCGTCATGGGGATCCGGATCGTCCCACCCTGATAGACGCCGGTCACGACGGGATCGGCGAACACCGCTTGAACGTTGCGCACCTCGTAACGGTCTCCCGGTTTCAGGACGGTGCCCACGTCCACCGCGACGTCCGCCCCGCCGCCCCAGTTGTAGACGACGATGTGCGCACGACCCGGCTCGTAGCGGTTGGGGCGAACGAACACCTTCGTCTCCTTCGGCGGCTCGGGAATAGTGTGATCACCCGCGCCGAGCCCGCTCGCGCGCTTCCAATCGTCCCAATCGTACGCCTGGTCTTCGTCGCGCCAGGCCTTGGCGCCGGCGTCACGCACCCAGGTGTTGTCGCTCCACTGATAGTGGGCCGGGAGGCTCGCCCCGCCGACCTTCACGACGTCCCGGCTGCCGACGAAGACGTTCCCCGTAACCGTGGCCTTGTTCCACGGCTCGATCATCTCGAGGCCGACTTTCCCGCCGGCCACATAGTTGTCGCGCAATACGATATCGCGGTTGTTCTGCGGCGCGTACTTCCCCACGCGCAGGTTGATCCCGTCGTTTCCCGCGAAGTAGAGCATGTTGCCGATGCCGACCATCCCCTCGGTCGGAACCGGTGCGTTGAAAATGAGATTCTCCCGCGCGCCGACGACGGTCGAAATGGTACCGTTGTCGAAGGAGACGTTGCCTTCGACCCTGATGTTCTTGAGTACGGGGTTCTTGGGACTGGCGTAGATCTGGATGCCCCGGGCCAGGTTATTGAAGAAGACGTTGTCGGTGATGAGCTTGGTGCCGTCTTCGTTGTGGACGTACGTCCCGTGGTCCAAGTTCTCGTGCGTTCCGTTGTTGTAGATGAGGCAGCCGTACAGCTCGGCATCCACCGCGGGCGTCCAGAAGCTCACTCCCTGCGTCCCGGCGTCGTGCACGATCAGGTTGATGAACCGTCCGTGGGCGGTATTGGCCTGAATGCCGTACGTGTCGGGAGCCGACTGCATCACCTCGAAGCCCCAGAACGCCAGATACGAGCCGTCGGCGCGGAGCGTGCCGTCGATCGTGGCGCGTTCGCCGGGATACTGCCGAAACACGATCCACCGCCCCGCCGCTCCGTCGAGCGTGGTACGGAACGCCCCGTGGTACGTCCCGCCCCGCATCCACACGGTATCCCCGGCGTGCACCCGCCCCTGTGCACCGGACAGGGCGTACTGGAGGTCCCAGGGCCGCTGTGCCGATCCGTTGCCGGCGGGCGTTCCCGAGGGTGCGACGAAGAACCCCGTGCGGGGCGGCGTATCGGGCTGCCGCCGGACGACCGGATGCGAGGGACTACAGCCGAAGCCCAAAGCGAGGAGTGCGATGGAAGCGGTCAGGCACATATCAGGGTGTGCTCGTGACGAGAAAGACATCGAAATTAGGTCCCGTTCGGGGGGCCGAGCTGGGGGCCGTCCGGCCGATCGGCTTTGGTGGCGCAATTCCGTTCATCGGGATCGACACCGCCCCGCCGCTGTAGGTACCGGAAGCAACCGCCGCCCCGTAAACGTTCTGGACATTGCGTATTTCGTAGTGCGCACCGGTCGCTACGATGCCCGAGAGATCGACGCCCACGGGATTCAGCGACGCAAAATTGTAGATCACGACGAACCCTCGCCCGGCTTCGTACTTGTTCGGGCGGACGAAAACCCAATTAGCGCCGGGCGTCCCCGTGAGCGCGGTGTCCGATGCACCCAACCCCGTGGCGGTCTTCCAGGCGGCGAAGTCATACCGCGTCGTGTCGTGAAGCCAGGCAGCCGCTGCCGGATCCCGGTAGTACACGTTCCCGGACCACTGGTACAGGTTGGCCGTGGGGCCGCCGGTATGCACGACATCGGTCGCCGAGGTCCCGACAAACGTGTTGTTGCGGATCGTCGCCTGAGCCCACTGGTACTGCATCTCCAGTCCGGTGTTCCCGCCGGCGGCGTAGTTGCCCTCGACGTCGATACTCTTGTTGTACTTGGCGCTGTCGGAGGGGTCGTAGTTGCCCAGGCGCAGCTGCACCCCGTCGGTGCCGGGGGAGAAATAGAGCAGGTTGTTCTTCGCGACCATGCCGCTGGTCACCGCCGGAGCGCTGATCAGGAGGTTGATCTCGCTCGAAGTGCCCCCGGCGATCGTGCCATTGTTGAACGAAACGTTGCCCTCGACGTCGAAATTCTGCATCAGTGAGTCGCTGCCCTCGTAGATCTGGATGCCGCGCGCGTAGTTGTTGAAGAAGACATTGTCGGTGATGTACTTGGTGCCGGCAGTGCTGTTGTGAGCATAGATCCCGTGATCGATGTTGTCCCGGAAGCCGTTGTTGTACACGATGCAGCCGTAGAGCTCGACGCCGCTCCCCGACCCTGCTCCCATGCTGACCCCGGAGAACCCGGCATCGTGCAGCACCAGATTGACGAACCGCCCGTTTACGGTATTGGCCTCGAGCACCCGGTCGACGATGTTGAGCGGCAGCGTCTGCATGATCTCGAATCCCCAGAACGTGAGATCCGATCCTTGCGCCGCGAGTGAACCGTTGATCGTCGCGCGCTCGCCGGGATAGCCGCGAAACACGATCGGTGTGCCCGGTTGGCCGCTCAGGGTGGTCTGGAAGCTGCCGGTGTAGGTCCCGACACGGATCCAAACCGTGTCCCCTGGCTGAATGGTGTTGGTATGGCCGCCGGCGAGCGCCGTGGCCAGATCCCAGGGGGCGGAGTCGGTCCCATTGCCGGTGAACGTGCCGTAGGGCGGCGCCTCGACGTAGTAGCCCACGCGCGTCCCGGGCGGCGGTTTCGGGGCCGGCGGCGGGCCCAAGCCGGAATCCGAACGCGCGCAGCCGGTTGCAGTTACACAGCCGACGGCGAGGAGCATCCAGTGGCCGTGGTGCATGCCCTTCACTCCTTCTTCTTGTTTCCAGAGACTGCAATACGATGGGAGCGGTCACACCAAGCAGGAGGGTACACGACCGGCCCGTGCGAGCGAAGTGTACGCCCGCACGGGCCGGTGCAACAGCGCCCTCCGGCCGGCTATCGGGAACGCTGTGCATCTGTCGTGCCCCAAGGCGTAGCGGGACTCGCCACACTCAGCGAACCGGGTGTGGGATGTGCGCAACACGCCTGATTGTCAGCTACTGCTGTTCATACGCACCCGCATCGGGACCGGAGCCGCGAGGACGACAGACCCACCCCAACGCGAATGGCAGCGCGTATCCCCGATTGGCGAACCCGAGCGCAGGACTCCCGGCCTGCAGGTGATAGTCGTTCGAGTATCCCGCATGGGTGTTCGATGGTACCGAGGTCGCCGGGTTCACGAGCAGCGGGTTCGCCACGATGTTGTTCTGGATGGTGGCGTTCGTGAGCCAGTTGCTCGTCCCCGACGTGCCGTTGTTCCAGAAGATGTTGTTGACCTCGATATTGTTGCTGCCGCCGATCGACCCGCTCGTGTTGATGCCGACGCCGCCGTTCACGTTGCCGTTATTCGACACCACGTTGTTCACGAAGAGCCAGTCGTGCGTGCTGTCGGTAATGTCGAGACCGGAACGGCCGTTGCCGACGACCGTGTTGTTGATGACGAGGATGTGGTTCGCGGTGTAGCGGGCCGAAAGTCCCTTGGCTCGGTTGTGTTCCAGGATGTTGTTGGCGATAACGCCGCGTGACCCGTCGTGGTAGTAGATGCCGTGCGACAAGTTGAGTTGACTGGTGTCGTTGAATCCCCCGTTGTCGTGGATGTAGTTGTTGAGAAGCCAGATATCGTCGCCGCCCGCGGAGACCCCGGCGTGCCACCCGTCGTGATAGACCTCGGAGCTGGACACCTCGATGTGGTGGGTCAGGCCGGGCGTCATCAGGATCATGTTGTCCCCCTGCTGCGTCGTCGCCCCCCAGGTGCCGCAGGTCGGGCCTTCCGCGACGACGTGCGCCAGCCGGAAGTACGACCCATCGAGCCGGATCTGGCCGTGGATCAGGGCACGCTCGTACGGATACCCCGCGACGGTAATCGGGGCAGCCGCGGTCCCGGCGTGCGAGAAAGTGGACGTGGTGCAGAATGCCCCGTAGGTGCCCGCCCGCAGGTAGGCCGTCTGGCCCGGCAGCAGCGAGTTGAACGCCTTCTGCAGGGTTTTCCAGGGGGCCGTAATCGTCCCTGGATTCGCATCGTTACCGCTCGTGGCGGAGACGAAGAACGCTTTGCCGGTCGAGAGCGGCATCCGCGGATACACCGTCGACGGCCAGGGTGTAGAGCACCCGAGGGTGCCGCTCACAGCGATCGACGCGTTGCCACTATTCCCTTCGCACGTTGCGGTGATGATCGCCGAACCGACCGAGGCCACGGGTGCGTTGCTGGTCGACCAAGTGATCGTCCGTCCGGTGAGTACGATGCCGGCGGCATCCTTGACGATCGCCTGGAGGCCGGCGCTCAGGCCGAGCGTGACGATCCCCGTCGCCGGCGTGACGACGACGGAGGCGACCGGATCGACGGAAGAAAGCGAGGTAGTGCTGCTCCGGACTACGGGGGCGGTCTGGTCGGCGATCGAACAGGCGGCTCCCAGGAGCGCCAGGGTAGATACAACGCTGCTGCGCAGGTGACAGGGCATATATCCCCCTCACCGCCTGGTGGCGGCTCAAAACGCACGGTTGCGCGTGAACGGACTGACGACACCGGCCAATGGCGCACCGCAGCGCCTCCGACCGAAGTCGAATCGCTGGCGGCCCGGCAGGCATGGCGGGGTGATCCGCGGTAGCCCCGAAACTCTGCGTCACCGTCTTTCGGCGGCTTTGCTCTGAGCAGCGACAACCCTCACGTCCCGACCCCCGGCTTGTCCCCCCTCCGGGCGGGACAAGCCGGTCAACTGGAGCTACGAACCTCGCGTCAGTGGCACGTTCCGCTGCCACTGTCCGTGAACGTCTGTCCGGCGACGGGAATGAACTGCCAGGTATAGGTTCCCGAACCGAGGGTGAGCTGCAGCACGCCGAACGTCGTGCCGTTGAACACTTCGCTGTTGGGGAGCGGCGTGCCTTCGTCGTTGTAATGGCTCTCGCCGCCGGTACCCGAGATGATTTCGCGGATCCCGTTGGTGGGATCCGCCGCGCCCGTGGGGGTCTGGGGCGCGAAGCGCTCGTAGTTGTGCTCGTGGCCGTTGAGGACCAGCTCGGCGTGGAAATCGTACAGCGCCTGCCACAGCGGCTGCGCCGAGGAGAGGCTGCCGTGGTTGGTGCCGCTCGAGAAGCGCGGCTTGTGCCAGTAGGCGAGGGTGCACTGCTTCGTGCTGGCGGCGAGGTCCGCCCGCAACCAGGTCTCCTCGGCTCCCCCGGCGGACATCGAGACCTCGCTGTTCAGCGAGATGATGTGCCAGTCGCCGAGATCGAAACTGTAGTAGCCGCGCCCGGACGGGCCGGCGAGGTCGCCGAAGTACCCGTAGTAGCCCGTGGCGCCGCTCGTGTTGTAGTCGTGGTTTCCTGGGGCGGGCTTGGTGCGAGCCTTGTGCCGGCCCCAGGTGGGGTCGTAGCACTGCGCGAACTGCGTGGACGTGCCGCTGGAGTAGACGTTGTCGCCGAGCGTGAACACGGTGCCCGAGATGCCGTCGAGCAGCTTTGCGGTCGACTCGTCGCCATCATTGCCGCAGTCAGAGATATCGCCGGCGCCGACAAACACGGTCCCGCCAGAGGCCGTCACAATGGACACACTCGCCGTGTCGGCGAACGTGCCGCTCGAATCGGAAGCGATAACCCGGAAGCCACCGGCGGTCTGTCCAGCGGTATAGAGCCCCGCGGCGGAGATCGTTCCTCCCGTCGCGGCGTATGTGACCCCGACGGCGACCGAATCGCCGGTACTCATCCTGCCGAAGGCGGCGAACTGCTGCGTTCCTCCGACCGCGAGCACGGCCGTGGACGGCGAGAGGATGATCTGGGCCAGCACCGGAGGACCGGAGACCGTCACAGTGACCGTCGCGGTGTCGGCGAGCGATCCGCCGTGCTCCGTCGCCACTACGTCATAGCTGCCCGCAACCGGGCCTGCGGTGAACAACCCGGTGGAGGTGATGTCGCCGCCCGCAGCGGTGAAATCCACGGCCACGCCGACGCTGTCGCCGGCGCTGTCGCGCCCGTATGCGGTGAATTGCTGCTTTGCTCCGGCGGCCAGCGTCGCGGTCTTGGGACTCATCACAACCCGGGTCAGGTTCGGAGGATTGTTGGCGTTCGTGCCTTGGTCGGTATTGGAGCAGGCGACGGCGATGATCAGGGAGGCAATGGATGGCAAGATCAGGCGCACTCCTGTGCGCCCGACCACGAGGCGACGTTGCATTGGTACCCCCTCGCACGAGACAACAGAGCGGGCCGCCGACGGTCGACCCGGAGTCGAACCGCTGGCGGCCCGGCCGGCATGGCGGAGGAGATACCGCGACAGCCCCGTAACTCTGCGTCATCGTCTTTCGACGACTTTGCTCTGAGCAGCGATCTATGGATTACACGGCACCCTCCGACCAGCGCGGGGTTGGTCGATCGTCGTCAGCCGCCGCCGGTGCGAAGTGACTCGCTCGAAAAAAAAGCGAAGAGGTCCGTTGTGTCTCGGCGTACCCGACAGCTGTTCTGCAGGTTCCACGAAATCCCCGACGACGTTTCCACGCGGGAATCGCGCGGTCAGCGCGTGACGACGGTCACGGGACGTCAGGTTGCGGGCTGTTGCGGAAGAAAACGCTGATGTTGCGAAAGCAAACGCTAGGGGTGCGGCACGACGCGATACAGCTTACCGGAAAGCGACGTCAGGTACAGCTCACCACGCGCGTCCTCACCGAACGAGCTCAGCCCGCCGCTGACCGCGAGCGACGGCCAATCGCGATTCTCCGTCGCGGCGCCGCCGGCGTAGCGAAACGACCGGACCCAGCCGCTGCAGTAGTCGCCGTAGAGGTACACGCCGGCGAGGGCGGGCACGCGGGTGCCGCGATACACGTATCCGCCGGTGACGGCGCATCCGTCGGAGTGACCGTACTCGACGACCGGGAGGGCGAGGCCGGTCATGTTGCAGCTCGACGCCTGGAAGCAGTGCTTTCCCTCCATGACGTTCCAGCCGTAGTTCACCCCGGCGGCGCCGCCGGCCGGCAGGACGTCGACCTCCTCCCAGAGATTCTGCCCCACATCCCCGATGTAGAGATCTCCCGTGATCCGGTCGAACGAGAACCGCCACGGATTGCGCAACCCGTACAACCAGATCTCGCCCCGCTCTCCCGCATGCCCGACGAACGGATTGTCGGCCGGGATCGCGTAGGGCGATCCGGCGTCCACGTCGATGCGCAGGATCTTGGCCAGCAGCGTGTCGAGGTTCTGCCCGTTACCGGGTGGATCATTCGCGGCTCCGCCATCCCCCAAACCTGCGTACAGTTTCCCGTCGGGGCCGAAGAGCAACAGGCCGCCGTTGTGGTTGTCGTTGGTCTCGTGAAATGCCTTGAGAATCGTGTCGCCGGTAGTCGAGTCGAGGACGTTGGGATCCGCGGACACGGTGTAGCGCACGACGCGAATATCCCCGGCGGGATTCGTGAAGTAGACGAAGCAATGGCCGTTCACCGCGTAGCTCGGATGAAACGCCAGGCTTAACAATCCGCGCTCACCGCCGAAGCCGATGTGCCCCGCGAGATTCAGAAATGCCGTGGGGAGCAGCGAGTCGTGGCGGACGACGCGGATACGTCCGGTCTGCTCCACGACGAACAGCCGAGCGGTGTCCCCTGGCGGCGCGGTGACGAAGACCGGGTCCGACAGACCCGAGGTGACGAGCTGCAGGGCGGCGCTGTCCCCCGGTCCCGGCCCGGGACCAGGACCGGGACCGATCGCCGTCCCTTGGCATCCAGCCGGCAAGCCGAAGGCCGCTGTCACGCACACCGCTGCACCCGAGACGCCCAGCCTCACCCGTTGCCCTCGCTCTCACTGCGCGCCTCTCCCAGCTCCACATCCACCCCTTCGCGGCGCAGTCTACCTAGCATCCGCGCCTCGACCCGGGCGGTGACCTCCACCACACCATCCACATGGACCTCCCCGAGGACATGGCTTTCCCGATGCAGCTCCGCCAGGAGGCGCCCATCGCCGATGGGTACCCGCACGCGGGCCACGGGCCGCAATGCCTCGGCGGACGTCCGGAGCGCGGCCCGCAGTGCCTGCACTTCCGCCGGGCGCGCCTGCGTCCCGGCGCTCGTCAACACGGCATGCGGAAACCGCTCCCGCACCTGGGCCAGCAGGACGGCCGGGTCACTCACCAGATCCGCCTTGTTGAACACATGAATGACGCGCTTGCGGTCGGGCGACTGTCCGCCATTCGCGGAGGCATAGAGCCCCATTTCCTCGAGCACCGACTCCACCACCTCGACCTGCTCCTCCCAGGACGGATGCGCCGCGTCGATCACATGGAGCAACAGGTCCGCCGCGCGGGCCTCTTCGAGCGTGGCCCGGAACGACGCCACAAGGTGATGCGGCAGCTTGCGGATGAACCCGACGGTGTCCGTCACTCGGAAGCGGTATCCGTCGCCCACATCGACTTCGCGGGTGAGCGTGTCGAGGGTGGCGAACAGCCGGTCCTCCACGAAGACATCGGTGCCGGAAAGGGCACGCAGCAGGCTCGATTTACCGGCGTTCGTGTAGCCGACGAGCGCGGCGGTCGGCTGCTCGCGACGTCCCTGTCGTTGATTGGCACGGTGCTCCGCGACGTCTTCGAGTCGGCGCCGGAGGACCGAGATCTTGCGTCGAATCGCCCGGCGGTCGGTCTCGAGCTGGGTTTCGCCCGGTCCTCTCAGGCCGATGCCGCCGCGAATGCGCGAGAGGTGGGACCACATCCGCGTGAGGCGCGGCAGCAGATACTCGAGTTGCGCCAGCTCCACCTGCATCTTCGCTTCGGCGCTGCGTGCCCGGGTCGCGAAGATGTCGAGAATCACCTCCGAGCGGTCCATCACCCGGACCCCCGTGGCCTTCTCGAGGTTGACGCCCTGCACCGGAGAGAGCGGCTCGTCGAACAGGATCAACGACGCTCCCGACTGGCGCAACAGGTCCCCGAGCTCCTCCACCTTGCCGGGGCCGAGATAGAGATTGGGCGTCGGGGCTTCGATCCGCTGGACCAGCTGGCCGATCACGTCGGCGCCCGCGGTATCGGCCAGGCGCGCCAGCTCGGTGAGGTGCTCGTCGATGTGCACCGAATCCGCGGATCCCTTGCGGGGCGCGCCGATGAGATACGCCCGCTCGATCGGCGGCTGAATGTCGATCAGCTGGCGGATGGCCGGCCTCCCACCTTACTGAATCAGCCGGCGCAGCGGTACGTCTCCGCTGCCCCGGACCTGAACGCGCCGGGTGCCGAGCGGTGTGTCGAGAAACGCCGTTCCCGTCAACCCGAACCGGATCGCCTGGCGCGTCAGCAGTCCCTGCGCGCCCGCGCCGACCCCGGCCCACTCGAACCGCACCGGCACGGTGACGGGGGTGTGCTGCTGGGACGGCAGGTCGAGCGGCGTTTCCAGCAACGCATCGCCGAAGTGGACATTTTCGAGATCGATGCCCAGCTCCAAGCGCGTGGAGCGCAGCCGGTAGTCGTTGGGGTTGAAGACATCGAGGGCGAGATTGAGCGTGCCACCCGACACTCCGATCCCCGTAATCTGAATCTCCTTGAGCACCACCGCAGGCTCGGTGAAATGCAGCGCGTTGGACAGGGTCTTGCACCCTGCCAGCGCGATCGCCATAGCGACCGCGGAGATCCAGCGCCTCATCGGCCGCCCGCCTGGGGAGGGCCCGACGCGTCGCGTTTCACTCGTTGCCACCACTCGATACGCTCCTTGATGGTCTTCTCATACCCGGTGTCGGTCGGGTCGTACCAGCGCGCTCCGCGCAGCGCCTCAGGAAGGTACTCCTGCTCGGCGTACGCACCGGCGTAGGCGTGCGCGTACTTGTAGCCGTCTCCGTACCCCAGCTCCTTCATGAGCCCGGTGGGCGCGTTCCGGATATTGAGGGGTACGGCCTCGGCCGGATACTCGTTTGCGGCAGCCGTGGCCTCGCCGAACGCGACGTATACCCGGTTCGATTTGGGCGCCGTGGCGAGGTACACCGTCGCCTGGGCGAGCGCGAGCTCTCCTTCGGGTGAGCCGAGAAAGTGGTAGGCGTCCTTTGCGGCGAGAGTCACGCCCAGGGCGCGCGGATCGGCCAGGCCGATGTCCTCACTCGCGATGCGCACGAGGCGACGGGCGATATAGAGTGGGTCCTCTCCGCCGACGAGCATACGCGCCAGCCAGTACAGCGATCCCTCGACGTCGCTCCCCCGCACCGCCTTGTGCAGCGCCGAGATGAGATTGTAATGCTCCTCGCCGCCCTTGTCGTACCGCGCGAACCGCTTCTGAAGAGCATCGGCGATCAGGGCGGCGGTCAGGCGGTGTTGCGGCGGGGCCGTCGGGTCACCCGTGCCCTTCCCGCCAACGAGATACTCCGCCGCTGCCTCGAGGGCTTGCAGGGCCCGGCGCGCATCACCGTCCGCCTCGCGCACGAGCAACGCCAATGCATCGTCGTCGATCTCGATCGCCAGCCGACCGAGGCCGCGATCCCGATCCGCCAGGGCGCGGCGCACCAGGGTCGTGAGATGCTCGGGCGCCAGTGGCTGCAGCACGAAGACGCGGCAGCGCGACAGCAGGGCGCCGGTGAGCTCGAAGCTCGGGTTCTCCGTCGTGGCGCCGATCAGGGTGACGACGCCGTTCTCGACCCACGGCAGAAAGGCGTCCTGCTGCGCCCGGTTGAAGCGGTGGATCTCGTCGCAGAACAGGATCGTTCCCTGCCCTTGGAATTTGCGCAGCTCGTCCGCCTCGTGGATGATCTCCCGCACCCGGGCCACCCCCTCCGTGACGGCGGAGAAGGGTTCGAAATGACGCTCGGTGTAGTTGGCGATGATGCGCGCCAGGGTGGTCTTCCCCGACCCGGGCGGGCCCCAGAAGATGCAGGAGCCGATGTCGCCGCGACGAATCAGCTCGCCGAGGGCCTTCCCCGGTCCGAGAAGCTCCTCCTGACCGAGAAACTCCTGGAGCGTGCGCGGGCGCATGCGTGCCGCCAGCGGCTCGGCGGAGCCCTGGAACAGTGTCGGTTCGGTCACGGCAGGGCGCCGAGCAGGATTCGGGTCACATAGAACGTCCCGGCACCGGCGAAGAAGGCGGCCGGCAACCGCCATCCGGGTTTGCCTTGGAATTCGGGGACGAGGTTCGAAGCGGCCACGTACAGCGTCACGCCACCTGAGAGCGCCAGCCCGTGGTTGACCAGAAACGCCAGGTGATCGGTCAACAACACGCCGCCCACGGTCGCGAGGCCCAGGAGGGCCGCGGCCTCGATCGCCGCCCGCGCCGGGCGTCCGCCGGCGAGCATCAAGCTCGAGATTGTGACACCCTCCGGCAGCTTGTGGAGGAAAACGGCCACGAAGACCAGCAGGCCGAGCTCACGACCGACGAGGAACGCACTCGCAATCGCCACTCCATCGAAAAACGTGTGCAGCAGCAACCCCACCAAGGCCGAGCTTCCGGCGACCGCATTGACGGCGTGTGTCTCCTCACCAAAATGAAAATGCGGGGTCACGGTGTGCTGCGTCAGATGCACCGCCAGGTATCCCGCGAGCACCAGGAGTGGAGCCGATGGTCCTCCACGGGCCAGAGCCTCCGGGACGATTTCGATGAGACACACGGCGAGCATGTATCCGGCGCCGAACGCCACCGAGTGCTCGATCAGGCGCAGTCCGCGCCGTGCGTGCCGGACCACCGCCAGGGCGCCCAGGACGTTCGCCGACGCAGCGGCGATCGCGTACACGAGGGCGGTCACGCCGGCCGGCCAATGTCGCGGACGCGGTCGAGCAGCAGGTCCCGCTGATTGCGCTTCGGATCCTCCAGCACCTCTCCGAGCAGCCGCTGCAGCATGACGCCGATGTCGGGACCCGGCCGCACACCGGCCGCGATCAGATCCTCTCCGCCGACGACGAGGTCCTTCAGCGTGAGCGGATCGTGCGCGGCGCGAATCGCCTGCACCACGGCGGGAAGCGGCGAACGGGGCGTAGTGGCCGCGAGCAGCGCGAGCAGGTCGTCCGCCGCCGGACCCGTCTCCGACAGCCAGCGACGCACGTCGGACAGCCGCTTGGGGTCGGGATAGCGGTCGCGCCATTCCCGGATCGCGCGACCGCGCTCGATGTCCTTATTGGCGCACTTGAGACGGGTAAGCAACGACGCGGGGTCCGATGCGAGCTGCGAGGTCACGAGAATCGGATCCCGGGGCAGCTTGTCGACCACGCTCCGCTCAGCGAGCGCGGCGTTGCGGATCTCCGGCAGCCAGATGCGCGCGGCGCCGGCATCGCGCCACAAACCCACGAGCTTCGAAACCTTGCGCGCCGTGGCGATCCCCTTGAACCACTCGTCACGCACCCGCTCTGCCGACAGCTGCGCCAGGCCCTGTGCGTTGGCCTGTGCCGCCTCCCACGTAGGGGAGTGGATGCGGAAGTCGAACCGGGCGCTGAAGCGAAGGGCCCGCAGAATGCGGAGGTAATCCTCCTGGAACCGCCAGTTCGGATCGCCCACGGCGCGAATCAGCTTGCGGTCGAGGTCGTGGGCGCCGTTGAAGGGATCGCGCCACTCGTGCCGCAACGGATGGTACGCGATGGCGTTGATGGTGAAGTCGCGGCGCGCGAGGTCGTCGGTGAGGGAGACGCCGAAGGCGACCTGAGCGTGCCGGCCGTCGGTCAGGACGTCCTTGCGGAAGGTCGTGACCTCGTGCGGACGCCGCTCGGTGTCCAGCACGGCGACGGTGCCGTGCTCGATGCCGATCGGGATCGTGCGACGAAACGTCTGCTGCACCACGTCCGGCGTCGCGGCCGTTGTGAGATCGAAGTCGTGATTCTCGAGCTGCAGCAGGTTGTCCCGCACGGCGCCGCCGACGCACCACGTCTCGTACCCCGCCTGCTCCAGGCGCTGGGCGATGCGGATGACTTCCGGCGGGATGGGCAGCGTCTTTGGGAAGGTCGACCGCTCGTCTCGGCCGGGGCCCGGCTTCAGCCGCACAGCACACTCCCGCCGTTCACATTGAGGATTTCCCCCGTGAGGAAGCGGGCGAGATCGGAGCAGAGAAACACGATCGGACCGGCGATCTCATCCGGCGTGGCGACGCGTCCCAGTGGAATGGTGCGCTCGATTGCCCGGCGACCCTCCCCACCGTCGGCCCCGTAGGGGACGGCCGACATCTCCGTATCGACCCATCCCGGGGCGACGCAATTCACCGTGATCCGCGGCGCCAGCTCGACCGCGAGCGACTTCGTGAACGAGATGATGGCACCCTTGGTGGCCGCATAGTCGGCGTGGAACGCCTCGCCGCGCTGTCCCGCGGTGGAGGCGACGAGCACGATGCGGGCGCCGTCCGGGAGATGCGGAATGGCCGCGCGGGTGACGAAAAAGACACTGTCGAGATTGGCGCGGCGCGTGCGCTCCCACTGGTCGGCGGTCATCGCGGCGACCGACTGCGGGGTCGGGGGCCAGATGCCGTGGTTCACGACCAGGAGGTCGAGACCGCCCTGGGCGACCTGCGCCACGACCCGCTCGGCCGCGGCCGACTCGCCCAGGTCCCCGCCGACCGCTTCGGCCTGGCCGCCGGCGGCCCGGATAGCCGCGACCGCCGCTTCCGCATCATCACGCCGCGTGGCGTAGCCGATCGCGACGCTGGCACCGGCGCGGGCCAGGAGCAGCGCCGTGGCCCGCCCGATGCCGCGGCTCCCCCCGGTCACGAAGGCCCGCCGGCCGGAGAGGTCGATCACTCCGCGAGGCGCTCCTCGATCCGGGCGCAGATGATATGCTCGATCGCGAGGTGCAGCTCCTGGATGTGCGCCGTGTCGTTGCTTGGGATCACGAGCGCGATGTCGGCCAGCTCCCGCAGCTGGCCGCCGGACTTACCGAGGAAGGCGACGACCTCGATGGTGCGCGCCCGGGCAGCCTGGGCGGCGCGCACGACGTTGGGGCTCTCACCACTGGTCGAGTGCAGTACGAGGAGGTCACCGGGTCGGGCCAGCGCTTCCACCTGGCGGGCGAAGACCTCGTCGAACCCCATATCGTTGGCCGCGGCGGTCAGGAGCGACGTGTCGGTGGTCAGGGCCACCGCTCGGAGTGACGGGCGCTTCGACTCGTAGCGCACCACGTACTCGGTGGCGACGTGCTGCGCGTCGGCTGCGCT
>Ga0310811_10002194_pt1 | contig 24354 bp, 19 predicted proteins | sample YCmetagenome_FD_207642 | JGI IMG/M metagenome (GOLD analysis project Ga0310811, IMG submission 207642) | Soil microbial communities from experimental microcosm in Duke University, North Carolina, United States - YC | ecosystem: Engineered > Artificial ecosystem > Soil microcosm > Unclassified ... | reverse complement strand
CGCGCGGGCGGAAGCCGCCGAGATCGGCGATCAGCCGCTCCCGCCGGCCGGCGAGCTCGTCGTCGGCCACCTTCAGCTCGATGGAACGGCCCGGGATGTCGATCTCGACGGTGTCGCCGTCCTCCACCAGGGCGATCAGGCCGCCCTCGGCCGCCTCGGGTGAGGCGTGGCCGATGGACAGGCCGGACGTCCCGCCGGAGAACCGGCCGTCCGTGACCAGGGCGCACGCCTTGCCGAGGCCCTTGCCCTTGAGGAAGCTCGTCGGGTAGAGCATCTCCTGCATGCCGGGGCCGCCCTTGGGACCCTCGTAGCGGATGACGACCACGTCACCGGCCTTGACCTTGCCGCCGAGGATGCCGTCGACCGCGTCCTCCTGGGACTCGAACACGACCGCGGGGCCGGAGAACCGCCAGATCGACTCGTCGACCCCGGCCGTCTTCACGATGCAGCCGTCGGGGGCGATGTTGCCGTACAGCACAGCCAGGCCGCCGTCACGGGTGTAGGCGTGCTCCGAGTCGCGGATGCAGCCGTCGGCCCGGTCGAGGTCGAGCGAGTCCCAGCGGGCGCTCTGCGAGTAGGCCTTCACGGTCCGGACGTTTCCCGGAGCCGCGTGCCACAACTCCATCGCCTCGTCGGTGACCGTCGGGGACTTGGGGTCCCACTGCGAGAGGTGGTCGCCGAGAGAGGCGGAGTGGATGCTGTGGACACCGCGCTGCAGGAGCCCCGCCCGGTCGAGCTCGCCCAGGATCGCGGGGATGCCGCCCGCGCGGTGCACGTCCTCGACGTGGTACTTCGCGGTGGCCGGCGCGACCTTGCACAGGCACGGCACGCGCAGTGAGACCTCGTTGATCTCCTTGAGCCCGAAGTCGACCCCCGCCTCCCTGGCGGCCGCGAGCAGGTGGAGGATCGTGTTGGTCGATCCGCCCATCGCGACGTCGAGGGCCATGGCGTTCTCGAAGGCGTCGCGGGTGGCGATGTTCTTCGGCAGGACCGACTCGTCGTCCTGCTCGTAGTAGCGCTTGGTGATCTCGACCACCGTGCGGCCGGCCTCTTCGAAGAGCGCCTTGCGGGCGGTGTGGGTGGCGAGGACGGTCCCGTTTCCCGGCAGGGCCAGTCCGATCGCCTCGGTGAGGCAGTTCATCGAGTTGGCGGTGAACATCCCGCTGCAGGATCCGCAGGTCGGGCAGGCGTTCTCCTCCATCTCCAAGAGGTCGGCGTCGGAGACGCTGTCGTCGGCCGCGGCGATCATCGGGTCGATCAGGTCGAGTTTGCGGCCCGGTGTCTTGCCGGCCTCCATGGGACCGCCGGAGACGAAGACCGTCGGGATGTTCAGCCGGAAGGCGGCGAGCAGCATGCCGGGCGTGATCTTGTCGCAGTTGGAGATGCAGATCAGCGCGTCCGCGCAGTGCGCGTTGACCATGTACTCGACGGCGTCCGCGATCAGCTCGCGGGACGGCAGCGAGTAGAGCATGCCGCCGTGGCCCATCGCGATGCCGTCGTCGACCGCGATCGTGTTGAACTCGCGGGGGATCGCGCCGGCCTCACGGACCGCCGCGGCCACCACGTCGCCCACCTCGCGCAGGTGCACGTGGCCGGGCACGAACTGGGTGAAACTGTTGGCCACCGCGATGATCGGTTTACCGAAGTCGGCGCCCGCTACACCCGTCGCCCGGAGCAGCGCCCGGGCACCGGCCATGTTCCTGCCGTGTGTGACCGTACGAGACCTGAGGGCGGGCATGGCCTGACTCCCATCAGAAGACTATGAGTCTTCAAATGGTACGGCGCTCGCCCGACTGCTGAGACCCCGGTCCACTACTCGGGATATCGCGGAGGAAGGACCCGGTCGGCGGCCCGGTAGATCGACTCGACCTCCGCGGTCGTGAGGGACCGTTCCCGCTTGGTGATCCACTTGCGGACCATGCTGCCGGAGAAGACGTCCACCTCGCGGATGTTGAGGATCCGCCACGGGATCGCCGGGCCGTAGATCGCGAGCGAGGGGACGACCGTGACCTCGCGGCCGAGGGCCTTGCTGATCAGGTCGCTGGCCTGCGAGGCCTCCCACCGGGCCTCGTCGAGCCTGGGCTTGCGGTTGAACGGCCCGTGGAAGAGCTTGCGATGCGACTGCACCCGGACCGGAAGCCGCCGGTCCCATTTCTCGGAGTCCACCGCGTACACGCCGGTGGGGCCGACGACCAGGTGGTCGATCTGGGCCTCGCTCCCGGGGATCGCGCGCGCGTGCAGGGTCCGGTAGCCGCTCCGCTCCAGCTTCTTGAGCTGGCCCTCCGTGCGCCGCTCCGCCGCGGAGGCACGTCTCCACGCGGGGATCGAGGAGACGGTGCGCGCCCGATAGACCGTGTCGGCCACGGCCGCGATGATCGCGAAGGTGACTCCGATCCGCCAACTCGCCAGCAGAGCGCCCGTGACGACACCGACGCCCAGCGCGATCAGCACACGTAGGCGCAGATGGCGGTAACGGGGATGCTGGAGCAGGCTCTTGACGGACGCACGCTCGACAGGCGCATAGGTAGACGCTGGAGCGTCAGGTGCTGTCGGGGCTCGCTCCGACGTGTGGTCACTGACCCAGATGGGTGACGTATCGTGACCGTCTTCTGGCGCTAGACCGGTATCCACATCACTCACGGTAGTTGAGGTGTCGGCAGGTGCCTAGTGTTGGATGGTTCATACTTTTGTGGCCTGCTTGAGCTGATTCGCCGTCGTCCAAGCCGGGTATCTTCTCTAGATATCTTGGCCTCTTCGGCCTACCGTTCAGTAGCGTGGCGCACATTCATGATCTTACCGCCCTAGAGCAGGCGGCGGCCGTACGAACGCGGGAACTGTCCCCGGTGGAGATCACCGAGCACTACCTGGAACGTGCCGGACGGCTCGACCACGCCGTGGGCGCATTCGTCACCCTCACCGCCGATCGGGCACTCGACCAGGCGCGTGAACAGGAGGCACTGATCGCGGGCGAGGAGGCCGGCGACCTGCCGCCCCTGCTCGGGGTCCCGGTGCCCATCAAGGACCTCAACTTCGTGAAGGACGTGCCGATCCACTTCGGCTCGGCGACCTACGACGGGTTCGTCGCGCCGGTGGACGACAGCGTGGTCGAGCGTCTCAGGGACGCGGGCACGATCATGCTGGGCAAGACCAGCACGCCGGAGTTCGGGCTGCCGTGCTACACCGAGACCTACGTGAGCGAGCCGGCGCGCACGCCCTGGGACCTGTCCAGATCCGCGGGCGGGTCGAGCGGGGGAGCGGCGGCCGCCGTCGCGGCCGGGCTCGCCCCCGCGGCCCAGGGCAGCGACGGCGCCGGCTCGATCCGGATCCCCGCGTCGCTCTGCGGCCTGTACGGCATCAAGCCGACGAGGGGGCGGATCTCGTACGCGCCGATCGTCCCCGACCTCGCGGGGCTGTCGACCAACGGGCCGATCACCAGGAACGTCGCGGACGCCGCGGCCCTGCTCGACGTGATGGCGCACAACAACCCCGGAGACCTCTACTGGGCGCCGCCGCCGGCGTTGGGGTCGTTCTCCGCCTATGTGGGCAGGGAGCCCGGCCGGCTGCGGATCGCGCGCTACGCCACTCCCGCCGTTCCCGGCGCGCAGGTCGACCCCGACGTGCTCGCGGCCTACGAGAGCGCGTCGGCCGTGCTCGAGTCGCTCGGTCACGACGTCGAGGAGATCGCGCCGCCGTTCGGAGCGGACATGGTCCCGGAGTTCGAGAAGTTGTGGTTCAGCTTCGCCTGCATGCACCCGGTCTCCAAGGAGATGGAACCGAAGCTGCGCCCGCTCACCGCGTGGCTGCGCGAGCGTGGTCAGGCCGTCCCCGCGCCCGCCTTCCTCCAGGCGCAGTCGGCGCTGCAACTGGCCACCAGGTTCGCGTCGCTGGTCACCGATCAGTACGACGCCGTGCTGACTCCCACGGTCACCCGGCTGCCCGTGCCGGTGGGCTGGTTCGAGGACGTCGACTCCCCGGAGGAGACCTTCGAGCGGATGAAGGGCTTCGCCCCCTTCGCCGCGATGTACAACGTCAGCGGCCAGCCGGCCGTCAACCTCCCGCTCTACTGGACGCCGGACGGACTGCCGGTCGGCGTCATGCTCGGGGGTCGTTTCGGCGACGAGGGCACGCTCATCTCGCTGTCCGCCCAGGTCGAGGCGTCCGTGGGCGGCTTCTGGGGTGACCGGCAGCCTCCGATCTGGTGAGACGACGGGCCTGGTGAGACGACCGGTCTGGTGAGACGTCGGGCCTGGTGAGACGACGGGCCGCCGTCACTCGAGCAGGCTCACGAGGTGGGCCGACACGTCGGCCAGCAGGCTGCCCGGGACCACGGGGGAGGCGGCGACGGCCGACATGAGGCTGGGCAGCCCGGGCAGCGGGAAGCCGTCGTCGCTCGTCGCCTCATGCCCGACGGGATTCTTGTCCAGGGCCGTACGGCTGCGCCCCCACGCGTCGAGGACCTCCTCGGCCGAGGGGACGCCGAAACCGTGGCCGACGGGCGCGGCGTGCCGGAGCCGTACGAGCGGGCTCTGCGCGAAGGCGAGCGCCACCCGGCAGCGGAGCGTCAGGTCGTCGAGGTCGGAGACCCAGGACAGGGCGGTGCACGGGTTCCTGCACCGGGCCGCGCAGGTGGCGAGGGCGCCCGCGACCTGGCTGTGCTGCCGGTCGAGATACGCCCGCCAGCCGGTTCCCGGCTCGGCCGCGACGCGTAGCGTCCGCTCGGCCGCCGACTGCTCGGCCCTGGTGTGCTGGCACATCCGGTCGCCGATCGTCCCGAACCGGCTTCCCGGTCCGCTCAACGCCTCCGGCCAGCGGGCGGGGTCGCCCGCGTGACCGAGCGCGGGCTCGATGGCCAGCAGCGGCAGGTACTCGCTGGCGATGTGGACGGCCGCGATCATGGCGCTGAGCTCGCGACGGGCCCAGCGGATCTCGATCACCTCGAGGAGCAGCGCGTACGCCGGGCGCATCGACCCCAGCGCCCCGCGCGGCTGCTCCCTCGGCGTCTGCGGCAGGTGACAGTCGCTCGCGCGCCGGCGCAGATCGGCCGGGACGGCCTGCGCGTCGACGTCGGCGGCGAAGTCCTCGGCGTCGAGGGTCAGCAGCAGCCGGCCGAACTCGCAGACCGAGGTCACCATGGCCGCCGTTTCGCGGTCCTTCAGCACCGCCGGGGCGAGGGCCCCGACGTCGCCGAAGGAGTACCGCCGTGCCAGGGCGATCAGCAGGTCCCGCGCCGAGTCCACCGGCGGCCCCTCAGGACGGGCCGAGCCGGGTGACCGCCGCGCGGGCCAGGGCGATCAGCGGGTCGGGCGGCGGCGGCCCGTCGGGCGTCGACACGTTGATGGCGAAGGTCCCCTCGTCGGTCGTGGCCGACACGACGCCGGGATAGAGCATCGCCTGCCTGCCCACGCCCTGGACCGGCTTGCCCTCGGCGCGGGTCAGCATGTGCCCGAGGACCATCAGGTAGCGGGAGCGCTTGCCGGCCGCGGCGTGCACGTCGACCGTCCATCCCGAGCCCGTCGTGTAGCGGCACGAGTTGACGTGGAACCAGGCGGGGGCGAGCGGCGTGCCGCTGTAGGGCCCGGCTGCGCCGACGTCGATGCCCAGCGCGTTCTTGAGGTCGGCGGGCGTCACGAGATCGGCCGGGCGCACGTCGCCTTCGCCAGCGGGCGCGTCGGGCCGGGCCGACCGTTCGAAGATCTTGACCTGGCCGAGGTGTTCGGGCGCGTTGACCTTGTGCTCACCGGTGTCGTTGTAGGCGGTGTCGCGGGGGCGGGCGCGTTCGAGGACCTCGATCTTCCTGATCCAGCCCATCCTCTTGCCGGCGACGGCTCTCACGAGGTCCCCCTCGTTGAGGGGTCCGTACAGCTCGGAGGGGAGGCCGTAGGCGAGGACCTCCCGGGAACGGCCCTCGTCGACGGCGCAGAAGTACTCAGGGTTCGAGGGGCTGTCGCCCGTCGACTCCCCGAACTTCCGCAGCCGGACGATCTGCCCCTGGATGATGGTGTTCCCGGAGTAGTCGATGATCGTGTAGATGATCGGGAGCGCGGCGATGGCCCCGCCGACCAGCACCGGCGTGGGCGTGAGGAGCGCGTCCGGCCAGTACCCGAAACTCGTCGCGACGAGCAGGAGGATGAACACCCAGACCCCGATCATCATCCCCGCGAGCAGACCGTGGCCGATCATCGTCAGCGGTTTGCGGCCCCAGAACCTGCGCGAGCGATAGCGCACGTGGACGGGGTGCCACATGCCGCCGTAGTCGGACCAGGCCCGGCTGTCGTCGGCGGGAGTGGTGATCGGCAGGCTCGTCACGGCGCGGGGCGCGAGGCCGAGGGCCGCGGCGTAGGCGAGGTGCCTGCCCCAGATCGTGACGGACGCGGCGGGCTGCTCGCCGAAGCGCCCGGTGGCGGCGAGATGATCCCGCACGCCGAGCCATCGGCCCGCGATCTCGGCGCCGCGCTTGGTGCCGCGCTCGCCGTTGAGCTTGCTCATCAGGCCGGCGAGCAGGAGGAAGCAGAAGAACCCCGCGGCGACGCCGGGACTGCCCTCCTCGTCGGAGGCGTTCGCCGCGGCGTGGGAGACCTCTGCCGTGATCCCGACCAGCACGGCGACGGCGACCGCCGTCGTGGTGAGGAGCGCGGCCTGCGCCCTGCTCCAGCGCGGACGGGACAGGCCCTGAGCGCGGGCCTCGACGATCACCTTCTTGCGGAAGCTCTTCCACCAGCGGGAGATGTCGCGTGAGCCCTCGGCGAGGGCGCCGGTCGCGACGACGCCGTCCACTGCGAGCGAGCGGACGTGTTCATAGACGAGCCTCTCGTAGGCGTTGAGGTCGCCGGGGTCGCGGCGGAGCCGTACGAGGGAGAGTTCCGGGCCGATCTCCTCGATGGCGAGCGCGCCCTTCGCGGCGAGGTCGAGCACGGTGGCGGAGGCGGCCTCATTGGTCAGCCGCCAGTCTCCGGTGAGCAGGTCGACGATGGCGGGGGACTGCTCGCCCAGCGCTTCGGTGGCCGGCCCGGCCTTGACCTCCGGTGTCCGCGTCGCCGCGGCGAGCACGAGCAGAACCAGCAGCCACAGGCCGACGGCCAGGGCTGCGGCGATCCACATGATCATGGCTAGAACCGCACCTGGACCGAGCCGAGCTCCTCGCCGGGGACCTGGAAGTAGACCCTCTCGGAGAAGCCCGTCATGCCCGCGACGATGTTGGCGGGAACGGTCTGGATCGCGTTGTTGTAGGTCAGGACGGCGTCGTTGTAGTACTGCCGCGAGTAGGCGATCCGGTTCTCCGTGGTCGCCAGCTCCTCCTGAAGCTCCGCGAAGTTGTGGCTGGCCTTGAGGTCGGGGTAGGCCTCCGCGACCGCGAAAAGACTCTTGAGGGCGCCGGAGAGCGCGTTCTCGGCCACGGCCCGATCGGCGGGGCCCTGCGCGTTGATGGCCATCGAGCGGGCGGCGGTCACGGCCTCGATGGTCTGCCGCTCATGGGCGGCGTAGCCCTTCACGGTCTCGACAAGGTTGGGGATCAGGTCGTAGCGGCGCTTGAGCTGCACATCGATCTGCGCCCAGGCATTGTCCACGGCGTTACGGGTGCGTACGAGGCGGTTGTAATGGGACACGATCACCACGGCCAGCACGGCCACGATGGCAACGACGACGATCAAGGGGATCATGGGGAGGCCTCCTGGAGGGACGGTAGACCGGGAAGTTCTGTGCTGTAAACGATCGCTATGTCATCGTGTGGAGCTTGCATCCGGCTTGCGTGAGGCTTTCACGCCGAAGGCCACGGTGCGAAACCGTGGCCTTCGGGGACTTCCTGGGCGAGTCGGGGGTGCGCTACTCGGCGGCCGCGTCCCTCTCCCTGGCCTTCAGAGCCCTGCTGACTCCGTCCGCGCCCTCCAGCAGCAGCCGGCGCAACGCGTTGGGGGGCTGGGCGGCGGCGATGTGGTCCTGGGTCTTGGCCACCGTGTCCGCGCTGATCAGCAGTGCCGGGTAGCAGCCGACGACGAAGTTCTGCGCCGAGTCGAAGGTCCACTCCGCCCAGATGCGCTCGACCTCGTCCAGGAACCTGTCGCCGTACGGCTCGAGCAGCTCGACGTGGTTGGGGTCCATGAAGCCGAGGACCGTCGAGCGGAGCAGCGCGCCGCTCAGCCGGCCGCCGGTGATGGCGGCCCACGTCTCGGCCTTGCCCTCGGGCGTGGGGATCGCGGCCCGGCTGAGCGCGGCGGAGCGCTCGCCGGTGGCCGTGGCGTCCCGGGAGAGCTCGGCGTCGATGTCGGCCGCGCCGAGCACTCCGCCGGAGACCAGCGCGTGGGTCAGCGTCCAGCGCAGGTCGGTGTCGACGGCCAGCCCCTCGGGCACGCCGGTGCCGTCGAGGATGCCGCGGACGAAGGCCAGGTCGTCCGCCGACGTCGCGACCGCGGTGAAGGCGTTGACGTAGGCGAGCTGGTGGTCCGACCCCGGCTCCGCCGAGCCGATCAGGTTGCGCAGCGCGGTGGCCAGCTGGGCGAGGCCGGTGGCCCGCCACGCCGGGTCGCCGTACTGCTGGATCGCGAGGCGCGCCTGGCGGAGCACGGCCTGCACGACCGTGATGTCGCGCACGGAGTCGATGCCGGAGACCACGAGCGCGACATAGTCACGGGTGGCCATCTCGGCGTCACGGGTCATGTCCCAGGCCGCCGACCAGCACAGCGCGCGGGGCAGGGACTCCTGGAACGCGGCGATGCCGCCGTTCACCAGCGTCGACAGCGACCGGGGGTCGAGCCGGACCTTGGCGTAGGTGAGGTCGTCGTCGTTGACGAGCACGAGGTCGGGCTGTGCCTCGCCGACGAGCTCGGTGACGGCCGTGCGGGCGCCGACGACGTCGAGCTCGACCCGGCGGGTTCGGGTCAGGACGCCGCCGTCCAGCGAGTAGAGGCCGATCGCGACCCGGTGCGAGCGGAGCGTCGGGTGCTCCTGCGGCGCCTCCTGGAGCACGTCGAAGGTCAGGAATCGGCCCTCGTCGTCGGTGGTGAACGACGGGCGCAGCGTGTTGACCCAGGAGGTCTCCAGCCATTCCTTCGACCAGGACGACAGGTCGCGGCCCGACGTGCGCTCCAGAGCGGAGAGCAGGTCCTGCAGGGTGGTGTTGCCCCAGGCGTGCTCGTTGAAGTAGTCGCGGACGCCGGCGAGGAAGTTCTCCAGCCCCACGTAGGCGACGAGCTGCTTGAGGACGGAGGCGCCCTTGGCGTAGGTGATGCCGTCGAAGTTGACCTCGACGGCCTGCATGTCGGGGATGTCCGCCGCGATCGGGTGGGTGGAGGGCAGCTGGTCCTGCCGGTACGCCCACGACTTCTCGACGTTGGCGAACGTGGTCCACGCGCCCTGGCCCCAGCGCGTGGCCTCGGCCTGGCAGAGCACCGACATGTAGGTGGCGAACGACTCGTTCAGCCACAGGTCGTCCCACCAGCGCATGGTGACCAGGTCACCGAACCACATGTGCGCCATCTCGTGCAGGATCGTCTCCGCGCGGCGCTCCACGACGGCGTCGGTCACGCGCGAGCGGAAGACGTAGTCCTCGAGGAACGTCACGGCGCCGGCGTTCTCCATCGCGCCGGCGTTGAACTCCGGCACGAAGAGCTGGTCGTACTTCCCGAACGGGTAGCGCAGCCCGAAGACCCGGTGGAAGAAGTCGAAACCCTGCTTGGTGATCTCGAAGATGTTGTCCGCGTCGAGGTGCTGGGCGAGGGAGCGCCGCACGTAGACCCCGAGCGGGATGCCGTCGTGCTCGTCGCGCTCCACGGCGTACGGCCCCGCGATCAGGGCGGTGATGTAGGTCGACATCACCGGCGTGGGCGGGAAGTGCCACCGCCGCGCGGCCTGGAGGGTGCCGTGCCGTCCGTGGTGCTCGTCGAGCCCCGACACCGAGTCGGGGGCGGCGTTGGAGACGACCTCCCAGGCGGCCGGCGCGAGGACGGTCAGCTCGAAGGTGGCCTTGAGGTCCGGCTGGTCGAAGCAGGCGTACATCCGGTGGGCGTCGGCCGTCTCGAACTGGCTGTGCAGGTAGACCTGCTGGTCGACCGGGTCGACGAAACGGTGGAGGCCCTCACCGGTGCGCATGTAGGACGCGTCGGCGTCGATGCGCAGCTCGTTGTGCTCGGCGAGGCCGGGCAGCGGGATCCGTCCCTTGTCGGCGTCGTAGGTCGCCGGGTCGAGGTCCGCGCCGTTCAGCACGACCTTGCGGACATGCGCTCCGTGCAGGTCGATGAAGGTGTCGGCCCCGGGCCGGCTGGAGGTGAAGTGGACGGTCGTGATGCTCTCGAACCGGTCCTCCCCCTCGGTGAGGTCGAGCTCGACCTCATACGACTGGACCGTCAGCAACCGGGCTCGCTCCCGAGCCTCTTCACGCGTCAGATTGCCTGCCACACCTGCTCCTTGTGAACCACATCGCCCCGATCCCCTACGCCCCGTCGCGAGAGGGTTGCCTGAATCCTGCCATGCCGCGCTGACAACCCGGGATTCAAGATGTCCCCTACCTGGAATATCAGGAAGCCGAAGCCCGGTTGACAGTACGGTTGACAGTAATGGAACGACATTCTGGTGGAGAGGGTGGCACAGTGTCCGATCGAACGCGCGCCGATTTCTGGTTCGACCCCTCGTGCCCCTGGGCGTGGATCACCTCACGGTGGATCCTCGAGGTGCAGAAGGTCCGCCCCGTCGAGGTGCACTGGCACATCATGAGCCTGGCCGTCCTCAACGAGGACGAGGACAAGGGTGTCTCCGCGGAGTACCGCGAGCGCTCCAAGAAGACCCTCGGCCCGGTCCGCGTGATCGCGGCGGCCGCGCGGAAGCACGGTGACCGGATCCTCGGCGACCTCTACACCGAACTCGGCACCCGCTTCCACGACGAGGGCAGGACACGCGACCGCGAGACGATCGAGGAGGCGCTCGCCGCCGCCGGGCTCGAACGCGACCTCGCGGACGCCCTCGACAGCGACGAGTACGACGAGGCGATCCGCGCCTCCCACGCGGAGGGCATCGGGCTGGTCGGCCAGGAGGTCGGCACCCCGGTGATCGCCGTGGAGGGCGCCGCGTTCTTCGGGCCCGTGGTCTCGCCCATCCCGCGCGGCGAGGCGGCCGGCCGGCTGTGGGACGGCGTCCTGCTCGTCTCCGGCACCGACGGCTTCTTCGAGCTGAAGCGTTCCCGGACAAGAAAGCCCGTCTTCTCCTGACTGGCGGAAGTGGACCTTGTGGAGTAACACTTGGCTCGAGGGGTCCGCGCCTCCGGTGAGCGTCTTTTCCGGCATGCGTGGCCCGAACCGTCGCGATATGACAGCCGCCGCGCAAGGATGAGGTTCATGCGTCACCTTTACGTGAATGGAGCCTGGGTTCCTTCGGCCTCCGGCGAGGGCGTCGACGTCGTCAATCCGGCGACGGAAGAGGTCATCGAGACGGTCCCCGCCGGATGGCCGGGAGACGTCGACACAGCGGTGACCGCGGCCCGCGCGGCCTTCCCCTCCTGGTCCGGCACGGCTCCCGCCGAGCGCGCCAAGTTCCTGGCCGCCGCCGCGGGCCTGCTCGAGGAACGGGCCAAGGACGTCGCCGCGACGATCGCCGCGGACATGGGCTCGCCGCTCGGCTTCGCGCTGAAGGTGCAGACGCTGATGCCCGCCGGAGTGCTCGCCTCCTACGGCGACCTCGCCGAGAGTTACGAATTCGACGCGGGCCGGGTGGGGAACTCCCAGGTCGTCAGGGAGCCCGTGGGCGTGGTCGGCGCGATCACTCCGTGGAACTACCCGCTTCACCAGGTGATCTGCAAGGTCGCCCCGGCGCTCGCCGCCGGCTGCACCGTGGTGCTCAAGCCGAGTGAGGTGGCCCCCCTCGCCGCCTACGCGCTGGCTGACATCTTCCACGAGGTCGGCCTGCCGCCGGGCGTCTTCAACATGGTGAGCGGTCACGGGCCGGTGGTCGGCGAGGCGATCGCCTCCCATCCCGGCATCGACATGGTCTCGTTCACCGGTTCGACCCGCGCGGGCAGGCGCGTGGCCGCGCTCGCGGCCCAGACGGTCAAGCGGGTCGCCCTCGAACTCGGCGGCAAGTCGGCGAACGTGATCCTGCCCGACGCCGACATGGAGACCGCCGTCAAGGCGGGCGTCGCCAACGCCTTCATCAACTCCGGGCAGACGTGTTCCGCATGGAGCCGCATGCTCGTCCACTGGGACCAGTACGACGACGCGGTCCGGCTCGCCGTGGACATCGCCCGCGGGTACACGACGGGTGATCCCCTGGCCGAGGGCACGCGCCTCGGGCCGGTCGTGTCCGCCGCCCAGCGCGACCGGGTGATCCGCTACATCAACCTGGGCCAGGAGGAGGGCGCCCGTCTCGTGCTCGGCGGCACGGACAACCCCCTCGACCGGGGCTACTTCGTCGAGCCGACGATCTTCGCCGGCGTCTCGCCCGGCATGTCGATCGAGCAGGAGGAGATCTTCGGGCCGGTCCTGGCCGTGGTGCCGTTCGCCACGGAGGACGAGGCCGTCTCGATCGCCAACGGCACGCCGTACGGCCTGGCGGGCGCGGTGTGGGCCGGCACCGAGGAGAAGGCGATGTCGGTGGCGCGGCGGCTGCGGACGGGTCAGGTGCACGTCAACGGCGGCCGGTTCAACCCGCTGGCGCCCTTCGGCGGCTACAAGCAGTCAGGCGTCGGCAGGGAACTCGGGCAGTTCGGCCTGGAGGAGTACCTCGAGGTCAAGGCCCTCCACCTGTGACCGCGGGGGCCTAGGGAGCCTGCAGGAGGATCTTCCTGCGCTCGTCCTTGGCCAGCCTGTCGACGTAGAGCGTGCCCTCGAGGTGGTCGAACTCGTGCTGGAAACAGCGCGCCAGCATCCCGCGGGCCTTGACCTCGACCGGGCGTCCGAGTCTGTCGAGGCCGCGGATCGTCGCCCCCGCGGCCCGGCCGGTCGGCGCGTAGAGCGGCTTACCGGTCTGCTTGCCGGGGACCGACAGGCAGCCCTCCTCCTCGACGACCTCTTCGGGATCGTCGATGGTCAGCTCCGGGTTGATCACGTGGCCCTTGCGGTTGCTGATGTCGTAGACGAACAACCGCCTGGCGACGCCGACCTGGGGGCCGGCCAGGCCCACGCCGTCGGCCGCGTACATCACCGAGAACATCTCGTCGATCAGGCGCCGCAGTTCGCGGTCGAAATCCGTCACCGGTTCCGCGGGCGTGCGCAGGACCGGGTCGCCGACGTAACGGATCTCGTGCATGACGCTCCTGCCTGCTTCGCGGCCCCGTCCTCGTCGGCGCGGGTACATGTAAGGACCCGGATAGGGTCACGTCTCTTACTGTAATGCAGCCCCCGGTCGTGTCGCCCAGACGAACCTGCGAAACTTGGCCTGTGCGTGTCTACATCGGCTCCGATCATGCCGGCTTCGAACTCAAGAACCATCTGGTCGCCTGGCTCAAGGAACGCGGCCACGACGTGGAGGACTGCGGGCCCTCCGTCTACGACGCGGAGGACGACTACCCGCCCTTCATCCTGCGCACCGCGCGCGGGGTCGCGGACGAGCCCGGCAGTCTGGGCATCGTGATCGGCGGTTCGGGCAACGGCGAGCAGATCGCCGCCAACAAGGTGCCCGGCATCCGGTCGGCTCTCGTCTGGAGCGACGACACCGCGCGGCTCAGCCGGGAGCACAACGACGCCAACGTGATCAGCGTCGGTGCGCGGATGCATCCGCTCGAGGACGCCGTGCGATTCGTGGAGCTGTTCCTCGCGACGCCGTTCTCGGGGCAGGAGCGGCACTCCCGCCGGATCGAGGAACTCGCCCGGTTCGAAGCGACAGGCGTGCTGCCGCCCCTCCCCTAGGGAGTGTCCCGCCGGTTCGGGCCGTTCCCCGGCCCGGAGCCGGTCGCGCCGTTCGTCTCCCTGCCCCGGCGAGTCTCCCGCCGGGGCGTCTCGTCGCGGAGGGGCTGCCGGTCGGCCGCGTCCTGCTGCTCCTCCGTCGGGCGTGACACGTCGCGTGCCCGCATCGCCGTCATCGCCGTGATCTGCAAGCTTTGCAGTGCCATACCCCGAGCCTAGAAGACGAGACCCGCCCACGGCTTCGGGTCCCAGGACATCGCGGTCGACAGTTCACGCAGCGCGCCTTCGCGGTGTTCCCGGACGATCCCCGCTCCTGCGAGGGCGGTGAGCGGCCGTCCGCCGAGGTAGGCCGCGCCGAGCACAGTGACGGCCAGGGTGAGGTCCGCGGGGTCGTCGGTCCGCTCGCAGGAGCCCTTGGCCGTGGTGAGCCGCCATCGGCCGGCGTTCCAGGGGCAGGCGTCGTCCTCGACCTCGATGACCAGGTCGGCGGGCGCGGCGTAGGAGCGCGAGGCCAGGGCCCGGTCGACGTCCACGAGGCGGACCCACAACTCGTCCAGCCAGCCCGCGTTGAGATTGCGGGGCTCGGCGAGCAGATGGATGATCGGGTCGTCCACGGGCCGGCTCCAGGCGAAGACCCGGGAGCACAGATCCCGGTCCAGCACGCTGCGCCAGAGCATGGCGTACGCCGCGGGGTCCGAGGCGAACAGCTCCTTGAGCCGGAGTTCGCCGTCCGCGACGTCGTGGTCGGTGTAGCCGGTCTTCACCCGGAAGAGGGCGTAGCCGCGGGGGCCTTCGTCGTCCTCCGCGATCATGCAGCGGAGCGGGCCCGTGCCGGCGCGGTCGTGCTCCTCGTCGGACAGGACCTCGATGCGCCACCGGGCGTCCGACCTCGCGTACAGGCCGGGACGGTCGGTCCGCACGGAATCGAAGACCTTGCGGAGCCGGGGAAGCTCGTCCGCCGGCTTGGCCACGCGAAGGCGCAGCGCCGGGTCGGCGGGTGCGTTCCTGACGAACTCCGACCCGCGCTTCGGAATGCGGAAGAACAGGGCGTCGGCCGCCCTGCCGTACCCGAACCTGCCGTAGATCCCCGCCTCGGACGCGTAGAGCGCGGCGACGGCCTCACCGTTCTCATGCAGGTCGTGGAGCTGACGGGTCATCAGGGCCGAGAGCACGCCCCGGCGGCGATGGGAGGGCAGCACGCCGACGGCGGTGACGCCCGCCACCGGGATCGGCCCTCCGGGGACCGTCATCGTGAAGGTGATCACGGCGGTGCAGCCGACCATCAGCTCGCCGTCGAAGGCGGCCAGCGACCGGTCGATCTCGGCCAGTTCCCGCCAGCGATCGGTCGCCGCCTGCGGATAGGAGGAGTTGAACGCTTCGTAGTCGACGGCGGCGAAGGCCGGCCATTCGGACTCGGTGATGGGGCGAACCTCGACAGTCACCCGTTCACACTAGAAGCGGCCGATGATCGACAGCCACCCAATATACGTGCTTGATGATCAAGGTCTTGGTCAAGTGGGTGCCTTCATGCGGGTTGGGCGGATACAGTCGAGCTCATCATGAGTTCCCGTCCGGCGCCGCTGATTCCTCCCCGGCTGCGCGCGTTCCTGGGACGCGTCCCGCTGCTGGTGCCGCTTGTCCGTTTTGTGCGGAAACTCTCGTCCAACGACCGCAGCCTGCTGATCGCGCTGGTCGTCGTCACCCTGCTCATCGGGATCCTCGACGCGGAGGTCTCCGCCTACTGGTTCTCGCCCTCGCTGCTCATCCTGGTCACCCTCATGGGCGGCCTCCAACTGCGGTTGCGCAGCCTGGCCATCCTGTTGTGCGCCGTCGCGCTCTCCCTGTCGTACACGGGTGCGGTCCGAGGAATCGAGAGCGTCGGGGCGGGCCTGCTGATAACGATGGGCTTCACGGCCGTGCTCGCGTGGCTGATGGCCCGCACCCGCGGCAAGCTCGGTGTGCAGGGCCTTCGCGGCGACGCGATGCTCCTGGAGTTGCGCGACCGGCTGAAGCGGCAGAGTGAGCTGCCGCCGCTCCCCAAGGAATGGGGCAGCAAGGTGGTGCTCAAGCAGGCGGGCGGCTCGTCCTTCGGCGGCGACTTCGTGGTGTCCATGCGCGAGGGCGACCACGTCGAGATCGCGGTCGTGGACGTCTCCGGCAAGGGCGTGGACGCGGGAACGCGGGCGCTCATGTTGTCCGGGACGTTCGGCGGCCTGCTCGGGTCGGTCCAGGACTTCCTGGCCGCCTGCAACACCTATCTCCACCGGCAACTCGGTGACGAGGGATTCGTCACCGCCGTTCACCTGACCCTCGACCTGTCGACCGGCGAGTACAAGATCACCTCTGCCGGTCATCCGCCCGTGGTGAAGTTCGACGCGGGCACCGGCACGTGGCGGGTCTCCACGGCCAAGGGCGTCGTCCTCGGAGTGGTCCCCGATCTGCACTGCGAGCCCGACAGCGGGGTGCTCCGCAAGGGCGACGCGCTCATGCTCTTCACCGACGGGCTCATCGAGCAGCCGGGGCGCGACATCGACGCCGGGCTCGACCGGCTGCTGGGGGAGGCCGAACGGCTCCTGCCTTCGGGGTTCCGTGACCGCGCTCGCCAACTCGTCCAGTCGATGACGTCCGGGCACAACGACGACTGCGCCCTGGTCCTCATCTGGCGTCCCTGAGCGCCGGTCCGGAGAGCGCCGCGACAGGCGACAATCATCACTCCATGTAATCTCCCATGCGCGTATCGTGTGCCAGGTCATCGGCCGCGCGCGCGGCCCCGAGTCTCGGTACGGCCGGCGCCGAACGGCCTGAAATGGGGCGGATCGTGGAGAAGCGCTATGAGCTTTACTGTCTCGCCGATCCGACCTTCTACGACTCGCCGCTCGCCGGTCCCGACGACCCCGGCTTCGAGCTGGCCCATCGCACGGTGCCGGGTGGATGGGCGCGGACGCGCGAACCCGGTGCGGTGGCCTACCGGCCCTTGACCGCGACGCCGCCCGGCCAGGGTTGGAAGATCCACATTTCGGCACGCATCGAGGAGGCGCCCGAGGTCCTGGCGAAGGTGGGGGAGCACTGCCTCGAACGGGAGCTCGCCTTCGGTTTCGTCCGGACACGGCCGATCCTGCACCTGAACAACGCCGAGCACGCCGACCGCGGATCGAGCGGGACGTTCATCACCGTCCATCCGGCCGGGGAGGCGGAGCTGGAGACGGCGCTGGCCGAGCTCGACGGCATTCTGGGCGGTCATCGTGGTCCCGCGGTCCCCTGCGGGCTGAGGTGCGGCAAGGGCCCCATCTACGTGCGATACGACGGCGAGGACGGTGGCGCGGGCCTCACACCGCAGGATGGGGACCGGCCTGAGCCGGCCTTCACCCTGCCGCCCCACGTGACGCCGCCCGCGTTCCTCCTTCCGTTCATGGCCGGTCAGGACGATCCGGCCGCCGACCTGCCGTACCGCCTGGAAAGCGTGCTGCGCCGGACCAACGGAGGCGCGGTCTACCTCGCGAGCGACGCCCGCACGGGCGAGCGCGTGGTGCTCAAGGAGGCGCACCCCGACGCGGGTCTGGACGAGGCCGGCGCCGACGCCGTCGCCCGTCTGTCCCACGAGCGGCAGGTGCTCGAACGACTCGCCGGCCTCGGCGTGGCCCCCGAGCTCAGGGCGTACTTCACGCAGGGGCAACGCCACTACCTGGCGACCGACCGGGTCGCAGGGGAGCCGCTGAGCGAGGTGTTCGCCTCCCGTCACCCGCTCGGCGGCGCGGGGGAGGCCGACCTCGAGGGCTACGTGGAGTGGGCCACGGAGATCTGCGCCACGGTCGAGGACGCCGTCATGAAGCTCCACATGAACGGGCTCGTCCTGCGCGACCTCGACATGGCGTCGTTCATCGTCCGGCCGGACGGCGGCGTCACGGTGGTGGGCCTCGAGGCGGCACAGCCGGTGCTCGAGGCGACCGGAACCGGTTTCGCGGGCTCCGGCTTCGGGGCTCCGCTGGGAACTGTCGGCTTCGACGTCGACCGGTTCGCCCTGGCCTGTCTGCGCTTCGCCCTCTTCCTCCCGCTCACCGAGCTGTTCCTCCTCGACAGGGGGAAGGCCGCCGAGCTGGCCGAGGCGATCCGCCGGAGTTTCCCCCTCAAGGAGGGCTTCCTGCGGCCCGCGGTCCGCATCGTGAGCGGCGGTGAGACGAGGCTCTCTCCCTCGCTGGACGGCTGGCGCCAGATGCGGTCGTCGATGGCGCGCGCGATCCTGGCGTCCGCCACGCCGGAGCGCACCGATCGGCTCTTCCCCGGCGACATCGCCCAGTTCGAGTCCGGCGGCCTCGGGTTCGCCCACGGCGCGGCGGGCGTGCTGTACGCCCTGCACGTGACGGGCGCCGGCCGCTATCCCGATCACGAGGAGTGGCTGCTGAGCAGGGCGCTGAACGGCGCACGCGGCGGCAGGCCCGGCTTCTACGACGGCGTGCACGGGGTGGCGCACACCCTGGCGAACCTCGGCCATCACCAGGCCGCGCTGGAGGTCATCGCGGCCGCCGGGCGCGACCGTCCGCCGGTGCAGGGAACCGACCTGTACGGCGGGCTCGCCGGCATCGGCCTCAACCAGATCTACCTCGGCGAACTGGACAAGGCGCTCGGCACGGCGAGCACGCTGGCCGAGCGTCTCCCCGGGCAGGGCCCCGGCGGCACCGGGCTGATGTACGGGGCGTCAGGGCCGGCGTTGCTGTTCCTCCGGCTGTATGAGAAGACGGGCGACGTGCAGTGGCTCGACCAGGCCGAGGCGGCGCTCCGGCTCGATCTGGGCCGCTGCGCCGTCCAGGCCGACGGGTCGCTACGGGTGGTCGAGGGCAGGCGGGTCCTGGCCGGCCTCGACCGGGGCAGCGTGGGCATCTCCTGGGTGCTGGGCGAGCTCCTGCGCTACCGCGCCGACCCCGGGCTCTCGGCGGCGCGGCAGCGGCTCGACCGGGCCGCGCGGTCGCTCTTCCACCGTCAGCCGGGGCTGTTCACCGGACGGGCCGGAGCCCTCGCCTACATGTGCAGGGAGCGCGCGGGCGGCTGGGGGCTCGAGGACCCCGAGGCCGGCCGCCAGCTCGCCGCGCTGTCATGGCACTCCATGACGTACCAGGGGCATCTGGCCTTTCCCGGTGAACGGCTGCTGCGCCTGTCCATGGATCTGGCCACAGGAACCGCGGGCGTGTTGCTCGCGGTCGGCGGCGCGCTCCACGGTGAGCCCGTCGGCCTGCCGTTCCTGAGCGGCGCGATGCCGGCGAGCAGGCAGGACGCCGCCGCGGTGGAGACGTCGCGAGCCGATCGAGGGTGAGCCGGGCTACAACCAGCCCGCGTCGGCGGCGATCCGGACGGCGTCGACGCGGTTGCGGGCCCCGGTCTTGCAGATGATCCGCGACAGGTGGTTGCGGACCGTGCCGACCGACAGGCCGAGCTGGTCGGCCATCTCCTTCGACCGGGCCCCGCCCGCGGCCAGACGCAGGACGTGGAGCTCGCGAGGGGTCAGCGGATTGTCCGCCGCCTCGATCGCGGCGACCGCGAGGTCGGGATCGACCACGCGGTGTCCCGAGCTGATCCGGCGGATTCCGTGGGCGAGCTGTTCCGGCGCCACCTGGATGCTCATGTAACCGAGGACGCCCGCCGCGAAGGCCCGTTTCACATGTCCGGGATTGGGCTGGCCCGAGAGGATCATGACCCGGCAGCGGGGCACCTTCTCACCCAGCCGTGCGGCCGCGCTGAGCCCGTCGACCCCGGGCAGGTCGACGTCGATGACCGCGGCGTCGGGCTGGAGGTCGAGGGCCGCCGGGACGATGTCCTCGGCCGAGCCGACGTCCGCCACCACCTCGAGATCACTTTCGCCGTCGAGCGATGCCACCAGGCCTCGCCGTACCAATGGAAGGTGTTCGGCAACCAGGATCCGGATCAAGACGCTCCCCTCTGCGCGGTCTTTCACAGGGTGATCGAGTGGATGCATACTGTCAACGAAGTGTCCCGTTCCGGTCAGCCTCCCGCAACCCGAACCGTCGCGGGCCCGGCTCGGGAGGCGATGTCGTGGGCTACCCTCGAATGGTGCGATGTCTGGCAGGGCACCATCTCCGACTTGAGGGGACGCGCTGATGATCCTGCTCTCGTTGGCCGGGTTCGTGATCGTCTTCGTCGGGTTGCTGCTCTCGATCGGGCTGCATGAGATCGGTCATCTCGTGCCCGCCAAGATCTTCAAGGTGCGGGTCACCCAGTACATGGTCGGTTTCGGTCCGACGATGTGGTCCCGTAAGCGTGGAGAGACCGAGTACGGCGTGAAGTGGCTTCCCATCGGGGGCTACATCCGGATGGTCGGCATGTTGCCGCCGCGCCCGAACGACGATCCGACCAAGCTGCGCAGCATCTCGACCGGTCCATGGCAGGGCCTCATCGAGAACGCGCGGGCCGTGGCGTCGGAGGAGATCCGCCCCGGTGACGAGGACCGGGTCTTCTACCGCAAGCCGTGGTGGCAGAAGACGATCATCATGTTCGGCGGCCCGGCGATGAACTTCGTCCTCGCGTTCCTGCTGTTCGCGGTCGTCTTCATCGGGTTCGGCGTGCAGACGCCCCAGCCCGTCGTGGCGACCGTGTCGAGATGTGTGATGCCGACGACGGAGGTGGACAAGCGGGACTGCCGGCCGGGCGACCCGGCCACTCCCGCTGCCCAGGCGGGGCTGCGCCCCGGCGACCGCATCGTGTCGGTCGGCGGAGCCGCGGTGAAGTCCTGGGACGAGACCACGCAGCGGATCCGCGACCTCGGCGCCGGAGCGACCACGCTGGGCATCGAGCGGGCCGGCAAGACGCTGGCGGTCAACGTGAACCTCATCGCGCAGGACATGCCGGTGCCGGACGACCCCACCAAGATCCAGAAGAATGTGGGCTTCCTCGGCGTGGCGCCCGTCAGCGTTCTCGAGAGGCCGGGCCCCGGCTACGTGGTCGGCCGGATGTGGGACTTCACCGAGACCACCGCGGCGGCGATGGTCAACATCCCGAAGAAGATGGTCGGAGTCTGGCAGGCGGCCTTCTCGGGTGAGAAGCGCGACCCCAACGGGCCCATCGGCATCGTCGGCGCGGGCCGTATCGGCGGGGAGATCGCCACGTCGGACCTGTCCGCCGAAAACAAGATCATTATCTTCGTCAACCTGCTCGCGGGCCTCAACCTCGCCGTCGGGATGTTCAACCTCATCCCGTTGCTGCCGCTCGACGGAGGGCACATCCTCGGCGGGCTCTGGGAAGGCCTCAAGCGGGGCATCGCCCGGGTACGGCGGCGGCCCAGCCCGGGGTACGTCGACGTGGCCAAGGCCCTGCCGTTGACCTACGCGATGGCGGCGGTGCTGCTCGTCATGGGCGGCCTGCTCATCTACGCCGACCTGGTCAACCCGATTCGCATCTCGGGCTGACCCGCGTCAGCCCGTCGCGTCGCCGTTGGACGGGGTCACTCTCCGGTGACCCCGTCGATCTGCTCACGGATGAGGTCCGCGTGGCCGTTGTGCCGTGCGTACTCCTCGATCATGTGGACGAGGATCCAGCGATGGGAGACGGTGACACCGCGCGCCTCACGCTTGGCGAGTGTGTCGAGGTCGGGGTGGGCGGCGGTGACCGCCCGCGCGGCGTCCACCTCGGCCCTCCAGGTGGCGAACGCCTCGTCGGCGGAGGCGGTGTCGACGTTGTCGAATTCCCCGTCGGGGTCCTCGAGGCTGAAGTGGATGGGCTCGACGTCCTCGCCGTTCAGCCTCCTGCGGAACCAGGTGCGCTCGACGTCGGCCATGTGGCGGACCAGGCCGAGCAGCGACAACGTCGACGGGGGCACCGGGCGCAGGCGCAACTGCTCCTCGGTCAGGCCGTCGCACTTCACCGCGAGGGTCTCCCGGTGCCAGTCGAGCCAGGAGATCAGCATCTCCCGCTCGTTCGCGACCGGGGGAGGGTTGAGTCGTTGGTCAGTCATGCCTGGATCCTGCCCGTAACGTCCGATCGGTGTCATTTCGTTTTCCCGCCGGCGCCCGTCACACGACGCCGGTGAGCTGCGAGGTCTTCAGCACCACCAGGACGGCCAACAGGGCGAGCACGGCGCCGACGCCGACGAGATGCCGGTTGCGCGGCAGGTTGGCCAGGCAGAGCGCCACCGCGCCGCCCGCGAGCAGGCCGCCCAGGTGCCCCTCCCAGGAGGTGAACCCCGCGGAGACGACCATCCAGATGAGGAACGTCACGATGAGCCGGGTCGCGCCGGCCGGGTCGTGGTTGAGCCGCCTGCTGAAGACGAAGTACGCGACGGCGAGCCCGAAGACCGCGCCGGACGCGCCGATCGCGGCCTGGTCCGGCGAGATCAGGTACGCGAGCGCCGAGCCGCCCACCGCGGACAGCAGATAGAGCGCGATGAACCGCAGCCTGCCGAGCAGCTCTTCGACCACCCGGCCCAGCGTCCAGAGCCAGTACATGTTGAGGATGATGTGCAGGATCCCGAAGCCGCCCTGGTCCGGCGGCAGGTGCAGGAACGCCGAGGTGATGAGGCGGTACCACTCCCCGAAGGCGATGCCGACGGGCTGGAGACCGGAGCCGTCCCCGTACAGGCGGGCGAACTCCTGCTGGTAGAGGTATTGCCGGCCGTCCGGGCCCAGAAGGCCGATGCCGAGGTTGCCGAACCGGTCGACGATCCCGGGGAAGGCCAGCTCCGCGAGGTAGGCCAGCACGTTGACCGTGATCAGGACGTAGGTAACGGCGGGCACGGCTGACACCTTGCCGCCGAACACCGTGCGTGCCTGCCGTACGGACTTGTTGCCCTCGCGGACGCACTCGACGCACTGGTGGCCCACCGCCGCGTCCCGCATGCAGTCGGGGCAGATGTAGCGGTCACACCTGGTGCACCGGAGGTAGGTCTCCTTCTTGGGATGCCGGTAACAGGTGGGGGCCTCGGCCTGCGCGGGCGCCGAAACCTGATCTTCCATGTGCGTTCTCACCTCATGCGGGGCCGGGGGGCGCAGCGAGGGTATCGGCCCGGAGCCGGGGAAAAGGGCAACGGAAGATCACAAGACGTGAACAAGGGGGTGATCACGCGGGTGTGCGGGCCGCGGGGGCTTGGCTCGCACACCCGCGTGATCGTGGGGGTGGGACAGATGGTCTGTGGTCGCATCGAGCTCACTGAATCGAGCTCACTGAATCGAGCTCACTGAATCGAGCTCACTGAATCGAGCTCAGTCAATCGAGCTCAGTGCATCGAGATGTGAACGTGGTCGTAGTGGTTGGCGGTGATCCCGCCGCGGTCGGCCATGCTCCGCCAGCCGGGGCTGCCGAGGTTGTAGATGCGCTGCTGCCAGATCACGTACATGACGCCCAGCTTGGGGCCGTTCTTGATGGCCCACGCGGCGAGGCTGTCGCCGAGGGCCTTCATGTCGGCGCTCGGCATCGAGCCGCCCGAGCTCATCATGAAGTCGCAGGCGCGGCCGAGCGGGTGCTCGCCGCTGCTCTCGTTGCGGTAGCAGCCGACGGTGTAGCGCAGGTCGAAGTTCTTTTCGACCTCGCTCTTCAGCAACCGCATCCGGGGAGTGATGTTGTCGGCGCCGCTGGGCAGTTCCGGGGCCCAGGAGCCGTTGGCGAGCCTGCCGGGGGCGAGGGGGATCAGCTCGTCGAGCTTGTCCTTGATCTGGCCGATGAGCTTCTGGGCGTCCTTGCGCTGTTCGGTCACCTTGGCGGACTGCGCCGTGAGTCGCGCCGTGAGCGCCTTCGCGGAGTCGGCGGCCTGCCGGCGGTCTGCCTCGATCTGCGAGAACTGGTTGATCACGGCGACCTGCTCCGCCTGCAGCTGAGCCAGTACCGCGGAGCCTGAGGGGTCGGGAACCATGATCGCACCGCTGGTCTGGTAGCGGACCCCGGCGAGCTGCCCGACCTCTCTCTGCGCGGTCTCGAAGTCGCCCTGAGTGCCCGCGAGGCGGTCACGTGCGCTCTTCTCGGCCTTCTTGGCCTTGGCGAGCTCGACCCGGGTGGCGTTGTAGTCGGCGATCAGGTCGTTGACCTGCTTCTCCAGCGTGGACAGCTGCTTCTTGAGCTGGCCCTCACTGGGTTTGGGTGCGGCCTGGCTTGCGGTCGACGTGGCGAAAACGAGCACGCCGGAAACGAGGACCCCGGTGACCAGGGGAAATAAGCGGGGCAGCGCCCACTCCTCTCCATCTGCCGACCGGGTTAGCTGACGGGTTCGGGCTGGAGCTGCCCGGGCACGTGAGTGCCTTCACCCCAGTTGCGAGTTGGGTCCCCGGTTCCCGGGCGAGGCGCCCGGGATTAGGCGCACCGGCTGGTTCAGCCGGTGCGATGGATAGTAGTGGTAAAGAAAGCGTCTTTGCTAGCTAAAGTTGGAACAAATCAGAGATCAACTTGTTATCTGCACATCGCGCAGCATTCGAACCGCTTCCTCCGGGAGGATGTCGTTGACGAAGCCGCCCATCGCCGACTCCGAGCCCGCGAGGTACTTCAGCTTGTTCGGGGCCCGCCGGATGCTGAACAGCTGGAGATGCAGGTAGGCCAGGTCGCG
>Ga0310811_10002193_pt1 | contig 24356 bp, 20 predicted proteins | sample YCmetagenome_FD_207642 | JGI IMG/M metagenome (GOLD analysis project Ga0310811, IMG submission 207642) | Soil microbial communities from experimental microcosm in Duke University, North Carolina, United States - YC | ecosystem: Engineered > Artificial ecosystem > Soil microcosm > Unclassified ... | reverse complement strand
TGTAAGCTGTGAGCCTGGAGCAATGAGCCGCGAGAGGTGTTATGGGTCATCCTCGAGCAAACGATTTCGGTACGCGTGTGTCATACGCCGGATTTCCACGGCTTCGGCGGAGAAACGCCGCCATCGTCGGTCGACGAGTACGCGCCGATCGCGAGCGCTGAGGAGGTGGTATTCGGTTTCCGACGCCGACTTGATGCTGATATCTAGGAAGCGAGCAAACTCTCGTGTGCTCGCCGCGGCGCATCCCTCGACGATGTTTGCGGCGATGGAATCTGCGGCACGGGTTAGTTGCGAACGAAGAGTGGCGAACTCGTTTCCGCGCAGACCCCGCGCCATTTCATGGACAGCGATCGCCAGCGCATGCGCTCGGCGCCAAATATCGAGTCGGTGATAGTCGCGCACGCTGCACAATTGCGCGGTCGCTGACTCTCATCGCCACCGGAAGTACGTCGCGCGGACCGAATCGTCGCAGGACGAGCTCCAAGCTCAAAGCTTGCGGCTCAAGGCTTATAGCTGGGGCTCATCTTCGCCATCGCGATCCCCGCGATGATCGCAGAATCTACCCCTGAGTATCACGAGAGTGACGGCGAGCCCCAGCCGTAAGCCGTGAGCTCGAAGCCGTGAGCAGTGAGCGGTGCGCTATGTGTCATCCTCGAGCAAGCGCTTCCGGTAGGCGAACGTCATGCGCCGGATTTCCACGGTCTCGGCGGAAAAACGCCGCCACCGTCGTTCGATGAGTAGATAGAAGCGCGTCGCGCGGACCGAATCGTCGCAGGACCAGCTCCAAGCTCAAAGCTTGCGGCTCAAGGCTTATAGCTGGGGCTCATCTTCACCATCGCGATTCCCACGATGATCGCAGAATCTACCCTTGAGTAAACCGTCCCCGCAGCAACGCGCGAAGATCGATCGCCGGCTCGTGTTGCGGAAGCTCCGGCTCGGGCGCGGGACCCGCGGGCGCCGAGTCTTTGGGAACGATGCGCTGCATTTTCCCACGCACTCCCTGGTCGAGAAAGCGCGACAGCTGATCGATCGAATAGTCGGAGCCGCGTCGCGTGGCGTAGACGTTCAACGGGTACGTGACGGCCAGATGATTTCGCGCGCGCGTCATCGCGACGTACATGAGGCGTCGCTCTTCCTCGAGCTGCTCCTCGTCGTTCAGCGAGCGCGATGACGGGAACCATCCGTCGACGGCCCAGATGACGAACACGGCGTCCCACTCCTTGCCTTTCGCGCTGTGCACCGTGCTGATGACCAGCGCGTCTTCCTCCGACTCGCTGCCGGTCGACAGGTCCTGCGTGCTCGCGGGCGGCTCGAGCGCGAGCGCGGCGAGGAATGCGCCGCGGTTCGGGTAGCCGGCCGCGATGACGCGCAGCTGATCGAGGTCGGCGGTTCGCGGCTCGGCGTGATCGTAACGCTCGGCGAGCACGGGATCGTAGAGCGTGCGAATCTCGTCGATGTCCTCGCCCACGCTGCCTTCGTCGTTCGAGCGCGAGGTGCGGAGACGGCGGAGCAGGGCGGCGAGGTCGCGGTGCGCGTCGCGGGCACGCGCCGGCGGCGTGAAGTGCGCGAACGCTTCGGGGTCCCAGGCCCGCTCGGCCATCGTTTCCATCATCGCGCGCGCGGTGACGTCGCCGATGCCGGGCAGGAGCATGAGGATCCGGTACCAGCTCACCTCGTCGCGAGGATTCTCTAATACGCGCAGAAAGGCCAGCACATCCTTCACGTGCGCGGCCTCGAGGAACTTGATGCCGCCCCACTTCTCGAATGGAATCTTCCGGTTCGTGAGCTCGATCTCGAGATCGGCCGACATGTAGCCGGCTCGCACGAGCACCGCGATCTCGGCGAGGGGGGTGCCCTCTTCGTGGAGCTCGAGGATGCGGTCGACGACGAAGCGCGTCTGCTGCTGCTCGTCGCGCGCCGTGACGAGCCAGGGCGCTTCGGTGCTCGTGCGCTCCGACCACAGCTCTTTCGTGAAGCGCTCCAGCGCGCGCGAGATCAGCGTGTTCGTGGCGTCGAGGATCGGCTGCGTCGACCGGTAGTTCTGCTGCAGTGCGACGATCGCGTCGCACTGAAACTGTTTCGGAAAGTCGAGGATGTTCCGGAAGTGAGCGCCGCGGAACGAATAGATGCTCTGCGCGTCGTCGCCGACGACCGTGATGTTGCGATGCGCGCGACACATACCGCGGAGCACGCGCGCCTGCAGCAGATTCGTGTCCTGATATTCGTCGACGAGAATGTGGTCGTACAGTCCGGCGATCCGGTCGGCGAGCGAGGCGGACTGCTCGAGCATGAGCGCCCAGAAGAGCAGCAGGTCGTCGTAGTCGACGAGATTGCGCTCGGCCTTGCGACTCACGTACTCGGCGAAGATTCGAATGATCTCGTTCGTGAACTCGCGGAACTGCGGGTAGTCGCGCTCGAGGATCTCGTCGACCGGGCGTTCGATGTTGAGATGTCTCGAGTAGATGTAGTGCAGCGTTTCCTTCTTGGGGAACCGTTTCTCTTGTCGGCCGAACCCCAGGTTGCCGCGGGCGAGCTGGATGAGATCCTCGGCGTCGCCCTGGTCCATGATGGAGAAGTCGCGCGCCAGGCCGGCCTCGGGGCCGAACTGCCGAAGTAACCGGTGACCCGTCGCGTGGAACGTTCCCCCCTGCACGCTCCGCGACACCGACCCGACGAGTCGTTCGGCGCGGCCGAGCATTTCCTGGGCGGCGCGGCGGGTGAAGGTGAGGAGCAGGATTCGTTCGGGCGAGACTCCACGCTCCAGAAGGTGCGCGACGCGGTAGACCAGCGTGCGCGTCTTCCCGGTGCCCGCGCCGGCGATGATGAGCAGTGGCCCGTCGCCGTGCGTGGCGGCGGCGGCCTGCTCGTGGTTCAACTCTGCGAAGAGATCGCGCGCGGGGTCGGCGATCGTCCGCTCGCGCGCCGGGTAGAGGCGGGGCTCGACGGTCATGGCGCGCAATATAGGTTCGGGGGAATTTCGGGGGGAATAGGTTGCCGAGTGACTCGTTGGGAGACCGGCTGTTACGTCCGATCCGATGCCGCGTCTTATCGCCGTTGTCAGGCCGCGCTCCGGTGAAGGTGCCCGAGTGGGGCGTTGGCGGATGTATCGTTTCGTGCCGTCCGTTGATAGAATTCGTCGCAGGTGCGCGTGATTACACGCACGGATTGCACAGCAGGGCCGGCGCTAGGTTGCTTCTCAGCAGTTCCCGCCTCACGCAGTGCCTGGGCGCCAGCAGCACAAAATGATGTTGCAGGGTGACCGTCCAACCGAAGTTGTCGTTCACCAGATGACGAAGGATTCGTCGCGGGCGCGCAGCGCGCGCGTTGTCGCGGCACCCCAGGTGTCAAACTTCTTGACCGCTTCCACGGTCGAGGCTACCTTGGGTCGTTCCCGTATTAGGACAATTGCATTCAGTGCGAGGAGTGGTCACGACTCCTCGAGACGTTCTGCGCAGGCCGGCAGTCGTTGGGGATGGGTAGGGGATGGATGGCGTGGCGGTATGTGAAGGATTGGTGTGACGTAGGAAGAGGTTTTCACTCGCAGCACTTACCAAGGAGGTAAGATGCAACCCGTAGTTCGTCTTTCTTTATTGGGCGTCTTGGCGTTCGCGGGCCTCACGGCTTGCGGCGACAAGGTCAACGTGACCCAGCCGGTACAGGGCACGGTCGTCCACAGCGTCACCGTTGCGCCGGCAGCGGCGTCGGTGGCGGTTGGTTCTTCGATCCAGTTGGCCGCGTCGGTTGACGCGGATGCCGGCGTCACCGATCGCACGGTTGTGTGGTCGACGAGCGATGCGGCGACGGCAACGGTCGACAACACCGGTAAGGTCTCCGGCGTCAAGGCTGGTGCAGTAACGATCATCGCCAAGTCCAACGCCAACACTGCGGTCAGCGGCGCGGCGGCGATCACCGTCACGGGTGGCGGCGTTCCGACGGTCACGATCTCGTCGATCAGCCAGAACATTGGTGGCGTCTCGACCCCGGTCGACGTGACGAATGCCAAGGGTCAGCTCGACATCGTTGTGAACGTCGAAGCGAACGGTCAGGTCATCAAGACCGTGACGGCGACGATCACTTGCACGAACGGTGGCACGAAGAGCGCCTCGCAGAGCGTGAACCTCACGAACCTCGCGCCCCTTGCGGCCGAAGCGTCGGCGGTTCCGATCACGCTCAGCATCAACACGACGACGTTCTCCGCGACGACGGGCGCTCCGGACCTGAAGAACGGTCCCTGCACGATCTCGGCGGTCGCGACGACCGGCACGGGCTCGCAGTCGGCGACGAACAGCACGCAGCTCGTGCTGAACAACACGGACGTTGTGATCATCAAGGCCAGCACGGCTGGTGGCGCCTCGGCCCAGGACGTGAACGGTGCGCCTTGGGTCTCGGGTAACCTCACGGTCACCGCGACCCCGGTTCTCTACAGCGGCACGACGATCGCGAACGCGACCCTCGGCTTCGCGGGCGCGAGCCCGGCGACGCAGACGGTTCCGCTCACGAACGGCGTTGCGACGGCGACGTGGTCGGCTACCTCCGCCACGAACCCGACGGTCAAGGGTCTGACGCTTGGAACGTCGGCGGCCGGCATCACGGCGACGGCAACGTTCCTTGATAACCAGGGCAACACGCTGACCCCGGCCTCGACGGCGACGTCGACCCCGACGCTCCGCCTCGACAACCAGGGTCCGCCGGCTGTTGTTGCTGCGGATTTCACGGCCAACACGCAGAACACGGCGAACGGCTGGGTTGGTAAGGCCTTCACGTTCACGAAGGCGATCACGCTCAGCGCTGCCACGAAGGGTGACAACGCTGGCGTCGACAAGGTGACGTTCACCACGCAGTCGTCGCCCGCCGGCGCCGGCACGTGGACGACGTTCAGCGACGTGAACACGCTTGCTGAGACCTCGACCTCGACGGCCTACGACCTCCGCGCCGTGGCCTGCGATGCGCTCAACAACTGCACGAACTCGGCGGTGTTGACCCAGTTCGGTGTCGACCTCACCGCTCCGACGGCTTCGACGCTCACCGGCCCGAAGGCGAACGAAATCGTCGGCATCGGCAGCGCGCTCAGCGCCGCCACTGTAACCGTTGGTGCGACCGATCCGCAGGGTGCGGGCGGTGTCACCGGTTCTGGCTTCGGTGGAACCCCGGTCCTCGCGACCGAGACCCGCCTCTTCCCGAACGGCGCCACGGGTCAGCAGTCGGCTTGCGTCATCGGCACTGCGCCGGTCCCGGCCGATGGCACGTGCGCGACGCCTGCGGCTTCGACGTTGACGATCAACCTCATCACGACCGACCCGGGTCAGTATGCCCTGTCGTACACCGTGATCGACCAGGCCGGCAACACGGCAACCGCGATCAACTCGGCGTACTACATCGACAACACCGCGGCTCCGGCCATCAGCGGTGGCATCTCGATCCCGGCGAACATCGTCGCTGGCTCGGCGTTCACGTCGTCGGGTGTCGACAACATGGACTTCGCCTCGGCCCAGGCGTTCCTGCACTATCCGGCGGCTGGTATGCCGGCTGGTCTGACGGGCCGAATCATCTTCCCGGCGAGCTCCAGCGCAGCTGGCGTGGCGTTCGACAACACGCTCTCGCGTAGCTCGAACATCACCGCGACGCTCGGCTCGCAGTTCTACCGCTCGCTCAACACGATCACGGCCGGCGCGATCGCTAATCCGATCGTCAAGCCGGACGTGCTCGGAATTCGTGGTACGGACGCGGCTAACAACCTGAGCGCGCCCAACACGGCTTCGTTGCCCGCGGCGAACATTGCCAACGGCACCACGCTCGCGGTCGGAACGGATCTGACGGACTTCACGATCTCGGGCACCCCCGCGGCCGTGACCATCAGCGGCACGTCGACTCCGAAGGCTTTCACGCTCTCGGCCGTCGTCACCGCCACCAGCCCGACGGCTGGTACGCCGTTCTCCTCGGTCTGCTTCTACATCCAGAGCCCGACGGGTGCGGAAAATGGCCAGATCAACAAGGCCACGGGCGCGGCGACTGGTGACCTCGTGCTGCTGAACTGCACGCCGGTCACCGTGACGTCGGGATCGCCCCCGGCGCCGAAGCTGATCACGTCGACCTTCGTCTTCACCCCGACGGCGGTGTATGCCCCGGGTGCTGCCCAGGCGTACAACATCTACGCGGTTGGTGTCACGGCTAACGGCGATGCACTGCTGACCGGCACCCCCGTGGCGGTCACGGTCAACCCGTAAGACGCAGTCGTAGTAGCTACAAAGGCTGGGCCCCGTCGATTCTGACGGGGCTCAGTTTTTTTGGGGAGCTCGATTGCAGCACGAACAAAAAAAGGGGCGTCCGATTTCGGACGCCCCTTTTCTTTGCGTTCAGACCGAATCGATTTACTTGCTCCGGTCTCTCAGCGGGATCTTGTTCGCCGTCGAGACGCTGTCCCACGCGTCCCAGCCCTTGGCCACCAGCTTGTTGTCGACGAAGACGAGCGGCGTGAGCTTCTTATAGGGAACGGTGTTTTTTCCCGCCTTCTCGTTGTTCGGCGCGAAGTACAGCACCTCGTACGTCTTTCCGGCGATCAAGTATCGTTCGCGCGTATAGACGTTCGGGAACGAATCGCGCCCTCCGCCCTTGATGTCGTGGGAAATGACCGAGATTGCGGAATCGCGGGTGATACCGGTATTGAGCTCCTTCACGCGCTTGTCCTCGCACGCTGCCAGGGTTGCGGAGGAGGCGGCGAGCGTCGCGAGGATCATCAACCTACGTCTGACAAAAGGACTGTGCATCCGAGTCTCCTGTGGGCTGTCGTTTTAGCTGTCGGTGGTGGGGCCGGGGCGTCAGGCCGCGTGTCGTACACCAGTCTCTGAAGATAGTGCAATACAGATGGAATTTATGCACCGATCGACCGAAGCCCACTAGCAAAACGCCGCTCCCGAGCGGCTCGGCCTGAGGCCAAGCGCGGCTCGAGAGCGGCGCCTTTGCTTGAAACGATCTATGAAGCTGGAACGGTATGACTAATCGATCGCAGATTCTGCGTCAGACGGCCCACGGGTCGTTGCGCATCCACTGCGCGTCATTGGGCGAGAACAGGAAGACCAAACCACCGTTCGCGATCTTGGGGATCAGTCGATGTGCGCGAGCCTGATCCATCGCCGGACAACCCAGGCTGCGTCCCGAACCCGACGCCGTCACGTACGGCGCGCCGTGCACCACCACGCCGCGAGCCAGCGCGCGGTCGTTGAACCGCCCCGACACACCATTCAGTCGGAGACCGATCGAGCTGTAGAGCGAGCCGCCCGAGTGACCAGTGAACGCATAGCTGCCCTGCGTCACGTACAGGCCGAGCGAGGTCGTGCCACTACCGGAGCCGTTCGAGAAGCGCACCGGGACCCCAGCAGCGTTCTCTGACGATCCACGTCCGGCGGCAACGATGAACGGACCCTCGACGAGCTTCTTCTGCTGCATGTCGAACACGTAGCCACGCGGCGTCGTCTTGCTCAGGCCATAATCCACGAAGTAGAAGTACTGATTGCGGACCTGATTCGGGTGCGCCGCCTTGAAGTTGTAGTAGGCCGAAACGGCCTTGCGAAGCGCCTCGGGATGGCTCGTCTTCGTGACGCTGGGCGACAGGGCTCTGAGTGCCTCGTCCACCATCGGCTTTGCCGCGGTCGCGTTGGTCGCGGTCGCTACAGTATTGCTCGGGGTCGCATGGGCCATCTGCGGCGTGAAAGCGAGCGCTGCCGAAAACAGACCGGAGAGTACAAGATGAGTCCGCATTGTGAGTTCTCCGTCGTTGTGGGGATAGACACAGTCTTGCCACGACACGACAGTGTCGCGGCGCAAGTTCATTGGCTTGTCTTGGAAGGGTGTTGCGGTAGGAACTGCGGTCGCGCGGTGTGCTCTCGCGCTTACCCTAGTTAGACGCCGGGGCTTCAACGACGTTAGGGCGAAATGACTGAAGAAAGGTCGGGAACTGGCTCAGCCTTAGGATGCCGAGCTGGGCGGTAGCTACTTCTTCTTTGGCGGTTCGATTCCCTTAGTCGTATTTGACGTCCGGAATCGATTGCCGTATGTCAAAGGGTTCCGCAGGCCCCGCTGCACAACATTCTCCGGTCTGGAGGCAGCCCCATGCGTGCTCCCCGTTCCCTTCTCGCCATCGCCTTCGTTGCACTCACTGCAGTTCCATCGCTCCATGCGCAGGCACTCCCCGCCGCCGACCAGGCAGCGCTGAATAAGCTTGCCGCCGACTACTCGGCCGCGTGGGCCAAGGGAGACGCCAAGGCGATCGCCGCGATGTTCACGACCGACGCCCTCGACATCGATGCGATGGGCCAGGTGCATTCCGGCCGCGCGGCGATCGAGCAGAATCTCGCCGCGCAGTTCGCCGGTCCACTGAAGGGAACGACGCTCAAGATCACGCCGGCGCCGGATCGCGCCTTGAAGCCGGACGTCTCCATCGGGCACGGTGCCTTCGAGGTCCGTAGGGGAGCCGAAGTCGTTGAGGCCGGACATTACTCCCTCGTGGACGCGAAGACCCCAACCGGGTGGCAGATCGCTTCCCTCACGGGGTTCGTTCCGCAACCTCCTCCGCCCGCACCCGCGCCGGCGAAGAAGAAGCCGTAGCCTCGACCTTCGTCGACAAAGCTCGGTTCACCGAGCAGTCATTACGAAGGTCTCATTCGACCTCGAGTCGACGAGCTGCTACAAGGCGTCCGCCGCCACCAGTTGCGAGAGGAACGCGCCGCCGGTGGCGCGCGGCGTGAGCCCGAACGTCCGTCCAAAGGCCTCGGCTACCACTTCGCCGACGCGATCGATTCCTGGGGCATCTGGGCCCAATTCCCGCGCGACTGAGGTCATGGTCACCGCGTCGATCCCGCACGGCACCATCAGGTCAAAGTAGCTCAGGTCCGTGGAGACGTTGAGCGCGAACCCATGCCAGGTGACCCAGTCGCGGGCGTGCACACCGATCGACGCGATCTTGCGCCCGGCGGTCCACACCCCCGTGAACCCGGCGCTGCGCTCGGCCGCGATCCCGAACTCGCCGAGCGCGTCGATCAAAGCGCCTTCGACCTGCCTGAGGTACCAGTGCAGGTCTTTCTTGTGTCGCTTGAGATCGATGATCGGATAGCCGACCAGCTGACCCGGGCCGTGGAAGGTCACGTCGCCGCCGCGCTCGACCTCGAACAGCTCGACGCCGCGCGCCGCGAGCAGCTCCGGGGACGCCAGAAGATTCTTCTCCTTCGCCGAGCGGCCGAGCGTGACGACGGGCGGGTGCTCCACGAGCAGAAGCACATCCTCGGCAACCGTCCCCGAGATGCGCGCCCGCGCCACCTGCCGCTGAAGCTCGAGCGCCTCACCGTACGCCATCGTTCCGAGGCGCTCGACCCACAAATCCGACATGCTAGTGTCTAGTGCCCTAGTGTCTAGTCACTGCCGTTCAAGCTTGCATCATCTTGCCGAGGGAATCGAGGCAGGCTTCACCCACCGCTTCGGCGAGCGTCGGATGGGCGTGGATCGCGAGGTCCACTTCCTCGACGGTGAATTCGTTCGTACGCGCCACCACGAGCTCGTGGATCAACTCCGTGGCGTGCGCGCCAACGATGTGGGCGCCGAGAATCTCGCCGTACTTCGTGTCGCGAATGATCTTCACGAAGCCTTCGGTCTCGCCCGACGTGCGCGCGCGCCCGCTGGCCATGAACGGGAACTTTCCAACTTTGTAATCGAGCTTCTTTTCCTTGCACTGCGCCTCGGTGAGGCCGATCGACGCAACCTCTGGATGGCAGTAGGTCGCGTTCGGAATGTTGTTGTAGTCCATTCCGTGCGTGCCTTTGCCGGCGAGGAACTCGGCGAGGACCACGCCTTCGCGCTCGCCCTTGTGGGCGAGCATCGGCGGGCCGGCCACGTCTCCGATCGCGTAGATGCCCTTGGCGGACGTCTCCATGTGCTCGTTGATCTTGATGAATCCGCGTTCGTTGAGCTGAACGCCATTCTCCTTGAGGCCGACTTCCTCGACGACGGGCGCGCGGCCCGCGGCGACGAGCACGACGTCGCACTTGATATCCTTCTTCTCGCCGCCGGAATCGACGGTCATCGAGACGGAGTCCTTCGCCACCTTGACGTTCGAGATCTTGGCGCCGGCGAGGACCGTGATGCCGCGCTTCTTGAACGCGCGCTCCACTTCCTTCGATGAATCCTGGTCTTCGAGCGGGAGGATCGTCGGGGCCACGTCGATCAACGTCACCTGCGATCCGAACGCATTGAAGACGTCGGCGAACTCGCAGCCCACTGCGCCGGCGCCCACGATGACGATCGACGCGGGCGTCTTGTCGAGAACGAGCGCCTGGTCGGACGAGATGATCGTCGTCTTGTTGAGCTCCAGTCCGATCTGCGGCAGGCCCTTCACGCGGGAACCGGTGGAGATCACGATGGCTTTCTTCGCATCGTACTTCTCTTCCTTCCCGTCGGGTGTCTTGACCAAAACGGCGTTCTTGCCGGCGAGCTTTCCGGTGCCCTTGATGTACGTGATCTTGTTCTTCTTGAAGAGGAACTCGACGCCCTTCGAATTCTGGGTGCTCACGGCGCGAGAGCGCTTCATCGCGACGTTGTAGTCGGTCTTCACTTCGCCGAGGAGGACACCGAAGTCAGCGGCGTGACGGGCGCGGTTGGCGATCGAGGCGGACTCGAGGAGAGCCTTGGCCGGAATGCATCCCCATAGGACGCAGGTACCGCCGAGGCCATCTCGCTCGACGACGCCGACGGAAAAACCCAGCTGGGCGCAGCGAATCGCACCGACATAACCGGCGGGGCCGCCGCCGATGAAGATGACGTCAAAGGAAGCCATAAAGTCTGTTGAGGAGGGACGAGACGAGCGAGGTTCGTAGTGACAACATCGAAAGATACGGGGTTTTTGAAGCAGGGCGCTACCGCGGTTCGTCACACGGTTATTGCAAGATCCCACCTGGAACCATAAGGTTGAGCGCATGGTCACCCGCAGACCCACCCTGGGGTGGTACCTGATGTTCGCCGCGATCCTGGTCGCCGGCATCACGGCGATCCCTCTGCGCGCCGAGCAGTCGGACACTGCCGCGCGTCGTGATTCGGTGCCCGCCGTTCTCATTGGCCGAGTCATCGACAGCGCGGGTGTTGGGCTCTCCGGCGCCGAGATCTCGCTGTTTCAGTCGGAGAACCTTCGCGTCGTTTCGGACGACAGCGGCTCGTTCCGCTTCCCGGGAATTCCGGCTGGCACGCGCGTGTTCAACGTGCGACGCCTCGGTTTCGAGCCCGCGAGCTTCACCGCCGTGCTCAAGCCGGGGAAAACGCACCGCGCCACGATGACGCTCACGGCTACGGCGCATGCGCTGCCGACGGTGGCCGTGGCCGACACCGCGCTGAAAACGCACTGGCTCGACCAGTTCGAGCGTCGGCGCAGCTCGTCGCGTGGTACGTTCATTACCCGCGAGGAAATCGTGAGAAAGAACGCGCGCTCCGGTACCGACATCGTGCGCAGCGTTCCCGGCATTCGGCTGGCCGCGCTCCGCGGCGGCGCCGGCAACCAGGTGATCATGACGCGCGGCGCCGGTGCGCGAACGTGCGTGCCGACGATGTTCGTCCACGGCATGCCGTACAGCGGAATGCTCGATGACTTCGTCGCCGACGACATCGAGGCGCTCGAAGTGTACGTCGGCATCTCCGAGATTCCGCCCGAGCTGGACAAGAACGGGCGGGGCATCTGCGGAGCGATCGTCGTGTGGACGCGCGATCCGAGGAAGCCATTGACCCCGCCATGACTCTAGACACTAGACACTAGGCACTAGGCACTAGATGAAAAGGAACGCGGCCGACGTCTTTGACGTCGGCCGCTTCATTTGCTGTATGTTAGTGCCTAGCGCCTAGTGCCTAGTGTATAGTCAAAAAACGAGCATCAGCGGGTTTTCGATCAACCTGCGAAGCGTCTGGAGGAATGCGGCCCCCACCGCGCCGTCCACCGCGCGGTGGTCGCAGCTCATCGTGACGCGCAGACGCTTCTGCACGACGAATCCGTCGCCCGTCGGCACCGCGACATCCTGCGCCGCCCCGATGGCGAGAATGGCCACTTCCGGCGGATTGATGATCGCCGTGAACTGGTCGATGCCGAACATTCCCAGATTCGAGATCGAGAAGGTCGAACCCGTGTACTCCTCGGGCTTGAGCTTTCGCTCGCGCGCCTTCTTCGCCAGCTCGCGAGCCTCGCGCGAGATCTCGCTCATGCGCTTCTGATTTGCGTCGAAGATTACCGGTACGATGAGACCATCGGGCGTGGCGACCGCCATTCCCAGGTGCACGCGGTTGTGCTGGCGAATCCGATCGCCCAACCAGTGGGCGTTGACTTCGGGATGCTGGGCAAGCGCGGTGGCGACCGCCTTCATCAGGATGTCGTTGATCGACACCTTGAACTCGTCGCCCATCTCGAGCATCGCCGCGCGCATCTCGGACACGCGCGTGAGATCGAATTCCGCCGTGAGATAGAACGTCGGGATGGGGCCGATGGACTCGGAGAGCCGCTTGGCGATGGTCTTTCGAATCTGCGTGAGGGCGATGTCTTCGAAATCGCCGGCAGCCGCAGCGCGCGGCGGCGCCGCGCCCGCCGCGGCAGCAGGGGCGCTCGCCACCGCCGATTCGATGTCTCGCTTGATGATCCGGCCACCCGGGCCCGATCCGCGAACCTGAGCGAGGTCGAGCCCGCGGTCGCTGGCCAGTCGGCGCGCGAGCGGGGAGGAGCGAACCGGTCCACCGTTCCCGGCCGAGACTACGGCCGAGGGCGGTGGTGGAGGTGCTGGCGGAGCTGCCGGAGCTGCCGGAGCTGCCGGAGCTGCCGGAGCGGGCGGTGGCGTCGGAGCTGCCGGAGCCTGAGCGCCCGCCGGAGCAGCTGGCTTCGCCGCAGCCTGTTCGGCTGGCTTTGCAGCTGGAGCAGCAGCTGCGGCAGAACCAGCGCCTGCCAGCACTGCATCGATGTTCTCGTCGGCCGCCGCGATGACGCCGATGAGCGTACCGACCGGCTGCGATTCGCCTTCGGGGATGAGTCGCTTACGAAGAACGCCGTCGCCGCGCGCGACGAGCTCCATGATCGCCTTGTCGGTCTCGACCTCGGCAATGGGCTCGCCGCTCTTCACGGCGTCACCTTCGTTCTTCAGCCATTTGACGAGACGTCCCTCTTCCATGGTCGGAGAGAGAGCCTCCATGAAAACTTTGGTGGCCATGAGTCTTTAGTAGGCGCCAGGCACTAGGCACTAGGCGCTAGAGATAAGGACTTGGGTCTGTTTGGTGGTGCGTTTTTCTACTCAGATTCTTCCGAACTTCTAGTCGCTAGTGCCTAGCGCCTAGTCCAAATACATGACCTTCTTGACGGCCGCGATCGTCTTTGCCACGTCCGGCTTCGCCGCACGCTCGAGATTCTTCGCGTATGGCATTGGAACGTCGGCCTGGTGCACGCGAATCACTGGAGCATCGAGCGAGTCGAAGCAGTCGCGCTGGATGTAGTCCACCACCTGCGTTCCAATACCGCAAATCTCCCAGCCTTCTTCGAGCACGACGGCGCGATTCGTCTTTTCGACCGAGGCCTTGATTGCCTCGACGTCCATCGGACGAACCGTTCGCAGGTCGACGACGTCGACGTGGATGTTTTCCTTGGCGAGTTGATCGGCAACCTGGACGGCGACGAGCGCCATCTTGCCATTCGTGATGATCGAACAGTCGCTGCCCTCGCGCTTGAGATCAGCCTTGCCGATCGGGATGAGATACTCTTCCTCAGGCACCTCGCCCTTGGTGTTGTAGAGCATCTCGCCCTCGAGAAAGCAGACCGGGTTGTCGTCGCGAATGGCGCTCTTGAGCAAGCCCTTGGCATCGTACGGCGTGCCCGGAGTAACCACCTTGAGGCCCGGGATGTGGGCGAGCCACGACTCGAATGCCTGCGAGTGCTGCGCCGACAGCTGGAGCGCGGCGCCGTTCGGGCCGCGGAACACGATCGGGACGTTGTACTGCCCGCCCGACATGTAGAGCAGCTTGGCCGCGGAGTTCAGCACCTGGTCGAGCGCGAGCACGCCGAAGTTCCACGTCATGAACTCGATGATCGGACGTAGACCGACCATCGCCGCGCCGACTCCGACGCCGGCAAATCCGAGCTCGGTGATCGGCGTGTCGACGACACGCATCTCTCCGAATTCCTGGAGGAGGCCTTTAGAAACCTTATATGCGCCCTGATAGACGGCGACCTCCTCGCCCATGAGGAAGACACGGTCGTCGCGCTGCATCTCTTCGCGCAGCGCCTGGTTCAGGGCATCTCTGTATGTAATTACTGGCATGTTGTCAGTCGGCAGTCCGGCAGTCATCCTCCGTTCGCTCCGCGAACGGAGGACCTATCGTCTCTTGTTAAGTGGCAAGCTTCGATGAACACATATCGGATCCTCGCGCTCCGCGCGGAGGATGACAACTGCTGCTACCGCGCCGACGATGACAGCTCAGGTTCCGCCAGAGCATCGCTGGTCGTATCCACGAGGACGTCTTCGTATAGCGCCTCGAGCGGCGGTTCGGGACTCTGATCCGCGAAATCCCAGGCGTCCTGAACGACGGCCTTGATCTCGTCGTCGAGCTTGTGAAGGTCCTCTTCCGTCAGCTCGCCCTCGTCCTGCATGTGCGCGCGCAGCAGCACGATCGGGTCGCGCTTCATGTACTCATCGAGCTCGGCCTTGCTGCGGTACGTTCCGCTGACCGCGTCGGACATCGAGTGCCCCATGAAGCGGTAGGTGCGGATCTCGAGCAGCGTCGGCTGCGATTCCGTACGCGCGCGATCGATCGCTTCGCCCATCGCCGCGCGAACGGCGAACACATCCTGCCCGTCGCACTGTCCGCGCGCAATGTTGTACGCGGCGCCGCGCTCGTAGACATCGTGAATTGCCGACGCGCGCTCCAGCGCCGTGCCCATGCCGTAGCGGTTGTTCTCGATCACGTACACGACCGGCAGCTTCCACAGTCCCGCCATGTTGAGCGCTTCGTGGAATGCGCCGGTGTTCACCACCGACTCGCCCATGAAGCAGACGCAGACCTGGTCGCCGCCTCGGTATTTGATCGCGAAGCCGACGCCCGTTCCGAGCGGAACGTGCGCGCCGACGATGCCGTGTCCGCCGAGGAAGTTCAGGTTCTTGTCGAACATGTGCATCGAGCCGCCCTTGCCGTGGGCGCAGCCGTCGACGCGCCCGAACAGCTCGGCCATGACAGCGCGCGGCGTCATGCCGCGCGCGAGCGCCTGCCCGTGATCGCGATACGTCGTGATGATGTAGTCGTCGGGGCGGAGCATCGAGAGCGAACCGGTGCTCACCGCTTCCTGTCCGATGTACAGGTGGCAGAAGCCGCCGATCTTGCCCAACGCGTACGCTTCGGCACAACGCTCCTCGAAGCGGCGCTGGAGCAGCATCGAGTGCAGTAGCGACCGATTTAGTTCGGCGTCAGAACTTTTTACAACCTCTGTCTTCTTCTTAGCCATGGGAAATAGGCGCTAGGCACGGGGCACTAGGCACTAGCAGTTAAGGAATTGGGTTTTATGGGGTTTTTTAAATCAAAGTTCTTCCGAATTTCTAGTGCCTAGCGTCCTAGGCGCTTGCTGCCGACGCGGCGACTACCTGTTCCCAAGCGTGGTAGCTGGACCGAACGAGCGGACCCGATTCCACGTGCTTGAATCCCATCGCCATTCCGACCTCACGCATGTGCCGGAATTCCTCCGGAGTCACGTAGCGGTCGATCGGGATGTGCGAGTCGGATGGACGCAGGTACTGGCCCAACGTGAGAATGTCGACGTCGGCATCGCGCAGATCGCGCATGACGATCTCGACTTCCTCGAGCGTTTCACCCATGCCGAGAATGATGCCGGTCTTCGTCGGGACGTGCGGCGCGATGCGCTTTGCAGTTCGGAAGATCTGCATGACGCGCTCGTAGCGGCCGCCTGGACGGCAGCGCTTGTAGAGTCGCGGCACGGTCTCGGTGTTGTGGTTGTAGATGTCCGGACCTGCCTCGAGCACGGTACGAATCGAATCTTCGTTGCCCTGGAAGTCCGGGACGAGGACTTCGACTGAACAGTCTGGCAGGCGCTGTTTGATCTGGCGAATCGTCTCGGCGAAGATGAACGCGCCGAAGTCGGGAAGGTCGTCGCGATCCACCGACGTGATCACGGCATGTCGGAGTCGCATCTCGGCGATCGCCGAGGCGACGCGCGAGGGTTCTTCGATGTCGTACTTGGGGGGGCGCCCATGCGCGACGGCGCAGTAGGCGCAGTTTCGCGTACAGACGTCGCCGAGCACCATGAACGTCGCGGTGCCGTGCTCCCAACATTCGCCGACGTTCGGACAGTGCGCTTCCTCGCAGACCGTGTGGAGGTCCAGGTCGCGCATCAACTGTTTGAGCCGGAGGTATTGGGGACCTCCGGGAGCACGAACCTTCAGCCACCCCGGCTTGCGCTCGGGGAGCGGTTCCACGCGGTGTCGACCGGTTATCTGGTACAGCGTCTCGCCCATGACTCTCGCGGCAAGTGATGGCGGGCTAAGCGCTTCTGTAAGCTCGCCAGCGGCGGCCCATCGTGAAGCCCGCGTCCGACGGGACGGCGAAATCTACCCCAGTCCTGGGAGGCCTGGTAGGACTGAATAACCTTTAACTCCACTTGTAGGAGGTTTGTTGACTGAGTCAGCCGAAGCGTTCAATCGAGAACGGTTCGAGGCCGCGTCGGTGGTTTCGGGTGATCAGGGCCGTCAGGGCCTGCGCCGTTCCGGGAGCGAGCAGGATGCCATTCTTGGTGTGGCCGCAGGCGTAGATGAGGCGCGGGTGTTCCGGGTCGGGGCCGAGGATCGGCAGGCGATCCGGTGTTGCGGGACGCAGACCGGCCCATCGACGTGAGACGCGAGCGTGCTCGAGGCTGGGCACCAGTCGCACGGCTGCCAGGCGAAGCCCCTCGATCGCCTCGGAGGTCGTGCTGAGGTCGAATCCCGCGTCCTCGACGGTCGCGCCGATGGCGAGCTCCTGGCCTCGGGGAACGAGGTAGATCTCCTCGCCCATCACCGGATGCTGAAGAGCTTGGGAATCGAGCGCAAGCATCTGGCCCTTGAGGGGAGCGATCGGGAGCCGACGAGGCAGGCCGTCGATGAGCTGAGACCAGGCGCCGGCCGCGAGCACGACGTTGTCGGCGTTCAATCGACGTCCGCTTCGCAGCGTCACCGTTCCGCCACTGGACTGGACGTCGACGCGGGTGACGAGGTCGTCCTCCACGAACTGAGCGTGCTTCTCGCGCGCCAATGCGCGACGAAAGGCGGCGACGAGGCGGACGTTGTCGATGGCGCCGTCTCGCTCGTGCAGGAGGCCGCCGCGGCTTGTGTCGAGGCTGGGCTCGAGCACCGCGAGGTCGCTCGGCCGGAGTGCAGTGCAGTTCGGCGCGAGATTCTTCGAAGGCGCCGCGGTGTTCGCGGACGGGAGTTCGATCAGGCCGGTGAGGAGGCGCAGCTCCGGATCGAATTCTCGAAGAGAATCGAGCAGGGCAGGATAGAGATCGCGACTCGCCGTGAAGAAGCCGGCGACGTCCTCGCGCAGCTGCCCGATCGACGGCGCGATCAGTCCCGCAGCTGCGCCAGACGCGGCGCCTTCACGTCGCGCGCCGACGAGACAACAGGAGACGCCGGCGCGGGCGAGCTCATACGCGGTTGACAGACCGATCACTCCGTCGCCGATTACCACCGCGGGTATGGTACGTGAATTCACGCTACCATCCGCCGATACTTGGTGAAACCAGGGCTTGTCGACCGCCGTACGATTCTACGGGAAGGACCTTTTGACTTACGGGAGATACCCGGCATGCTCCGCACAATCTTTTCGATCGGCCTGTTCGCGGTTCTCGGCCTGTTCGCGCTCAAGTTCATCTTCGGCATCTTCGGCTTCGCCCTTGGCCTGTTTTCGTGGCTGTTCTGGATCGCGCTGAAGATCGCGCTGGTCGGCCTCGTGATCTACTTCATCATTCGAGTCGTGAGTCCGGATACCGCACGCAAGCTCCGGGAGCGGTGGTCGGGCGTCTGAACGGTTGAGATTCCTGGTAGGCTCGGCGGGCGCGGTTGCGCCCGCCGTTTTTTTTCTCCGCCTACCGCTGCTCCAGCTTGTCGACCACCGCCCATGCCAACAACGGCACCATGATCTCGTGGTGTCCGGTGATCTCGTAGCCCTTGCCGCTCTCCAACGTCGGACGCTGCACGACGTTCATCCGCGGGCGATAGTGTCGCTGCATGTCGAGGTCGACCGAAACGAAGTTCCGCGGCCGACCCTCGTTCAGATTGCGGGCGATCGTCAGCGCTTTGAGAAAAACCTCCGGCATCACGACGGCACTGCCGACGTTCAGCACGACGCCACCGTCGTCGAGGTCCGGAATCGACGCGGCAAGTCGGCGGAAATCGCGATGGCTCGTGTCGCCGATCGCCGCACCATTCGCCGCAGGATGTTGATGGATGATCTCCGCGCCGAGCGCCGCGTGAACCGTCGCGGAGACGCCGAGCCGGAAGGCGTTCAGCAGCACGGACAGTTCCGGGTTCACGAGATCGCTTCGCGCGTCGAGCGCACGGCCCACGGCCTCACCCATACCGTGGCCGGACTGCATGCCGCGCACGAAGGCATCGTTCATCTCGCGGCCCGTCTCCTCGGCCATGCCGAAGGTGCCGTCGCGGAGCCCGGCGGCGACGTCCTCCGACGTCGCGCCGAAGCGCGCGACCTCGTAGTCGTGAATGGCCGCCGAGCCGTTCATCGCCAGATGCGTGATGATGCCGCGCCGCATGAGATCGATGATGATCGGCGCGAGTCCCGTCTTCACGACGTGCCCACCGAGCATGAGGACGACGCCGCGATGGCGAGTCGCCGCACCAACGATCGCGTCGACGACCGCGCGGAAATCGCGCGCGACCAGGACGTCGGGGAGCGCGGCGATGAACGCCGAAAACGAACGGTCGGAGCCGGGAGGATGAGCGAACTCCGATGCGCTCACCTTGTTCGGCCGGCGCGCAACCGGAACGGTTCGAACCGCCGCGAGGTCCGCTTCGCGCGGACTCAATCGTGCGGCTTGATTCGGTTCAGCGGGGCGCTCTTCGCCGGGGACGGCTGGTACGATTTGAGGTAGAGGCTGAGGGATCCAAAGCTGAGCTTCGACTTCATCTGCAGCATGATGCGATTCTCGTCGTCCGAAAGCCAGACCTCGGCGTGGCCGCCTTCCGAGAAGAGCTTCGACGCGAAGATCGGTTGCACGACGATTGCCGGGAACTTGCCCGCAGGAACCTCGATCGTATCCGCACGCAGGACTTTCAGGCGAACGGGGTTTCCCTTCGCTTTGAAGTAGTCGTTGAAGCTCGTGTCCAGTCCGACGCGGAGCGGCAGCGTGCGAATGAAGTACAGAAACGCCGCTTCATCCAGCGGATGCTCGACGCTCTCCTGCGGCTCCTTGTTGTTCTCGATGTACTCGCGTTTGTCGGGGAAGATCTCGTAATGCCGCTTCGGCTCGTAGCTGCCTTCGTCGATATCCTGCCAGTAGCGCAACGAGGCGAGCGCGCGCGTGTCGAACCACGACTCGTACCTGTCTTTGACGCGATAGAACGGGATTCCGCCGCGAATATTGAACACGGTGTGCCAGGTATGGAGGCCGCGGACGGTATCCATCGGCATGATTTCCATGTCGCCGGAACCGACGGGAAGCTTTCCGAACTTCACCTGGTACTCGAGACGCTCACCGACGCCGAACGGAACCACCATCGGGGAGGCCTGAGTGGAGGCCTGAGTGGAGTCCTGAGCGGCGACCGGAACAGCCAAGACGAGCAATGTCGCAAGCAGACGGCCGAAGCCTCGGCTCATGATCCTGCCTTTCGTGGGCGGGGCGTGCGTCCCGTGCGGAAGAGCGCGAGGCCGTCGGCCCACGGACGGATTCGCGTTTCCCGGGCCCGAACGTCGTAACGGGGCTCCAACGTCACCGTCTCCAGGCGACGCGCGAGCGGAACGGTGCGGCGCAGGAGATCGAGGTTGGCCGCCCACCCCTGACCGTGCACGATCGGAGCATCTCCGGATTCCTTGATCAGATCCCGGATCAGCGAGATGCGATACAGTCGCATCGCACCAAAGGGATCGGCGACGCCCGGTACCGTCCCCGCGGCGCGCATGGCCCACGACGCGATCCAGCGGAGGCGTCGCACAGCCGGTGGTTGCGTCGGCGACGGTGCGCGTTCGGCAACGATCAAATCGGCGCCGCCTTCGAAGCGCTTGATCAGCTCCGGAAGGTGCTCCGGCTGATCGGTGAAATCGGCCTGCAGCGTGATCATGGCGTCGCGACGCGGATAACGCGTTCGCGCTGACACGGCCCGCGCCAACGCATCGAGCGCCCGATCGTACCCCAAATGTTCCCGTCCGCCGAGGACTGTGAGCGGCATGACGTCGCGATACGGCTGGAGCGTCTCCTGGGTCGCGTCGGTGCTGCCATCGTCGTAGACGAGGACTTCATACTCGCGCGAGTACTCCTGGAACACCTTTCGGATGCGCCAGAGCAGGACGCCAACAGTCTGCGCTTCGTTGTATGCGGGGATGCAGATGTACAGCACGGGTCCTCGGGGTGTTCGACGGCCGGCGATCGCCCGGAGAAAGCTAGGGACGGTGCGATCTTCGAGCCACCCGGCAACTCTGCCCATCCACGGGTGGTGGTCGCCTGTACTACACGTCCCGTCGACGGTGGGTCCTGGGCGGGTGGCCTCGCTTCGCCGAGCCGCCCTGGCACGGTTCGCGACATGTTCGCGCCGGTGAACACGGATGATTTGGCAGTGTCGTCCCCCGATTGCTGCCGAGTTTCTCCCCACCACTTGGGCTTTCTTGCGCCTGAGCCGATACTCCCGGTGTATGACTGGGTGAACTGGAGGAGAGATGATTCTCGCCGACACGCGTCATCATTTGACCCGCGACGATGCACAGCTCGCCGCGCGTATCCTGGCTCGGGATTCAGGTGACGAGCTCGCGGAGCTCGAGTCGCGCCTGGCCAACCAGGGCATCGACGCGATCCTCGACGATCCGCGCCTGCCTGCTGCGTTGCTTCGCCATCCACGCGGCGGCCACGCATCCTTCACGCTGTTCGCGTACGTGATGGTCCGACACGCGCTGCGTCGCGCCGGTGAGGGGGATCGGGCGATCGCCGATTACGTGAGCGCGATCGTCATTCACTTCGGATTCCGCGATCGCGCGCGCCGCCTCGGCGCCGGTGATGACGAGGTGTACGATGCGATCGCGCAGCTCTGTCGCGATCTGGACGACCCGGATGCCCGCCGACGCTTTCTCGTGCAGACGCATCTCGGCAATTATGCGCTCTGGTTGAGCGGAATCTTTCCGGACTACATCGAACAACGCCGCTGGCGCCGCGGCGGCCCCGATCTCGACTACTACGAGGAGATGGGACGACGCGGCTTCCAACTCGCCGCGGACCATCGGCTCGCCGAAGAGCACGGGCTTGCGACACTGTACGCGACGGCCGCAGATCGTTTCGGCGTGCTACGCTGTGCGCTCAATGCGGTGAGCGATACGCTCTTCTTCCCCACGGTGAATACGGGGGAACGTCTGATGCGGCAAGTAAGGGATGAAGCACGGTGGCGATTGACCTGAACGGCGCAGGTGCCGAACGGCGCAGGTGCCGAACGGCGCACCTGCCGAACGCCGCGACTGCCGAACGCCGCACCTGCCATACGGCGCGGCTGCCAGACGGCGAGACGGCGAACCTGCCCGAACGACGCTGAACGCCGCCGAACGCCGGAACTCCGGATTCACCGACGATTGAATCGTTCTGTTTCGCAGTTCCCGTCGTATGGCAGCCGCGCCGTATGGCAGCCGCGCCGTATGGCAGCCGCGCCGTATGGCAGCCGCGCCGTATGGCAGTCGCGCCGTCTAGCAGTCGCGCCGTCTAGCAGTCGCGCCGTCTAGCAGTCGCGCCGTCTAATCCCTTCCCGCGTCCCTTACCGCATCCGCGAACCCTTCAAAGAGGCGCCTGTCCCAGTCCTCGGGAGTCCCCGTCAGTTCTTCTGGATGCCACTGCACCGCCAGCATCCACCATGCGGGGTCGCGGGCTTCGACGGCTTCGATGATTCCGTCCTCGCTGACGGCACTCACCCGGAGGTCGACGGCAACGGTTCCGACCGACTGATGGTGCGACGAGTTGGTGCGGATGTCTCGATCGCCGATCACGCGCGCCAGGCGGGACGCCGGCTCGACGGCGACGCGGTGCACGCGTTCGGCGCGTCGCTGAGATGCGTCGTGCTCGATGTCGCTCGGCAGCTCTTCCGGAATGTGCTGCACGAGTGTGCCGCCAAGGGCGATGTTCATGAGCTGCGCGCCGCGACAGATGGCGAGGGTCGGCACTCGACGTTCGTAGGCGGCTCGCGCCAGCGCGATCTCGTACGCGTCGCGGGCACGATGCGGCGTACCGGTCTTGGGATGCGGGGAGTGTCCGAACAGGGTCGGGTCGATGTCTTCACCGCCAGTCAGCACCAGGCCCGCGACGTCTCGCAGTGATGCGATGGCCAGCGGTGGGTCGATCGGCGGCAGTATGACCGGCACCAGTCCGACGGTCGCCAGGGCGTCGGTATACGCCTCGTTGACGCGAACGCGGGAACGTTCTCGTATGATTTCGGTAGTGGCAGTGACGATGACGAAGGGCGCGAACGTCATGGAAGCGTGCTCGGTTGCGTTGCGACTGACACGAACTATATCGTACACCCGTTCGCCACCATGAGCCAACGCATCCGATGGTATTCGACGGTTTCAGACGGTCTTTCGATGATCTGTTGAGTCGCGCGACCCGGCCAGAGGAGCGCCGGCTCGTGGCATCGCGTATGAAAGACACGTTGGTCCAGGCCCGAATGGGGCTGGATGACCTGCGCCAGGGGCTTGAAAAGGCTCGCCAGCGCCTCGCGCTCGAGGAGCGCGAGCTCGAGACCATCCGCCGTCGCAAGCAGCTGGCCGAGGGGATCAACGATCGCGAAACGGTGGACATTGCGGTGAAGTACGAGCAGATGCACGTGGAGCGGGTCGATGTGCTCCGGCAGAAGACCACCGCACAGGAGGCCGAGCTGATGCTCGCCGAGCGTGATGTCGAGGCGATGTCGGCCGAGCTCAAGGCGGTCCTGGCAGGAACGGATCCGCGTGGTGCCGCACCCGTGCTCGACGAGCATTCCGACCCGACTGCTGATTCGGGTCGGCTGCGAGACGAGATCGATTCGCTGAGTCGCGCCCGCGCCAACGCGGATCGCGAGGCAGACGCGGCGCGGCGCCTCGACGAGCTGAAGCGTCGGATGGGGAAATAGTCATCGTCGCTTCACGGAGTTGCGCTGCGGCGGCATTCTCGCTCGTCGCGGTTGCGGGCGCGAGAGCGCAGGATTCCACCACCGTCGTTCGGTGCAACGGACAGCGAATCGCGGCCGTTTCGATTCACTCGGCGGCGCCGAGTGTGGCGATCTTCAAGCACGTGCCGCCGGTCGCCAAGGTGGCAAACGCGATTCACCGGACGACTGATCCCGAGATCATCAGCCGCTTCCTGCTGCTGCACGAAGGAGATTTTTGCAGCGAGCTCAGACGCGCCGAGTCCGAACGAATCCTCCGTGCGCAGCCGTTCATCTCCGAGGCGCTGATTCGAGTCGTGCCCGACTCGGGCGGCGAAGTTGCGCTCGACGTTCGGACGACGGACGAAGTCGCGCTCGTGCTCGGGGCGGCGATCGGCGGCGGAAGTCCGCCGGTGCGACTGATACGCCTCGGCGACGCGAACCTCGGCGGAGAGGGAATCTTTCTCGCGGGCGCATGGCGAGATGGCGGGGCGTTTCGCGACGGGTTCGGCGCGCGCTTCGTCGACAATCAGTTTCTGCAGCACCCGTATACGCTGACGGCCGAGGGATATCAGAATCCGCTCGGCGACGAGTGGCTCGTCGACGTGACGCATCCTTTCTACACGGACCTTCAGCGGTTCGCTTGGCGCGGACGTGCAGGCGCGATCGACGACTATGTGCAGTATGAGAACGACGTCAACTCGAGCCACGCGATCCGTGTGTCGCGCAATTATTTCGACTTTGGCGGCATCGTCCGCGTCGGGCCGCCGGGGCGTCTGAGCCTGTTCGGCGCCTCCATCTCTGGCGACGACGAGCGCCCGGCGTCGACGCCGGTGCTCATCACGAGCAGCGGTTTCGCACCGGACACGGGATCACAGCTCGTGAATCGATTCATCTCACATCGCATCGCGCGGGCGAATGTGTTGTGGGGCGTGCGCGATATCGGGTTTGCGCCGGTGGTGGGATTCGATGCCCTGACCGCGACGCAGGACCTTC
>Ga0310811_10002192_pt1 | contig 24361 bp, 16 predicted proteins | sample YCmetagenome_FD_207642 | JGI IMG/M metagenome (GOLD analysis project Ga0310811, IMG submission 207642) | Soil microbial communities from experimental microcosm in Duke University, North Carolina, United States - YC | ecosystem: Engineered > Artificial ecosystem > Soil microcosm > Unclassified ... | reverse complement strand
CAGCTTTGTCATCTCTTCTATTTTTCTTTTTTTCTCTTCTCTCTTTGTTCGAACAGCGGATGCAATTCGACTCTCTATCAATTTATCTAAAAATTGAGCAATCACGCTTCTGTTGGTGCGATCAGGGTCGGCAATACGATTGAGCCCATCGCCAATTGCTTCATAGTAAATTTGTCCTTCAAAGGCAGTTGCTAGGATAAAGGACGATGCACCAAAAACAGGGGAACTGACAATGGCATAAGCACCCAAGAGAGCAAGGGAGCCGCAGCAAAGGCTCACGCTCGTTACCAAAAACACCTTCAGGAGTTTAAAGGACACCGCCTTTGTTGTGTCTTGCCACGTTGATTTCATGCTATTTTCTCGCCACTCGCCTTTTTAAATGATAATAATTCTCATTCGCGTTTGAGCATACAGGAAGAGAGGGGGTAGGTCAACCTATTATGAGCGATCTGTTATGCCGATATAGTCACGTTTTTTAGGTCCCGTATAGAGCTGTCGTGGCCGACCTAAGCGATAAGGGTTGCTGATCATTTCATTCCACTGTGCAGCCCAGCCTACCGTTCTCGCCAATGCGAAGATCACAGTGAACATATTGGCGGGTATCCCGATTGCGCTTAAGGTGATACCGGAGTAAAAATCGACATTAGGATAAAGCTTCTTTTCAACAAAATAATCATCTTCCAGCGCAATTCTTTCCAGTTCCATGGCTAACTTAAAGAGAGGATCATTCTTTGCGCCAACAGCTTCTAATACTTCGTGACAGGTCTCACGCATCACTTTTGCACGTGGATCATAGTTCTTATAAACACGGTGACCAAACCCCATTAGTCTAAAGTTGTCATTGGGGTCTTTAGCGCGCGCAATGTACTTGCCAACTTGTGAAACATTACCTATTTCGTGAAGCATGCTGAGTGCTGCTTCATTTGCACCCCCATGCGCAGGTCCCCATAACGCACCAATACCTGCTGAAATGCAGGCGAAAGGATTCGCGCCCGTTGAACCAGCTAAGCGCACGGTGGAAGTTGAGGCATTTTGCTCGTGGTCCGCATGCAAGATCTTATCCAGCGCTCTTGCTAACACAGGGTTAATGTGGCTTTCAGCGCAAGGTGTGTCAAACATCATATGTAGGAAATTTTCTGCATAGGAAAGGCGGTTAAGTGGCTGCATAAAAGGTTGACCAATGGTGTACTTATAGCACATCGCAGCAATAGTCGGCATTTTGGCAATGAGTCTGAGCGCAGAAATGGTGCGATGCTCAGGATTTTTGATATCTAGTGTATCGTGATAAAAAGCAGACAAGGCACCGACAACACCCACCATGATCGCCATGGGATGTGCATCTCGACGGAACCCATTAAAGAAGTAGTGAATTTGTTCGTGCACCATGGTGTGATGCGTAATTGTTCTACGAAACTGCTCTTCTTGTTGTTTATTGGGTAACTCACCGTTTAACAGCAGATAACAGACTTCCAGGAAGGTAGATTTGCTCGCGAGTTGTTCAATAGGATAGCCACGATGTAGTAAAATACCTTTCTCACCATCAATAAAGGTGATTTTGGATTCACAAGCTGCCGTTGAATTAAAGCCAGAATCGTACGTAAAACAACCTTCTTTAAAAAGAGCGCTAACGTCCACGACGTCCGGCCCTAAGGTGCCAGACAGTACGTCTAAGTCTATTGTTTTACCTTTTATCAGTAGCTTGGCTTTTTCGTCTGCCATTATGTGTATCCTCTACCCAGAAGGCATTATTATAGAAGATTTAATACCATAAAGTAAGAAATTTCAGTTAAAAGTTATCATATAGTGAGGTTCCCTCACGGTCGCGGCTCGGTCATGCCGAGTCGCTTAAGTGCTTCCTTACCTCTTTACGACAGGGGGGTGGGGGAATATACTGTCGGCTAACTTTGACTTTAATTTCTGAACAAGGAAAATAAACGAGTGAGACAGACCAGACCAAAGAATCTCAATCTTTTCACAATTCATTTCCCTATTCCTGCTATTGTTTCTATTTTGCACAGAATATCGGGTGTTATTTTATTTTTACTGATTCCTTTTTTCTTGTTCATGCTAAGTTGTTCTTTAACGCCGTCTGGATTTGAACAATGTCATGAATGGTTATCTTCTCCTGTTTTTAAAGTATTAGTTTGGCTATATACGGTACCGCTTTGTTTTCACTTGGTAGCGGGCATTCGCCACTTACTATCTGATATACATATTGGTGATTCACGCCAAGGTGGTAGAATCACTTCTTACCTCACGTTTTTCTTCTCTGCATTGCTCATTATTTTAACGGGAATTTGGATATGGTGAAATCAGTGTTAGGTGTCTATCATCCTGGGTTGCGGGACTGGATTATTCAACGTGTGTCCGCTGTTTTTATGGCTGCCTATATGGTGGGCCTGGTGCTTTATGTTGCTTGTCATCCCGGTATCACTTTTGCAGTTTGGCATGGTCTTTTCGCTTGCACTGCGATGAAGGTCGCTACCTTGCTTTTTGTGTTGTTGTTGTTGATGCATGCCTGGATAGGGATGTGGACTGTGTTAACGGATTACGTGAAGTGTTTTGTGCTACGTTCTGTTTTGAATGTGGGTATTATTTTGTCGCTGGTGGCCTGTTTCTTCTGGGCCCTTTTGATTTTATGGAGTGTTTAAGATGAGCGTGGTAACACACACTTTTGATGCGGTGATTGTAGGTGGGGGTGGTGCAGGGCTACGTGCTGCTATTGAACTGTCTCAGTCGGGGTTAAAAGTGGCTGTCCTTTCTAAAGTCTTTCCAACGCGTTCGCATACGGTATCGGCGCAAGGTGGTATTAATGCCGCGCTGGGCAATATTGAGCCGGATGACTGGCGCTGGCATATGTACGATACGGTGGTTGGTTCTGACTTTCTAGGTGATCAGGATGCCATTGAATATATGTGCAAAAATGCACCGCAATCCATCTATGAATTGGAACATATGGGTTTACCCTTCTCGCGTTTATCAAACGGTAAAATTTACCAGCGTGCTTTCGGTGGTGCGACACGAGAATATGGTAAAGAACAAGCGCACCGTACTTGCTGTGCGGCAGATCGCACAGGGCATGCGATGTTACATACCCTTTACCAAAAGAATATCCAAGCAAAAGCCAGTTTTTTTAATGAGTGGTTTGCGGTTGATTTAGTAAACACACCTGATGGCGTTGCTGGTGTAACGGCGATCTGTATAGAAACAGGTGAGGTGGTTTTTATTAAAGCCCGCGCAACAGTATTGGCAACGGGTGGCGCAGGACGCATTTTCCAGTCCACCACCAATGCGCACATTAACACAGGTGATGGTTTCGGTATGGCATTAAGAGCTGGGTATCCGCTACAGGATATGGAATTCTGGCAATTCCATCCCACGGGTATTTATGGTTCTGGTTCTCTGATCAGTGAAAGCGTGCGTGGTGAAGGAGGATATTTGATTAATAAAGATGGTGAGCGTTATATGGAACGCTATGCACCACATCAAAAAGACCTTGCTTGCCGTGATATTGTCTCCCGTTCGTCCGCTATTGAGATTCGAGAAGGGCGAGGGGCGGGTCCGAAGGGTGATTATGTCTTATTAAAAGCAGATCATTTAGGAGAAGAGCTGATTAAATCACGCTTACCAGCAATTCGAGAGTTGGCAATCACTTTTGCGGGTGTGGATCCTATTAAAGATGCCATACCTGTTGTACCAACTTGCCACTATCTCATGGGTGGTATACCGACTAACTATCACGGGCAAGTGATAACGCAAACGGCTAAGGGTGAGGATAAGATCGTCACGGGCTTGTATGCTGTGGGAGAGTGCGCCTGCGTTTCTGTACATGGTGCAAATCGTCTCGGTGCCAACTCTCTACTTGATTTGGTTGTCTTTGGCCGTGCAGCAGGGCTGCATGTTAAAGAAAGTATTGAACAAGGCTTAGACTACCAAGATTGTCACAAGACAGAAATTGAGAAGGGGCTGTCCCGTTTACATCGTTGGAATCATAACGAGAAAGGGGAGAGCGTAGAAAGCATTCGAACTGCGCTACAAAAAGTCATGCAAGATGATTTTGGCGTATTTCGTACCGCTGAATATATGAAATCTGGCTTTAAGAAGCTGGATGAACTAAAAGAACGTCTGAAGCATGCTGCTATTAAAGATAAGAGCGATTGCTTTAACACAGCACGTATTGAAGCCCTGGAATTAGATAATTTAATGGAAACGGCGATAGCGACAGCTTATTCTGCGAATGAACGCACGGAAAGCCGTGGTGCGCATGCGCGTTCTGACTATCCAGAGCGTGACGATAAGCATTGGTTAAAACACTCTTTGTATTTTGATGAGGGGCGTCTTGGGTTTAGAGCAATTAATATGAAACCTGAAGATATGGATCCTATCCAATTGACAAGCCGAGAAGAAGTTACAGATCACTAGAAAGGAGAAAGCTCGATGACCGAGTTGACGAGTATGCGTTTTTCTATCTACCGCTACAATCCAGAAGTGGATGAAAAGCCTTATATGCAGGATTTTGATGTTGATATTAAGGAAAATCACTGCATTATGGTGTTAGATGCATTGCTTGTGATTAAGAATCAGATCGATGAAACGCTGACGCTCAGGCGTTCTTGCCGTGAGGGCGTCTGTGGTTCAGATGGTATGAACATCAATGGCAAAAACAGATTAGCCTGCACCACGCGACTGAGCAATTTAGAAGGGCCTATCATCATTCGGCCGCTGCCTGGTTTGCCTGTGATTCGTGATTTAGTGGTCGACATGACGCAATTTTACCAACAATACGAAAAAGCAAAACCTTATTTACAAAACAATATCCCTGCGCCTGCCACTGAGCGCTTGCAGTCACCCGAAGAAAGAGCAAAACTTGATGGGTTGTACGAGTGTATCTTATGCGCTTGCTGCACGTCCTCCTGTCCTTCTTTTTGGTGGAACCCAGATAAGTACATGGGTCCTGCGGCGCTGTTACAAGCTTATCGATTTATTGCAGACAGTCGCGACACTGAGAAATCAGAGCGCTTGGCTGATTTAACAGATCCATTTAGCGCTTTTCGATGCCGTGGCATTATGAATTGCGTGGATGTTTGTCCAAAGGATTTGAATCCGCTGGAAGCGATCAATCACATAAAAGAAGAGATGATTAAAGAATAGACGCTGGCGGAGAATAACATGCAGCAAAAAAATAAGGCGCAAGAGAAAAGCTTTGCCGCACTTCGGCAAGACTCCTATCTTGGTGAGAACGAGGCTTATTTAGAGGGGCTCTACGAAGATTATCTGGTTGACCCCGAGAGTGTCTCGGCAGAGTGGCGTGCTTTTTTTGACGGGATGCGTCGGGGCGCAGCAGACGTTCCGCATGCCGATATACAAGCTGCATTTCTGGCTTTAGCCAGACACAATGCGGCAGCTGTTGTGCCTGGTAGCATGTCTTCTCATCAAGACCAACAGCAAGAGAAAGTGGCTGAATTGATTTCTGCTTATCGTCGATTAGGGCACTTGCGTGCGCATATTGACCCTTTAGATCTCTATCAAGGTACTGAAAACCAAGCCCTGGATTTGAATTATTATGGCTTAAATGGCAATGCCTTAGCGCAAACTTTTCATGTGGGTTCTTTCTTAGGGTTAGGGAAATCAACGGGGACGCTGAGTGAAATACAGCAAGCTTTAGCTCGGGTCTACTGTGGTTCGATTGGCTTTGAATATATGCACATTAATCGTGCTGAAGAAGTGGAATGGATCCGTGATCGCATCGAAAAAAACTGGGCTAACTTCAAGCCAACCGTAGAAGAAAAGAAACGTATTCTGCAACAGTTGGTTGGTGCAGATGGCGTTGAAAAATATTTAGGATTCAAGTACGTAGGACAAAAGCGCTTTTCCCTAGAAGGGGGAGATGGGCTTATTCCGATGTTAGAGACCATTATTCAGCAGAGTGCTAAGCAGGGTGTGAAAGAAGCCACGATTGGTATGGCGCACCGCGGTCGTTTGAATGTACTCATGAACGTTGTAGGTAAAGAACCTAAAGCGATTTTTGCGGCATTTGAGGGTACGCATGTCTCCTCAACGCACTCAGGCGATGTAAAATATCATTTGGGTTTCTCTTCAGACAGAGAAACGCCCTACGGGCCTGTGCATATTGCTTTAGCGTTTAACCCTTCACACTTAGAGATTGTAGCACCTGTTGCGCAAGGCTCCGTGAGAGCAAGACAGCGTCGTCGCCGAGATACAAACAAGGTGCAAGTGTTGCCTATACAAATTCACGGAGACGCTGCTTTTGCGGGTCAGGGCGTTGTGATGGAAACCTTTACCATGTCCCAGGCGCGATGGTTTACCGTTGGTGGCTCCATTCATATTGTGATTAATAACCAAGTAGGGTTTACAACCAGTAATCCACAAGATGCACGTTCCACCATTTACTGTACAGATGTGGCAAAAATGGTAGAAGCGCCTATTCTGCACGTGAATGGTAATGATGCAGAAGCTGTGTACTTTGCCGCGCTGTTTGCTGCGGATTATCGGCAGGTCTTTAAGCGAGATGTTGTGATTGATCTCTTTTGCTATCGCCGACATGGTCATAACGAAGCGGATGAGCCTTCTGCTACGCAGCCACTCATGTATAAAGTGATCAAAGCCATGCCTGCACCCTATGTGATTTACGCTAAGCAGTTGGCAGAGGAAGGTGTGATTGAGGTGGGTACAGAGAAAGCGCTAGCAGAGGCTTATCGGGATGCCTTAGATGCTGATAAAACGCTAGTACCCTTAAGTGTAGATAAGTCTGCTAATGCTTATGCTGTGAACTGGGAGCCTTTTATATCGAAGTTATGGACAGATAAAGCGGATACCAGTGTTCCGATTAAAGAAATCAAAGCGTTAGGAAAAAAACTAGAAGTACTACCTGAAGGTTTTGTGGTGCAACCGCAAGTAAAAAAGACCTTAGAAGCCCGGCAGAAAATGACAGCAGGCGAAGTACCTGTTAACTGGGGATATGCAGAGACATTGGCTTACGCGACTCTGCTCAACCAAAAATACCCTATACGATTATGTGGGCAGGATGCGGGTCGTGGTACCTTTGCGCATCGGCATGCCGTGTTACATGATCAGAATACAGATGAAGTGTATATTCCGCTTTCGCATATTGCTGACGACCAAGCACAGATCAATATTGTGGATTCTCTGCTATCAGAAGAGGGTGTGTTGGCCTTTGAATATGGTTATGCAACAGCGGAGCCCAATTTCTTAGTGATCTGGGAAGCGCAGTTTGGCGATTTTGCCAATGGTGCGCAGGTCGTGATTGATCAATTTATCAGCTCGGGAGAGCAGAAGTGGGGTCGGTTATGTGGTTTGGTAATGTTGTTGCCGCATGGTTATGAAGGCCAAGGTCCTGAGCATTCTTCTGCGCGCTTAGAGCGTTACTTGCAGTTATGTGCGCAAGATAATATGCAAGTGTGCATGCCATCGACACCTGCCCAGATTTTCCATTTGTTACGTAGGCAAATGGTGCGTGCTTATCGTAAGCCGTTGATTGTGATGACGCCTAAGAGCCTTTTACGGCATCCGCTGGCTGTTTCACCGTTAGAGGACTTGACGAAGGGTGGTTATCAGTTGGTGGTAGGTGAGGTAGATACTATAGCGGCACAGGCAGTGGAACGTGTTATCTTCTGCGCGGGTAAAGTCTACTATGAGTTGCTAGAAGCGCGTCGTGAAATGAAAATGGACAAGGTTGCTATTTTGCGCCTTGAGCAATTTTATCCTTTCCCGGAAGTGGCGATGCGGCAAGCATTGGCTGGTTACAAAGGCGCAAAAGAAGTGGTTTGGTGCCAAGAAGAGCCGAGAAACCAAGGGGCGTGGACATACCTAGAGCCTTATTTGACTGGCTTGTTGAGTAAAACACAGACCTTACATTTTGCAGGCAGGGCTGCATCTGCTTCACCAGCAGTGGGTTATCATGCTGTGCATGAAAAAGAGCAAAAAGAATTGATTATTCAAGCATTAACAAAATAAAGGAAGGCCACTATGGGCATCGTTGAAGTAAAAGTTCCGTTATTACCTGAGTCTATTACAGACGCAACTGTTTCTACCTGGTATAAAAAAGCAGGTGATCCTGTTTCACGAGATGAAAATATCGTGGACCTGGAAACAGATAAAGTAATGCTTGAAGTTCCATCTCCAGCAACTGGTATTTTAAAAGAAATTAAATATAAAACGGGATCGACTGTGCAAGCAGAGCAAGTGATTGCTGTGATTGAAGAAGGTGCAGCAGCTGAGAAAACCGCATCAGCACCGGCAGCTAAAGGGAAAGATGCTACAACTGCTAAACAAGCGGCTAAGCCGTCGGCACCTGCCGCAGTGGCGCCTGCGACACAAGCAGCAGCCCCCGTTTCCATGCCGGGGTTAAGCCCTTCTGCGCGTCGTGCTGTGGCTGAAAAAGGCATAGAGGCCGCTGCTGGTCGCTTAACCAAGGCAGACGTACTTGCTACGGTGGGTGGACAAGCAGGCGAACGTCCTGAAAAACGTGTACCCATGACCCGTATTCGTGCCCGTATTGCGGAACGCTTACTTGAAGTGAGTCAGAACACCGCCATGCTGACGACCTTCAATGAAGTGAATATGGCGCCCGTGATGGATTTGCGAGCACGGTACCGCGAACAGTTTGAAAAGAAATTTGGCGTGCGTTTAGGCTTCATGTCCTTCTTTGTGAAAGCCTGTGTGGAGGCCTTAAAGCGCTCTCCTATTGTGAATGCTTCGCTTGATGGTAACGATGTGGTATATCACGGTTATTTTGATGTTGGCGTGGCTGTTTCAACAGAGCGCGGCCTGATTGTGCCTGTTTTGCGTGATGTTGATCAGATGAGTATGGCTGAGATTGAAGCAAAGATTGCAGAATCAGCTGAAAAAGCGCGTGCTGGTAAGCTTTCTTTAGAAGAGATGCAGGGTGGCAATTTTACGATTACCAATGGTGGTGTGTTTGGTTCGTTAATGTCTACGCCTATTTTGAATTCACCGCAATGTGCGATTTTGGGTATGCATAAGATCCAAGAGCGTCCCGTGGTAGAGAAGGGTCAAATTGTGATTCGTCCGATGATGTATCTTGCATTGTCTTATGATCACCGTTTGATAGATGGTAAGGAATCGGTGACTTTCTTGGTGACCATTAAGGAATTGTTGGAAGACCCCAGTCGGTTGTTATTAGCAATATAGAGATAGGTAGAATCAAAATGAATCTTCATGAATATCAAGCAAAACAGTTGTTAGCAGCGTATGGATTACCTGTTTCAAAAGGCGAGGTTGCCGTCAATGTAGAAGAGGCAATTGCCATTGCAAAAAGAATGGGAACGCCTCGTTGGGTTGTGAAAGCGCAAGTCCATGCGGGCGGTAGAGGAAAAGCAGGTGGTGTAAAACTTGTGTCTACTGAAGAGGATGTCGCCAATACCGTACGTGCTTTATTAGGTAGGAACCTGGTGACTTACCAAACCACAGCGGCAGGTCAGCCTGTGAATCAGATACTGATTGAAGAACCTTGTGCGATTAAGAAGGAACTGTATTTGGGTGCTGTTGTGGATCGCGCCAAGCAGCGGATTGTTTTCATGGCCTCGACAGAAGGTGGCGTGGAGATTGAGCAGGTTGCTGAAAAAACACCAGAGAAGATTCTGACGATTGCTGTGGATCCTATTGCGGGCGTGCAGCCTTTCCAGGGGCGTGATCTTGCTTATGCCTTAGGGTTAACGGGAGAACTCGTTAAAGAATTTGTTCATTTACTCAGTGGATTAGCGAAACTTTTTAAAGAAAGAGATTTAGCTTTGTTAGAGATTAATCCCTTGGTTATCACGGAAGGTGGTCATTTACTCTGTTTAGATGCAAAGGTGACGATTGATGAAAATGCCTTGTATCGTCAGCCGCAGTTACGTGCGATGCGCGATGCCACACAAGAAGATGCGCGTGAAAATCGTGCGCGGGACTGGGAATTAAACTATATCGCACTCGATGGTGATATTGGTTGTATGGTAAACGGCGCAGGGTTGGCAATGGCAACCATGGATATGATTAAACTGCATGGTGGTAACCCAGCTAACTTCTTAGATGTTGGGGGTGGGGCGACTAAAGAGCGTGTTTCCGAGGCGTTTAAGATCATCTTGTCTGATACAGACGTGAAAGCGGTGCTGATCAATATCTTCGGTGGTATTGTCCGTTGCGACATGATTGCCGAGGGTATTATGGGTGCAGTTTCTGAGATAGGGACAACATTGCCAGTTGTGGTCAGACTTGAAGGAAATAATGCAGAAGCGGGTGCAACATTATTGAATAATAGCGGTTTAAATATTATTGCTGCCGCAAGCTTTACCGATGCTGCAAAGAAAGTGGTAGAGGCTGCAGCAAAAGGGTTGGGAGCATAAGATGAGTATTTTAATCAATAAAGAAACAAAGGTGATTTGCCAGGGGTTTACGGGTAAGCAGGGTACGTTTCATTCAGAACAGGCAATTGCCTACGGTACTCGCATGGTGGGTGGTGTGACACCAGAGAAAGGTGGGCAACGTCACTTAAATCTGCCAGTCTTTAATACCGTCAGGGATGCTTATCGAGAGACAAAAGCAGATGCTTCGGTCATTTATGTGCCAGCGCCGTTTTGTAAGGATTCCATTTTAGAGGCAGTTGATGCGGGTATTAAGCTGATTGTGTGTATTACAGAAGGTATCCCTGTTTTAGATATGCTGGATGTAAAAGCATGTTTAAGTTCACATCCCGGTGTGCGTTTAATAGGTCCTAACTGTCCAGGTGTGATTACGCCGGGTGAATGTAAGATTGGTATTATGCCAGGTCATATTCACTTGCCGGGTAAAGTGGGTATTGTCTCACGCTCAGGTACCTTAACTTACGAAGCTGTGAAACAGACAACAGATCTTAAGTTGGGTCAGAGTACATGTGTGGGTATTGGGGGTGATCCTATCCCAGGCACAAACTTTGTGGATGTATTACGTTTATTTGAAAGCGATCCACAAACAGAAGTGATTTTGATGGTTGGTGAAATTGGTGGTAGCGCAGAGGAAGAAGCGGCCGAATTTATCAAAGCCAAGGTGACCAAGCCTGTAGTGGCCTATATTGCGGGTGTGACTGCACCAGCTGGTAAACGGATGGGTCATGCGGGTGCCATTATTGCCGGCGGTAAGGGTACAGCTGATGAAAAATTTAAAGCATTAGAAGCAGCGGGTGTGCACACTGTACGCTCTCCTGCTGAGATGGGTAAGAAAGTAGCTGAAGTGATTACGAAGGCGTATACCTGATGTTAGATCCCAAGCTGATACGAAGTGCCATCGATACGGTTGCTGTGCAGTTGCAAAAGCGCGGCGTGGTTATTGATGTGCCTAAGTTGACGGCTTGGGAAGACAGGCGCAAAGCATTACAAATTGAGATGCAAGACCTGCAAAATAAGCGCAATGTCTATTCTAAAGAAATTGGTATCGCAAAAGCAGCCGGTCGTCCTGTAGAAGAAGCGCTTGGTGGATTAAAAACACTGAGTGATTCTCTTAAAGTGATAGAAAATGAATTCGCTACTTTGCAAGCGGAGATAGAGGATTATCTGGCGCGTCTTCCCAATATCACGCACGATTCAGTGCCTGTTGGTAAGAGTGAGGCGGATAATCAAGTCTTGCGCTTTTGGGGTGAGCCTAAAAAATTTGATTTTACGCCTAAAGACCATGTTGCCTTGGGTGCGGGTTTGGGGTTGCAATCAGGGTCTACGCAGCAAGAGATGGATTTTGAAGTCGCCTCTAAGTTAACGGGGGCGCGTTTTGTGGTGTTGCGCGGATCAATTGCGCGCTTACAGCGTGCGTTGATTCAATTTATGTTAGATCTGCATACACAAGAACATGGCTATCAAGAAATTGCGGTGCCTTATTTAGCGAATGCGGACAGTTTTTTTGGCAGTGGCCAATTCCCTAATTTAAAGGCAGATGTGTTTGCTTTATCTGGTGACAGCGAATATTACTTGATTCCAACGGCTGAAGTGCCAGTTACCAATACAGTGCGCGATACGATTTTGGATGAGAATGCATTGCCGCTGAAGTATGTTTGCTACAGTTCTTGCTTTAGAAGTGAAGCGGGGTCTTATGGTAAAGATATTCGGGGTATGTTAAGGCAGCATCAATTTGAGAAAGTGGAGTTGGTTCAGATTGTGCATCCCAGCGTGTCTTATGCGGCGCTAGAAGAAATGACATTGCACGCAGAGACAGTTTTGCAGCGCTTACAGTTACCTTATCGTGTGGTGGCATTGTGCACGGGCGATATTGGTTTTGCGGCGGCAAAGACGTATGATCTGGAAGTCTGGTTGCCGGGCCAGGACTGTTATCGTGAAATCTCTTCTTGTAGTAATACGGAAGCTTTTCAGGCGAGACGTATGAAAGCGAGATATCGCGATGGGTCGGGTAAAGTGGATTTGGTTCACACATTGAATGCGTCGGGGTTGGCAGTGGGGCGAACGTTGATTGCTGTTCTTGAGAATTATCAGGATGCGTTGGGTCGTGTGCATATTCCGGAGGCGTTGCAGCCTTATATGAACGGCGTTAAGGTGATTTCTTAGGGGGTTGGTACCAAGCGCAAAACAACGGAGTCGCGAAACCGAGCCGCGACCGTGAGGGAGCGTCACCATTGTTGAACAGTGACGCTCCCTCACGGTCGCGGCTCGGTCTTACCGGGCATCTTCTCCCTAGGGGAGGAGACATGCGAGACTTGGCTTGGGAGTTAATGGTTGCAATATTTGTGTATAACATAGCAGGAGCTTAAGCGTGCGTATTGTGAGTTATTTCTTTCTATTAGTGATCGTGCTATTCGGTATGACCTTTGCTGCGTTAAATTCCGAATCTGTGACAATCAATTATTATTTTTCACAAAGCGTGTTGCCGCTCTCTCTTTTACTTGTGCTGGTGTTTGCTGCAGGGTGTTTTATTGGTATGCTTGCTGCGTTGTGGATGTTAATTAAATCTAAAATTGCGCAGCACCAGTTGCGTCATCGCCTGCATTCAACAGAAAAAGAACTATCTACCTTGCGGGGCGTGCCCCTGCAGGATAAGGCTTGATGGGCTCTTTTCCAAAACAAATTTCTGTTGCACCCATGATGGACTATACTGATCGTCATTGTCGGTATTTGTTGCGGCTCATTGCGCCTGATATACAACTTTATACAGAAATGATCACAGCGGCTGCTTTGGTGCGCGGTGATGCGAAACGACTCCTTCGTTTTCATCAGGCAGAAAAACCGGTGGTGTTGCAATTAGGTGGGAGTGACCCTGCTTTGTTAGCGGCCGCTGCGCTGATGGGTGAAGAAGCAGGCTATAACGAAATTAATTTGAATGTAGGCTGTCCGAGCCCGCGCGTGCAAGAAGGGCGTTTTGGTGCATGCTTAATGTTAGAGCCAGCGCTCGTCGCTTCTTGTGTGTTGGCAATGCGTGAAGCAGTGCGCATTCCTGTGACGGTGAAGTGTAGAATCGGGGTGGACCATCAAGCGGAGTATACATCGCTGTATGGTTTTGTTGGGCAAGTGAATGAGGTCTCGGGTTGCAATACCTTTATTGTGCATGCCAGAAAGGCATGGTTGTCTGGGCTCAGTCCCAAACAAAACCGAGACATTCCACCGCTACAATATGAGCTCGTACACCAGTTAAAGAGAGATTTCCCGGCGCTTTGTGTTATGATCAACGGTGGCATTCGTTCCGTAACAGATGTAGGGGCGCAGTTGCCTTTTGTAGATGGCGTGATGATTGGTCGGGCGGCGGTTGCTAACCCTTATTTGCTAGCGAGTTTGCAACTGCTTCATTTTCCAGGCAAAAAAGTGTTATCGCGAGAGGGCGTGGTCAGCGCATTTTTGCCGTATATTGACCAGATGCTACAAAGTGGTGTAAAATTACACAGTTTGGCGCGACATTTATTAGGGTTGTTTCAAGGGCAGCCGGGGGCGGCTATTTGGCGTCGTTATTTAAGCCAGCATGCTTCTCGTCCTGGCGCCGGTGTGACAGTCATAGAAGATGCATTAATAGGAATGAATTAAATGATAAACGCAGCATTTTGGGCACAAATAGCGGATTTTGTTGGGATTATCGGTGTGATTTTAACGCTGGTGGCCTACTGTCTTTTAAATATAGACAAAATTAATGCAATGAGCAAAACCTACTTATTTTTGAATTTATTTGGCTCTTGCATGCTTTTCTACTCGCTGATGTTCCATTGGAACCTCTCTTCCGTTCTGATTGAAATTGCCTGGATTACCATTAGCCTGATAGGCATCGTTAGATACAACCGTGGCCGCCGGAATCAGGCTGTTGGCGCTAAGTAAGGCGTTGTTTTTTATCATATAATTAAAATTCCTCACGCGCCTAGTGGCGCTTAAAGGCGTAGTGGGTTTCTCTTAAACCCCGGGCTGCGCGCTATCGCGCTTACCTGGGGCTGTAAAGCTTTAGCTCGTAAACGACCTGATTGCGTTGTTGCTTTATGCGATTAACCCAAAATGCGTTCAATTTCGGTTAATCACATAGTGTTACGACATAACCAGGCCGTAAACGGCATATCTTTATACATAAGTATTGTAATGATCACCTCTGAGGCTAAACCCCGCATGCCTTCTCCCGGAGGGGGCTTTGTTGAATAAATCGGAGATGGCCTAGGAGGTACTCGGTGTAACCGAGCCGCGACCGTAAGGGAGCGTCACATGAATCTGATAAAAGCTGGTGTAAAACAATGCAACATTTCTACCGTTAAATGGCACCTTAATATCATAAAGTAAGAAATTTCAGCTAAAAGCTATAGCACAGTGACGCTCCCTTACGGTCGCGGCTCGGTAACGCCATCTCCGATTTATTCAACAAAGCCCCCGGAAGGAGAAGACATGCGAAACTTAGCTTTAGCGGATCGAGGGGGGGTGCCTTGCGAAAAAATTTTGCGCAATCCCTTTCTATTTACTGTCATTTATGTTATAATCCCGCGCTGTGTAGTATCTAACTTTAATTAAATTCAACGACCTTTTGTGGCGAGAGCTAAGGGCGCTTGGATACTGAGCGAGATTCGAGGAGTGGGTATGTCTGGTGGTCGAGATTATACGACATTTGAGGAAAGCCCTCTAGGGCAGCGCCTCAAAATTACTATTGATCATTTAGGTTCTGTTATCGAGCAGGCTAAAGCGAATGGATCATTGTTAATAGAGTCTTTGGAGAGCTCAAAAAAAGTACTAGAAGGGTGCCGTAAAATTCTCGGGTATTATTCCAAAGGTAGCTACCCAGGCGCAACGAGCGTGCCGGGATTAGGAAAAACAATTATAGGTATCCGTGGTTTATCTACTGCAATCGATGGCGAGATATATGATCGTGCTGCTTTAGTGCCTCATGGCTTTACTAAAACATTCTCAAATAGCAGTGATTTTAAAAATACCTTGTATATCTCTACCTATATGGTTGGAGATGAGGGGAAAAAACAGAAAAAGATGATATCGTTGTCAAAATACGCTGATGGAAAAATAACATTAGTTAAAGAATTAGCCTGCGATGATGTAATGAAAAGCTTAGAACAAGCAGAAAAAGCAAATCAGGTAGAACGGACGAAGCAAGCAAAACGCGCAAAACGAGCAAAGCAGAAAACACCAATAGAACAGGATGAAAAAAATCCGCTTTCTTTTATAGAAGAACAACTGAATAAAGATGCTATTGCTGAGGTGCATGTATTAACTGAACGAGAAGCAATAGAATTTATGCCTCACGTGAAATCTATTCATCAAAGTAGAACGCCTATTGAAGTGCCCATTTTGTTAAACATGGCAATCTCTTCAGGTGAAAAGTTAGCGTCATTTCCAAGCGGCTTATTTTTTCAACAATTCTTTTCCTTTCTGAACTTAGAAAGCTTACCCATTAAGCTCTATGTGCCTATGATAGGAGAATTATTAGAATTAGCATATAGTGGTGATAATAAGAACAAAGAAAGATTTAAGTACCAGCTTTCTTTGGGAGAGCACTTGCAACCAAAGAAATTGAAGAATTTCATCAGTGCCAACAATGGTGGCGACCAAGAAGCAGTAACCAGAGGATGGCTTACAGAAGAGGTGAAAGCTGCATTTTCTAGTTTGTCTGAAGATACCGTTTCAAAAGTGGTCAATAATATTATTCCTACATTCCAAATAGAAGAAAAAACTGTTAGGGTTACTATAGATTTTGAAACTATCTACGATATGGTGCGTGAGTATTCAACACGATGGGTTGCAGCGAAAGGGATTGTTGAGGGTATTGCAGGATTAATTGAATGGTTGCCGCAGAACGTAGAAGTAAAACAACAGAATGACATTAATGCATTATTAGATTCATTTATTACAGAATTCCCAACTGTTCCTCCTAAAATCAACAGCGAAGACGAAGCTGGTGCTTCTTCAGCAGCTGCAGCAGCGCCTGTTCCAGAATATTTCTTTCAAGCAGCAAAACAAATTATACAATCAAGACAAAGGATGACGCCGGAGCTAGTAGCTAGTATCTCTGCGCAAATAGAAGCAGAGAGAGCGGCGGTAGAACGAGAAACGCAAGAACGCATAGCAAGAGAAACGGCTGAAAAGGCAATAATTGAGCAACAAAGAATAAAGGCGGCAGAAATAGCACAAGGACAAGTAGAAGCAGCAAGAGCAGAAGCGCAAAGACAAGCAGAAGCGCAAAGACGAATAGAAGAAAGAGCAAGAAGAGAAGCGGAAGAAAGAGCAGCGGCAGAGAGAGCAACAGGCGCAGCGAAGCAAGCGGCAGTAGAGGAAGTAAAAGGCTGGACAAGTGCGCTCGGTGCAATGCAATCGACCTCACCTGCAGCAACGCTCAATAGTAGTCGCAGAACCTTAGAAACAGCGTTGGGTGAGTCTAGGCAAGCTTTCACTGAGCAACAGACTGCTCTGAGCAGTCAAGTAACATCTGCGAGGACATACATTGATCACCTTGAACGTGAGCGTGCAGAACGCGCTGATCAAATCGATCGTTCTGGCCGCATAGCAGCTTTTTTTCTACAATTTGAAAAAATGGTAGCGTCGCATGCTCTACTCATTGCTAATCTTCCGTTGGACGTTCCTTCAGAAAAGCGAATGGATTCTTTTTATGAAGGCATAGGCGCTGACTGGATACAAGCAGTTTGTCCATCTTCTACTGATAGGAGAGGCACTGAAAAATGTTTTGCTGCTCATAAAGAACTCCGTGTAGCAATGTTAATTGATGGTGATACAACGTTATCTCAATTATATGACGCCTACTGCTTAGAAATAGCATCACAGACAAAGCCGATAGCAGTGCAGACAAAGCCGATAGCAGTGCAGACAAAGCCGATAGAAGTGCCTGAGGTGAGGGTTAAATCGGAAGAGAAGAAGTCTAGGGTGTGGAACACGGTAAGAGCAGCAGTGAAATCACCAAAAAGAGATAATAAAAGAGATTCTAAGCTTAACGATGGTACAGAAGAAAATGCTGGACCAAGCACTGCTCATTCAGATAGCGGATCACAAACAGTTACGCTATTCGGAACAGCATCAGAAGCTGTTGCACAAAAATGGATGGAAGAAGCTTCAAAATTGCGAGCTAAACAAAGCATCACGCAAGGTACCATAGCCAGTTTCAATAGTTTAATCAGTTGTGTAACGGATGAGACCCTATCTGATCAAGTACGCGATGTTGTTGGTGTTGCTGTTCAGACAGCTACAATAGCAGTAGGATTTCTTCAGGATAATTTGGCAGCTGAACAAGAAGAAAAAAGAAAGGCAGAAGCAGCTAAGCAAGCAGCAGAAACAGCTAAGCAAGTAACGGACAGAACTTTAGCCATACGCAAGCAAGATTGCTTCAGCAGTCGCAATTAAACGAGCAGCGTGCTGCTGAACTGGAAAGCATAAGAGAAAACAGTCCTGCTGAAATATTCCGCTCTTATCTGCAGCAATTAAGAAAAACAGATGATGAAAGCATAAAGGTAGAGGAATCTCAAGCGTTAGCAAAACAGCTTACGACAATGAGAGATCATTTGATTGCTGAAGTAAACAGTAATAAGAAACACGCGAAAGAGAATCTCGCTCTTTTCTATACGCATGCTAATGATTTGCTTGAACAGACTTTTGCGTCGAAAAATGCTGAAGACAATCAGCGACTGAAGGCAGAAAAAGCCTTATTGTCGACTGTAAAAAAATTCAACGCATTTTCTGATACTTTGCCAGGTTGTCCATCTCGATTGATTACAGGTATTTGTTATAGCGCGCTTGTTGTCGGGTTATCCTTAATAACTTTTGGGATAGTGCTATGCGCGATGCCTGCATTACTGGCAGTGACAGCAACAACGCTCAGCATGACGCCTACTGCAACGGTTGTGGCTTTTGGTGCGACAAGTGGCGTGCTTCCTTCTGCAGGCGTCTCAGGCGGGATGTTTTTCAATAAACCTGAGCATATTTCCAAGCTGGGACATGATGTTGCTAAAAGTGCAAAACGATTAGCTTTTATTAAAGCTAAGCTCTAATCGTTGTAATCATTAACGTAATAGTTATTCGATAAATATAAATGCAGCCTAGGAGCGTGCGATGGATCCGAGAAGACAAAATGAGGCGGTAAGAAGAGCACGAGTAAGAAATGATGCGCAAAGAAGAAGCGTTAAAAGAGAGCGTAAGCCAGAAGATAATAGAATAAGAAGAAAAATAAGATATCTTCCTAAGGCTATTGCACCAAATACTTTTTCTTTATACAAAAATAGTGAACTAGGTCGTATTATCGAACGTTTGCTATTGGATCTCCGTGAAACATTAAGTCAAATTGATGGCGTGAATATTGAGGAGATGAGAAAAGTGTTTTGGCAGGAGTCGGTTCCTACTTTTGAAAATCCACAGTTTTTACTCCATCCTTTTAATACGTCTATTGTGAATATTTTCTTGGTTGAGAGTGTCTTAGAATGCATTCACGAAAAAGTGATACCTACCGTAGATGGAGGACGCGAGGTCTCGGTTGGTGGGGCAATGGCAACTGCGATAGGGGAGACTGTAAAGGGCCTGTTTGGATTTGATGCTGTCTCTACGCGCATGAAGTTAATTAAAGCAAAACATAACGAAAGTCGCATTGATAAAATAGAAAAAGAAAACAAGAAAATTATTTTATTGTCTGCTTCTTATGACATTAATCAGATTGATGAAGGAACCTGCGATGAGTATTTCTTTTTAAGAAAAGAAGTGGTGGATATCCCTGGTCAGGTCAAAAAAGAGGTGTATTGTCTCTTATGTTTGGAAAAAAGAAAGATAAAAACAGATGAAAAAAACGAAGCAGGTGAAGCAATTTTAAGAGAAGTGACACAAGTAGTCGCTAAGTTGCCTTTGCATCAGGATTATTATCTGCAGTTTAAAGACGCACTGCCACGTCTTGATGAAATGGATGCCGCCAGCGTTGGAAAGTCTGTTCAAGCAGCGCCATCTTCAACATCTGGTTTGGTTAGGTTGGAGAGTTCATGGGAAGATCGTCAGAATTTACTCGATTGCTTCCGGTTGCATCACAGTCAACTACCAGCTACGATTGATTTAGTCGTACGTATGGCTAGATTGTTAGACAGCATAGACCCTGAATTGTCACTTCGTCATCTGCTTTCCTTCTTTAATCCGGCAAACTTTAATATGTTCGATTTGCAAAGTGGTGCCACAGGACTGTTGGCAATGATTGCTGCATGGGTAGCGAAATATGGCACCGGTGGATTAAAACAAGCTGCGCCAGGCGAACGTCCCTATCAATGTCAGGCTACCTTAACAGGTGATATGCCTAAACTCTCTTTTAAAAAATGTGATCAGGGTGAGTCCATTTATATTATTTCCGAAGACAGTATTATCAGAACACATCAGGATTTTATTTCTGTTTTTGCAATAAGAGATGCTTTCCCTATTCTTAATCAGGAGGATGCCAATGCAGAAGGCATCATTGAATTTAAGAAAAATGGCGATAAATCAGTTCGGTACGTTCAATCTTATGTTATTAAGGAAACTGAGAATGATGATCCTGCTAAGGAAGAATCGGATGATGGCGCTGGTCCTGCTCCCGTCTTCGATTCGGATGCGTCAGACGATACTGCTTTTTCTCCGGAAACATCAGCAGTCTATCGCGTGCATTGGAAAATAACAGGTGATTCTATCTCTTTCTTTTCTGATAAAGAAGGTAAACCAGGTGAACCGTTAGAGAGCTTTTTACAAAGACAAGATACACATGACGGCTCATACTATGTTTGCACTATGCAGGATGGTTCTACATTATTATTCGAAGACGTTGTAGATTGCCGAAAAGATAAGACAAGTGGAAAAACAGGTGCTTTCTTTCAAGGTAAATCGATTGTTTTAAATGATGAAGAAATCCGATCTGTTATTTATAAAGAGAATCATAAAGATCGCGATCATATTTTCGCGTTTAATAATGATAAAAAATCCTTTTCTTTTGACGTAGATGGTGGATCAGTCGCTCAATCATTAGCATGTATTGAGTTGCCAACAGGCAATGGATTTGGACAAAGTGGTCTTTGTCGTATTGCTTTAAATAAAAATGGATCAGTGGCAATTCATTCTTGGAATAAACTTGAAAAAGAAGAAAGCCCTTCAGGTTCTTCCAAAGATTACGCTATTATTTTTCGTGATGCATTGCCGGTAGAAAAAAAAGAACCTGATTTTTCGCTTATCATTGATCCTGATGGCACAATTTATTTTTCTGTGAAACAAAATGGCATTGCATACCGCATCCCATTTTTTGAAGGAGAGGAAGAGGACTTTTTCTGGAGTAAGGACACGGTTGGTCTTTATCGAAAGATAATAGAATTCATTTATGAAACGAATCGTACCTTTAAGATAGCAGGTAAAAATAAAACATTCAAATTTGATATTGAGGAACTTTTCGCAGCCATTTTCCCTGATACTAGAAAAATAGGTAAAAAAGCAGCGTTTGTTCTTGCTCATTTACTTTTCTCTACACATCGTTGGCCTTCCGAGGTCAATGCGCCCCGTTCGCCATTCTTGCCAAAAGGTGAGAGTCCAGCGATGTCTTTAGGTAATTATGGGAAATATATTGCGATTTTAGATTATCTGGGAGAAGTGGTAGACCATTCATTTGATCACCTAAAACGGCAATCCTTTGATGAAAGGAACTTAAGTGGCGAGCAAGTATCGTCGATTCAGGGTGAGTTGCATAACTTATTGACCCATCAGTCAAAAATTTGCGCGGCGAGAGCCGCTTTCGCAGAAGAAGATCGTGTGCAGCAAGGATCTCCCAATAAATGGAAAGTGCTTTCAAAGCTTGATTATTTAGATCAACCAACCAGATTGGAAAAAGTCGACGAAAGATTTGTTCAGCAATTTTTTTGGGAACTTTGTTTCGGAAATGAAAGTCTAGCGCTTGTTTTTGAGGACCACCTTCGTGCGTATCGCGCTGCATGTGATGAAATTCACAAGCAGGTAGAGTGTAGAATCCCGCACTATGTTAAGCAAATTGAAAGGCATATTCGTTTTTTAGAAGAGAGGTTACCTTCTATTCTTAGAAATCCATCATTATTAGAAAAAGAATATCTACAAGTTAATCAATTGATAGCAACATTAGCGCTACTGAGAGATATCCCGGTTGTTTCGCAAGGAAAAAATGATATCCGGCATGAAAAAGAGTGTGTGCCATTTCTTATTCAGGAAGAAGATAGGCTGATAAACAGTCTTCTTTCTCTTTCTGATAAGATGACATCCGGGAGAAAAAATCATAAAGATGTGATTCGAGAATGCCGAATGAGAAATGCCAGACTAGAAGGGTTATCTTGTTTTTTACAAAATATTTATAGAAGGGACGAAATACTGTCTGCTTATATTCAAGAGAAAAATACGCTTTGTGATAGTGATGCTGCATATCATCGTGCAATCATTCAATTTTGTGAGGCATTCAAAAAGAATATTCATGAGGTAAAAAAGGGGGAATATCTTTCTCCTGATGATTTAATAAGATACATGGAATCGTTAAAATTAAGACATTTTCAAGATAATCGTTTTTACAATAGATTGCAACAGCAACAATCTTTAAAGACATATCTTTCTTTGAAAAATTCTTACACGACTCGGCCAGGGAAAAATACATTTTCTACGTTCCGAGAGGGAATCACTTCATTCTTAGATCGCGAGATTTTAGAGTCAAATAGTGCTATTCAAGAATGTACAAGAACGAAAAGTGCGCTGGAGAAATTTTCTCAACAAAAAAACGAAGCATTCTCGTTTGCGTCAAAATATAAGGCAATGGAATCAAAAGAAAGATTAGAATTTGTTTTGATAGAAGCAGAAGCAATGGCGGAAGAAATAAAGCGAAACGAATCAGTAGGAGCGGAAGAAATAAGGCGAAACGAATCAGTAGGAGCGGAAGAAATAAAGCGCAACGAAGCGTCTGTTAGGATGCAACGTGTTTTCAGAGGTTATCGAGGAAGGCGAGCAGTCAGCCAAACAAAAGCAGAACGTGAAAAGGCAAGCCGTGAAAAAGCGGCTGTTGAGATGCAGCGTATTTTTAGAGGTTATCAAGTAAAGAAATTATTAAAATTAAAGAAACAAGATGAGGAAGATATGTTAGGAAGCAAAAAGAAAGAAGGTAGCGCTATTAAAATACAGCGCATTTTCAGAGCTCATCAACGAAAGAAAGCGCTCGCTGAGGCGAGGGTAAATCGATTGAAAGAATTGAAAGAGCCAGCAAGCAGTATAAAAAGTCGCCTTGTCACATTAGGGTTGCCGAGAAAAGACGCATTAGCATTTTTTGGTACAGCAATGGCTCAACTTGAAACGCCGGATGAAGTACGGCAGCTTGCATCCCCTGTTCCTTCTTCTCCACAGAAAATGCCTATAAAGCCTGATAGGGTAAAAAGAAAATTTAATGGAAGTCAAAAATCCCCTGCGCCAGTTCAAACACCTGTTGTTGAGCAACAAGCTAAAGAAACGTTGACTCCGAAGACACCTAAACGTTATCAGGATGCTTTGAGAAGACATCTATTGAGAATAGATTTATACCTGGGTGATATACGTTCTAGCAATTTTGAAGAAGCGATGCATTATTTAAATGAGCAATGTCAATTGGCAAAGGACGATCTCAAAGAAGCCTACCCAGAAAAAATCGAGTTGCATCCCCTGGCTATCAGAGCAATTGATTTATTCCATTCTAAATATGCGGAAATCATATTTCTCAGAAAATCTTTATACGATATTGAAAATATCCGAGATGAAATTAATGTTGCTTTAAATGATTCTGGTGCTGAGAAGGCGCGTTTAGAAGAAAAAATGAGGGTAGAGCGGGAGAGGGCTGATCAGCTTGCTAAAGAGCTGGCAAGAGCGAAAGAGAAAAAAGAAAATATAATTGCTGAATCACTGTCTGAAATAGAGGAATTACGTGATTCAGAAAGAAAACATTCTGCTCAGTTAGACTTAGCATTGCAGCAAAAAAAGAATGAATGTGAAGTATTGAGTCGTGAACTAAGGACCGTAAGGCAAACATTAGCAACGCCTGCACCTAGTAGCCTATTTTCTGGTACTGCGACTATCTCAGTCGCGCCTAAGCAACCCATCGAAAATAAAACAGAAAATCCCCATGAAGTATTTCAACGTCATTTACAGCAATTAAGAGGGGAAACGCTAGGCGCGTTGGCAGCTCAGTTTGCTGAAATGGAATCTCGTCTTGTCTCTCAGGTGGAAAGTGCGCCGTTAGCTAAGCTTGGTAGATGCCTTGCTGCGCAAGATAATGTTGATCGTTTTTATCATCGCGCTAATCATTTAATAGCATCTCTTTTTGAGGCGAGATCTGCTACACCGAAAAGCAAATCGCAAGAGGAGAAAAAATTGATAGTTGCTGCAGGGGAATTTGAAAAATTTTCTAACACGCTGCCTGGTTGTCCGTCTCAGTTGGTGAGAAGGATCTGTTATGGTGTGCTTACTGTGGGCGTGTCCTCGTTTGCTTTCGGGGTAGTATTATGCGCGTCGCCTGCATTACTGGCAGCAACAGCGGCGACAGTGAGTCTGACACCCCTGTTAACATTATTGCTTTTTGGCTCAGTGAGTGGGACGCTGCCGACTGCAAGCATTTTAGGCATCACGCTTTTCAATCAGCCTGCGGGTGTGTCGAAGTTAGGACACGATGTGGCTAAGCGTGTAAAACAGCTTCAATAAGCATCTTTCCTCACGCGCCTACGGCGCTTGAATGTGTAGTGGGTGCATTTAACCCCAGGCTGCGCGCTATCGCGCTTACCTGGGGCTGTAAAGCTTTCGGTCGTAAACGACCTGATTGCGTTGTTGTTTTATGAGGTCAACCCAAAATGCGTTTAACTTGAGTAAGAAATTTCAGCTAAAAGTTATAGCACAGTGACGCTCCCTTACGGTCGCGG
>Ga0310811_10002191_pt1 | contig 24369 bp, 24 predicted proteins | sample YCmetagenome_FD_207642 | JGI IMG/M metagenome (GOLD analysis project Ga0310811, IMG submission 207642) | Soil microbial communities from experimental microcosm in Duke University, North Carolina, United States - YC | ecosystem: Engineered > Artificial ecosystem > Soil microcosm > Unclassified ... | reverse complement strand
CAGGGAATTCTGGTTCAGGATTACATAGCCTGCCTAGAAGGCCGCTAATTTCATCAGCGATCTCGGCCACTTGGCGGGACATTCCCTACGTCACCGAACAGGGAAATCCGAGCAACTAAACAGGGAATTCATACTGAGATCAGCGAATTACCAGCAAAGCCCCCTTCATGGCGCGTTCTGCGCCGCTTGCACGGAGAAAACCTAGTTCGTGATCAGATGGACCTGTGCCGCGAGCCAGGACACGGTGAAGGTGTCGCCGGGGGAGAATCGCGCCGCCTCGCGCGCGGGCAGCCGGATCTTCAATGGGGTCGGGCCGACGGTTCCGATCAACATCACGCTGTCGCCGTAGTTGACGAGGCCGCCAAGCGCAAACTCCGCGGCGTTTACGTGCGCTTTCGTTGATGGACGGATGGATTCGGGCCGTATCGCCACCGTGACCTGAGCACCGGCCGGGACGCTCGGTCGCTCGCCCGTAGCGACGAGCCCAATCCCGGGTACGGCGATGAACCCGTCCTCGGCCACGACGCCGTCCAGCACGTTGTTGTCGCCAACAAAGCCGGCGACGAACGCTGTTGCCGGTTCGTGATAGAGCTTAAGCGGCACGTCGAGCTGTTCGATGCGCCCCGCGTTGAAGACGGCAATGCGGTCCGACATCGTCATCGCCTCGGTCTGGTCGTGGGTGACGTAGATCGTGGTGACGCCGAGCGTATTGTGGATGCGCCGGATCTCGAGCTGCATCTGTTCGCGAAGGTTCTTGTCGAGGGCGCCCAGCGGCTCGTCGAGCAGCAGCACGTCGGGCTCGAACACCAGCGCGCGTGCGAGCGCCACGCGCTGTTGCTGGCCGCCAGATAGACGCCTCGGCTCGGCCTTGGCGAAAGCGCCGAGCCCGACAATGTCGAGGATTGTCCCGACGCGCGACGCGATCTCGGCCTTCGGCAAGCGTCGCATCCGCAACGGAAAGCCAACATTGGCCGCGACGGACATGTGCGGAAACAGCGCGTAGTTCTGGAACACGACGCCGATGTTGCGTTTGTGCGGCGGAACAGGATCAATCGAGCGCCCGGCCACCATGATCTCGCCGCCGCTGGCGCATTCGAAGCCGGCGATCATCATCAAGGTCGTTGTCTTGCCCGACCCGGACGGACCAAGGAACGTAACGAATTCGCCCTTCTCGATCGACAGCGATACGTCGTTCACGGCGAGGACCGCGCTGCCATAGTCTTTCCTGAGATGCTGCAGCGTGAGGTAACTCATCGGGCGCCTCGCTGGCCTAGATATTGACGCAGCATCGCGGCGGCAAAAACGATCAAGACGACACCGAACAGCAGCGACGAGGCGACCGAGATCACCGGGTCCGCCTGCAGCCGGATCGCGTCGAACATTCGCTTCGGCAGTGTTGCGACATCGCGGCCGGATATGAACAGGGCCACGGTCGTCTCGTCGAAGGAATGGACGAAGGCGAGCAATCCTGAGACGAGGAAAGCGATGCGCAGGATCGGGAATGTGACGACGAAGAATGCCACCAGAGGTGGCGCGCCGAGGCTTTGCGCAGCGCGCTCGTAATTGCGGTCGAAGCCCTTCAGACCCGCCGCGATGGTCAGGAAAGCGACGGGGCTGGTCAAGCAGGCGTGCGCTAGCATCACGCCGACATAGGTTTGGAGGAGATGCAGCCTGGCGAAATAGGTGAAGTAGCCAACCGCCATTACGATGTGCGGCACGATTAGAGGCGTCAGCAGCAGCAGATTGATGAACCCGCGTCCGCGGAAGTCATGCCGCACCATGGCGAAGGCCGCGGGCGTCACCAGCAACATGGTCAGCACCGTGGTGCCGGCGGCTATGACGAAGCTGTTCACCAGCGGCCCGACCCAGGTCGGGTCATGGAAAAACTGGACGTAGTGTCGAATACCGTAGCCGGGTGGTGGAAACTCCAGAGAGAGCGACGTCGAGAACGACATCGGCAGCACGATAAAGATCGGCAGCGCGACGAATATCGCAACCAGGACGCCGACGATGAGGAATGTCGTGCGCATCGCCGTTAACCCCACAACCGGTCGAGGCCGAAGTAACGGTGATAGACGGAGAGAATGACGACGGTGACCGCGAGCAGCACGATCGCCATGGTCGAGGCCTCGCCGAAGGCGAGAAATTCCTCGATCTGCTGGCCAATCACTCCAGAGATCATCTGCTCGCGTGGGCTCCCGATGAGGACGGGCGTGACATAAAAGCCGATGCAAAGCACGAAGACGATGGTCGAACCCGAGACGATGCCTGCAGCCGTCAGCGGGAGATAGACCTGGCGAAAGGCGGCAAAGGGCGTGGCGCCCAGGCTGGCGGCGGCCTTCATAGTGTTGAGGTCGATCTTCCGCATCACCGCGTAGATCGCCATCACCATAATCGGTAGCAGGATATGCACCAAAGCCACGACGGCGCTGAACCGGGTGAACAGCAGCAGTGGCGGCGGATCCCAGCCGAGCGCATGTAGCGCCGTCGACACCGGGCCGCGATTGCCGAGAATGATCATCCAGGCATAGGTGCGGACCAGAAAACTGGTCCAGAAGCTCATCGCCACCAGCATCAGGAGGACGGCGCCGACCGCGCCGCCGATCTCGGCGATCACGTAAGCCAACGGGTAGGCTAGCAGGACGCAGAGCGTGGTGACGAATAGCGCCGTCCCCATCGTGTCGATGGTGACCCTCCGATAGTAAGGGTCGGCCAGCACCTTGACATAATGCCCCAACCCGAGCGCCGGATCACTGATGCTCAGCCACACCACCTCGGCCAGAGGCACAAGAAAGAACACTGCCAGAAACGCGAACAGCGGCGCCAGCAGCACATAGGGCAGCCAGCGGTTCGGTATGACGCTTGCGCGCAATGGCTTCATGACGTGGCACAAGGCTCGCGCCGCGAAGCACGACGCTCCGCGGCACACCTCGCTGCTCTCAGCTCGCCAGCCACTGGTCGAAACGCTTAGTCATCGCGTCAAGATCAACACCGGCATTAAGCACATCCTGCTCGAAGGCGAGCTTGTAGTGCGCCGGGTAGGTCGGCATCTTGGCAGCATCGGCGTCCGGAATCTTGGCGAAGGCGCCGGGATTGAGCGGCCCGTAATTGGCGTCCTTGCAGAAGCCGGCGAGCGCCTCGGGCGAGACCGCGATCTTGATGTATTTGCGCGCAAGCTCGGCGCGCGGCGTGCCCTTGGCGACGACCCAGTAGGCGCGGTCGATCTCGGCCTGATTCCATTCGAGTCCGGCGGCCGCGCCCTGGTCCATCAGCTCCTGAATGCGGCCGTTCCAGATGCCGATGAGGTGCACTTCGCTATCGCGGAGCAGCTGCTGCGATTGCGGCCCCTGCGTCCACCAGACGCGGATCGACGGCTTGATGCGTTCGAGCGACTTGAAGGCGCGCTCGGCATCGAGCGGGTAGAGCTTGTCGATCGGCACGCCGTCGGCGAGCAGCGCGATCGGCAGGATGCGCGCGGCGTATTTCTGGAGACTGCGCGGCCCCGGGAATTTCTTGGTGTCCCAGAACTCGGCCCAGTTCTTCGGCCCGCCATTCGGGAACTTGTCCTTGCGATAGGCGATCACCGTGGCGAAGGCATGCGAGGGCACGCCGTTCTGGAAGACGGCGTTGTTCCAAAGCCCCATCTCCTTGGCGTTCGCGTCGGAGAGGGTGTCGATGATCCCAGCCTTGTTGGCGCGGACGATGTCTCCGCCGCCAAGCGTGGTCACGTCGAAATCATAGGCGCCGGTCTTCACCTGTGCCGCGAGCTTGGCAACCGAGACCGGCGAGATCGTACGGATCTCAGCGCCCGTCTCCTTCGTGAAGCGTCCGAAAATGTGCTTCTTCGCCGACTCTTCCCAGGCACCGCCCCAAGTGTTGACGTAAAGCACCTCCGCCGCGTCGACGCGCCGCACCCACGGCATGGCGATCACGCCCGTGCCGAGCGCGGCCGTCTTGATGAGCGTCCGGCGCGAAAGTCCCTTGATCTCAGCAGTCATGGTCTCCCTCCACTGTTATGGTGCCGTCCGGCTTGTTGTTGTCGACACCGTTCCTGGTCCCTGATTGTCGCCGAACACGGCGCGGTACACCCTCAGCCAGTTGCCGCGGGCGATCTTGGCGACTTCGTCCTTGCTGAACCCTGCGCGCGCGAGCGCAGGCTCGACCGTGCCGATGCCGGACAGTTCCTTGAACCAGTCCGCCGGCGGCACCTTGCCAGGCTTCGCGGCCGAGCCAGCACCGTAGTCGACGCCGCGCGTCCACTGGCCTTTGCGCATCCAGTCATAGTCGGGCGGTCCGAAGTTGTGGCTTCGGTCGGTGCCGACGCCGACATGGTCGATGCCGGCAATGTCCACGGTCTTCTTGACCATATCGCACCAACGATCGACGGAGGAACAGTAGTCGTCTCCAGTGATGTTGCGGTAGCACGCGCAGCCGATGATCCCGCCATTGTCGCGCAACGCACGCAGCACGCCGTCGGTCTTGTTGCGCTTGTGCGGGAAGAGCGAGTCGGCATTGGCGTGGGTCACCGCGACCGGCTTCACCGCATGCTTGATTGCATCCAGCGTCGTGCGGTTACCGACGTGCGACAGATCGACGAGGATGCCGGCGCGGTTCATTTCATGAACCAGTTGGCGGCCAAAACGCGACAGGCCGGAATCCTCTGCCTCATAGCAGGACCCGCCGTAGTCGTTCTGATTGTTGTAGGTGAGCTGGGCGACGCGGATGCCCATGTCCGCGAACAGTTCGACGAAGCGGATACGACTATCGAACAGGGTCGCGTTCTGGAAGCCGAGCAGGATGGCGATGCGACCCGACCTGTCGATTGCCTCGATCTGGTCCGCGCTGTAGGCAACGCCCATGACGTCGGCATTGTCGCGCTCGAGATCGCGCCACCAGCCGATCGCATCCATCGCCTGGATGGCGCTTTCCCAGAATCCGAGCGTGACGGTCACGCAGCCGACGCCCGCGGCGCGAAGCTGCTCCAGGACGGATCGGTCGAAGTGTCCACATTGCAAGCCGTCGATCAGCATCACAACAATCTCACTGATGGGAGGAATCGGCCTTCTGGCCGAGAAGGAGCTCGAAATCGGTGTCGTCGTCATCGCGGCCGTGGACGCGCCCGTGCGCGTCGACCATCACCGGCCCGGCATGGCGACGCGACTCGATCGAATCGGGCGTCAGCGCTTCGCCGGATCGGTCGTAGAGGGTGCGCCAGAGCGCGCGGGACACCGCGAAGCCCTCGCGCAGAGCTGCCCACATGACCGCATCCTCGCCCGAAAGCCGGTCCGCAACGATGCGCACCCGCGCACCCGATTCGCCGATCTGCACCTCAGCCCGGGCGCGATGACGCTCCGCCAGCCCCTCGATGACGCGCATCTCGCCCGCAGCCTGAACGTTGCGTACGTCCAGGACGCCGCTACGGCCGAGCCGGTGCTCGGCCAGCGCGAGGTCGAGCGCATCGTTCGCGACCAGCCAGACGTGGTTGCCGCCGCCGTCGAGCAGCAATCTGTCTCCGTTCTCGCGCAAAGCCATGTCGCCGAGACAGCCGGCCGCGATTGTGTCCATGGCATCCTGGAAGCCGGCGAGTCCGGCGAGCCGCAGCGCCTGCGAATAAAGAATGCAATTGCCGACGGCCGGCACGAAACCCTGCGGGACATTGAGTGTCAGCAGAATCCGCTCGACGATCATGCGCGTCTCACGCACGGACAGAACGACGTCACCGTCGGACGTGGGCGACAGGATGTTCATGCCGTGGGCTCCGCTGGCCAGAACCAGTCTCCGTTCTCGCCTTTGGCGATTTCGTCGGGCAGTGGCGCGCCGTGAAACAGAACGCCGCGGAGATTGCGATTGAGGTAATCGCGCGTCTTGTCGATGCCGTGGATGCCGACATTCATCAGCCGCACGATGTCGATCGGCACGAAGCCCTCGCCCATGATGTTCATCATCGGCGTATGGTAGCGGCCGTCGGCGAGCGTCTGGATGCGGGAGACGAAGCCGCGGAGATCAGGACGCGCGAGCAGAAGACGCGCTACCGGCGCCCTGTCGTCGAAGCCGTCGAGCGCCTTGTCGAGCGCCTGCGCGAGCTGCGGCGCGTCGAAACCCAGATTGAACGCCCAGGGAATCTCGTCGGCGGGCCCGCGGCGCGGCTCCTCGGCGTTGGCCGATTTGTACCAGATATAGCGCTGCGCGCCCGGCGCGCCCATGTCGACGTCGAGCGCCCAGCGATACTGAGCGTGCAGAAGCGCACGCATCGCCTCGATGGACATTTCCGGGCGCGTCGTCGTTTCCTCGTCGACGACCAGACCTTCGGCGAGCGCGTCGGCGACCTCCGGAACGAGCTCGATCAGCAGGGCATGCAACGTCTCGAGCGTCTCCGGAAGGACGCGGTCTGCGAGCGCTTCGCACAGCGCAGCGAAGGGATGGGCATGCCCCGCGCCTTCGATTTTGCCGGTGGCGACAAACGCGCGCACCAATTCGCGCACGCGCATCAGTTCGTCAGCCACGCGGGCGCTCGGAACGAGTGCGTCATAACTGACGCGATCCTGCTCGCGGAAGCGGATGGCTCGGTCTAGCAACGCGAGCAGCCGCTCCGATTGTCGGGCAGCAGCCGCCTTTGGCAGCATCTTCGCGGTGGCGAGCGCCATCTCGCGGGCGGCGATCCAACGATCGATGAGGCGGGGATGATTGTTGACGAACAGGATGAGACCGAGCGCCGAGCCGTTGCCGACGCCGAGATAGCGGGCGACGTCGCGGTCGAGCGGCACGGCGCAGGCCGAACGGCAGCGCGCCAGATGCTCGACCAGATCCTGGGCGAAGACGCGCATCAAATAGGCGCACAGCATCTGCGCCGCGAGCGCGTTGCGCAGGGGGTGACCGGCCTCCAGCGTGCGGAAGGAGCGGGTGCCGAACGTGCCGTTGCCGTCGAGGCCGGTGTTACGCATCAGGTAGCAGACCTGCCCGACGACTGCGAGGTCGGGCTGCAATCCGGCGGCGAGCCGTTCGACCGCGTGGTTGAAGACGCGCGATGAGCGGTTCGATCGGCACCAGATGAGCGTACCGGGCGTCGCCCTGCCCTCGTAAAGCTTCGGAAGCTCCGCGCCGGTCGCGGCGATATCGGCAGCGCTCATCGGGCCTTCGACCAGCGCCGCCATCATGTCCCAGGAGCGCCCGATGATACGGCCAGTGCGGCCCTTCGGCGAGAACTCGAACGAGTAGACCGGGAAGTCGAAGACGCGGCCCGGGGTCTCGATCCGGTAGAAGGCTGTTCCTTTGGCCTTGGCGTCGATGTCAAACGACAGTCGGGAGATCTTCCACCGCTCCTCAACAGCCCGCACCATCAATGCTCGGGAAGCACTGATGCGGCACGGCTGCATGGCCGCGAGCGATGCGGCGGCCATGATCGTCTCCGGCGCGCGTGGCTTTTCTATTTCAGGCGACGAGGAGGGGGTCATTGCGCACCGGTCCTCATATGCTCGGACACGCGCACGGCAGCCTTTTCGATCAATGGGCGGAGGCGATTGATGTCGAATCGCGGCACCGGCCCAACCAATGTCAGAGCCGCCGCGCATTCACCCCGAGCGTCAAAGACGGGCGCGCCGATCGCGCGTACGCCCTCGTAAGACATGCCGCTCGATACCGCGAACTTTTCGCGTCGCACCTGATCGAGGGTTTTCGCGTCTGGAAGCGGCACTTTGCGCCGCCGCCATTCGTCGATCAGGCGCTCCCGCGCGAACGCAGCCAGCACGCGCCCGGATGCGCTATGTTGCAGATCGAGGAGAGCGCCGACATGGAGGTCGGCGCGCAGCACACCGGTCGACTCGACGCGCTGCACTATGCACACCGAGGTCCCGTCGACGACCGCCAATGAGGCTGTTTCCTTCGCTTTGGCCACTAATTCTTCGAGGAATGGCACCACCCGCTCTCCTAAATCGGCCTGTTCAAGCGCCGCGCTCGCGATGTGGGTCGCGTGCAGCGAAAGCCGGTAGGCGCCGCCGACCTGCTCGATCCATCCAGCCTGAACAAGCGTGACGAGCTTCTGGTGAGCCGTCCCGCGGCTCGTCTTCGCCGCGCGCGCAATATCGGCCAGCCGGACCGGCCGCCCTTGCTGTGCCAGCACGTCGACAAGCGCCAAAGTCTTCAAGACCGATGAAAGGGGTCGGACCCCGCGCGTCGGCTCTGTCTTTCTATAGAATACGCCGTCTTCCATACGAGGATGGTCGTCTGAGCTGAATGTTAGGTCAAGCGAAACTGACAAACGTCAACAGACGGCACCGAGCGGCGCCGGGAGAAGGCCGCATTCGCTATAACAAACACCACACGGGGAGCTGCAGGCGCTTTTGGCTGAATTCTGCTTCGAGTGGTCGGATGGTTACGCCGCGTAGGGCCCGCGTACCGCGCCTCGATCGCGGTGCGCAACGGGAGCTCGTTGGCCACGCCGTCGGGTGTGCTCAGTCCTTGACGCGGATGTTATCCCGCTTGGCGACCTCGCCCCACTTCTTCTGCTCGGCCTCGATGTATGCGGTGAAGTCCTCGGGGCTGCCGCCGGCCGGCTCGAGGCCCTGGAGCGCGAACTTTTTCTGCGTCTCCGGATCGGCGAGCGCCTTCTGCACTTCGGCATTGAGCTTGTTGACGATCGGCTGCGGCGTCCCGGCTGGCGCCAGCATGCCCACCCAATCGGCGATCTCGTAGCCGGGGACACCGGCCTCGGCGATCGTCGGGATGTCGGGATGGGTCGGCGAGCGCTTGTTGCCGGTCAGGCCAAGGCCTTTGACGTTACCGTTCGCCACCAGGGGCCAAGCCGCGCCCTGCCCGCCGAACGTGACCGACACATTGCCCGCAGCCGTCGCGGGCGCGGCTTCTGACGCGCCCTTGTAGGGGATGTGCATCATCTGCACGCCGGCCATCTGGTCGAACAGTGCGGCCGCCATGTGCGCGGCTGAGCCGACGCCCGCCGTCGCGAAGGTCAGCTTGTTCGGCTCCTTCTTGGCAGCCGCGATAAGGTCTTTCACCGAATTGATCTTGAGGTCGGCATTGACGATCAGTAGCAGGGGCGAGATCGCCATGCGACCGACCGGCACGAAATCTTTGGCAATGTTGTAGGAAAGGTGCTCGCGCACGACCGGATTGATGCCGAGAATGCCGAGATTGGCGACCAGTAGCGTGTAGCCGTCCGGATCGGACTTGGCGACCGCACTCGCGCCGATCCCGCCATTGGCGCCCGGCTTGTTCTCGATGATCACCGATTGGCCGAAGTCGATCGCCATGCGGTTGGCGACGAGGCGCGCCGCGAGGTCGGGGTTTCCGCCCGGCGGAAATGGCACGACGATCTTGATGAGGCGGGTCGGATAGCTATCAGCCTGCGCGAGAGCCGGCGCGGCCGCGGTGACGGCGAAGGCTCCGACGAGCGCCGCCAGAATGGTGTTGCGGGACAGTGTCATGCCGCCTCCCTTTATGTTTCTGCTTCGGCGCGCGGTGGCTGCCGAAATTGCAATTGCCCAGGCTTTACGTCGCCGCCACATTGACAGCGCGCGGTAACTTACTTACCGTTAAGTTAGTTCAGACGCAGAGACCCGTCAATGCCGGCTGTGGCCCGCACCAGAAACCGTGAGCGTACGCGCGGCAGCATCGTCGCCGCCGCCCGCGCGGAATTCGCCTCACGCGGCTATTCCGGCGCGCGCATGGAGCAGATCGCGCAACGCGCGGACGTGAAGAAAGAGCTGATCTATCACTACTTCAGAAGCAAGGAGGCGCTGTTCGAGGAGGTGCGCACCTCGCAGCTCGCCGATGCCGAGGCCGATCACGCGCTGCCGCAGAGTCCCCTCGCCGACCGGACGCAGGATGCGTCGTCGCTTTTCGCCTGGCGCTTCAACCGGATGCTCGGCGATCTCGAATGGATCAAGCTCCTGACCTGGGAGGCGGTGCAGACCGACGTCGCGCCGCCGCCCAACGAGGAAGGCCGCCGCGCCACCATCCGCAAGTCGATCGCCGCGATCAAGGCGGCGCAGAAGGACGGGCTCCTCCCCGCCGATCTCGACGCGCGCTTCCTGCAGCTCGCCATGTTCGCGCTCGCGACCTACCCGCTCGCCTTCGCGCAGATCACCGCCATGACGACCGGCATGGCCGCTTCAGACAAACGCTTCCAGAAGGCGTGGACCGGCTTCCTGCAGCAGCTCGGGGAGCGCCTGTTGTCGCCGACCGCGGCCAGGCCGGGTGCCGCGCTCCGCATCGTTGCGAAAGGACAGAGATGAGCAAGACGCTGACGGGCAAGATCGACCCGAGCCGTATCCGCATGGAGAGCGTGCCGCGCGTCGCCGACGACGTGCTGGCGCGGTATCGCGCCTTGGGCGACGCGACCTGCGCCGTCTCCGACGCGCTCGACGAGTTCGGCTTGCGCGGCGCGGTCGCCGGCTCGCGCCTCGTCTCGACCATTCCCGGCGCGCGCATGATCGGCACGGCGCTGACCCTGCGCAACGTGCTGCGGCAGGACGATCCGATGATCGCGGCGAGCCGCAAGGACAACCGCATGGCCGAGATCGAATGTCACAACCTCGCCGAGCCGAACGACGTGCTCGTCATCCAGGGCGCGTCCGGCGTGTCGAACATGGGCGGCGTCGGCACCGCCATCGGCAAGCGCCAGGGCGAAAGGGGCGCCATCGTCGACGGCGGCGTCCGTGACGTCGGCCAGTCGCGCGAGCTCGGCTATCCGATCTGGTCGACCGAGCGCACGCCGATCACCGGCAAGTGGCGCCTCGAGGCGATGGAGATCAACGGTCCCGTCGTCGTCTGCGGCGTTTGCGTCGAACCGGGCGACCTCGTCGTGGCAGACGATTCCGGCGTGTGTTTCGTTCCGCGAGACCGCATCATGGATGTGCTCGCCTTCGCCGAGAAGAAGACGAAGGCCGAAGAAGACAAATGCGCCGAAGTGGACGCCGGCCATTCCGTGCCGCAGCTGGCGGGCGTGAAGACGCCGATTTGACGTGAGGGAGTGACGACGATGCCGATGACGATGGCGGAAAAGCTGCTGGCCAAGGCGGTCGGCCGCGCGAGCGTCAGGCCGGGAGAGGTGATCACGCCGGATCCGGAGATCGTGATCATGCACGACGGTTACGTCGAGACGGCGCACAAGCAACTCACGCAGATCGGCTACAAGCGCATCACCAACCCCGACCGGGTCGTCATTCTCACCGACCACAACGTCATTAATACGTCGCCGCGCGCCATCGAGCAGTCGCGCGCCAACCGGCGGATCGCCGCGGAGTGGCGGGTGGGTGCGTTCTACGACGTCGGCCGCGGCGGCCACGGCCACATCTATCCCATGGAAACGGGCATGGTGCGGCCGGGCATGTTCCTGATCTCCTACGACATGCACTGCACCAATTTCGGCGCGATCGGCACCTTCGCCATGCGTGCCGGACCCGACATCCCGATCGTACTTGCGACCGGCACGATGTGGACCATGGTGCCGCAGACCTTGCGCGTCGACCTCATCGGCGCCTTCAAGCCGGGCGTCTATGCTCGCGACCTCGGCTTCAAGCTCTCGCGCGACCTCACCTCGGGCGAGCTCGGCGTCGAGTATGACGACCGCGTCGTCGAGTTCGGCGGCGAGGCGACTGCATCGATGCCGGTGTCAGAGCGCGTCGCGCTGTGCAACACCCTGACCGAGATTGGCGTCAATAACGTCCTGTTTCCGCCGATATCCTACTCCGGCGAGAAGATCGCCGGAGGTATCGTCAGCGACGACGACGCCAGGTTCGAAAATCGCATTACGCTCGACCTGTCCAACCTCGGCCCGCAGGTGGCGCTGCCCGGCGGACCCGACCGCGCCGTCGACATCGCCGCGGCGGTCGGACGTCCGGTCGATCAGGCTGTCATCGGCGCCTGCGGCTCGGGAATGTACGAGGACTTCGAGCGCGCCGCAGGGCTCGTACGCGGCAAGACTATTGCGCCGAACGTGCGCTTCTTCGTTGTGCCGGGCACGATCGCGATCGCGCAGCGCATGATGGATAACGGCCTGACGAAAGACTTCATGGATGCGGGCGCAATATTCCTGCCGGCCGGCTGCGGCCCTTGCGCCGGCGGCGTCGGCGCGCCGCTCGGGCCCGGCGAAGTGTCGATATCGACCGCAGCGACTAACGGCTCGGGCCGCATGGGCGCGCGCGATGCCGAGTGTTATCTGGCAAGCCCGGTGACCGTGACCGCGTCGGCTCTCGCCGGCCGCATCGTCGATCCGCGCCAGCCTGCGAACTAAGGGAGACCCACCATGGCGCTCGATGGCGGCTGGAGGACACGGGGCATTGCCCACGTTCTCGGAGACAATGTTCCGCACGACGGCGGCATCATCCGCTTCGATCTGGTGACGGCGCGGGTTCAGGATCCGGCGCAGCTTATCCCGCACCTGTTCGACGAGATCGATCCTACCCTGAAGCAACGCGTCAAGCCCGGCGACTTCATCGTCGCCGGCGAGAACTTCTTCTGTGGCAAGGCGCACAACCAGGGCATGATCGCCATGAAAGCGCTGGGCCTGCGCGTGCTGTGCGAGTCGATGCCATTTCGCTCCTTCCGAGCGGCGACTGGCGTAGCCCTCCCCTGCCTGATCAACTGCGAGGGTATCAGTGGCTGGATCGCCAACGGCGACGATATCGAGGCCGATTTCGACACCGGCACAGTTACCAATCTTAAATCAGGTCGCTCGGAGCGATATCCCTCGATCGCGCCTGAGATCAAATCAATAATTGAGGAGGGCGGCATGCGCGGCATGCTCGCCGCCTTCTTGCGCGATCATCCGGAGCTCGGCGAAGCACCAGTGGCAGCCTGACTTGAGTTGGGCCAGGGGCAGACCAAGCTGTACCAGGGCTTTCTGGGGACGCGTAGTGCGCCATTTATGGCAACGCGACGCCGGCCGACCAACCGGACACACGCACATAACCCGCGGGATGTCCGCAAGGGGTCAGGAGCGGGCATTGGGCACTCACTCGCCGTCGGCCTGCTCACCTCGTCGGTACTATTGCGCCCTCAAGCCTGCGTTCTGCGCTACCGCGGTCCAGCGCACAACCTCCGACTTGAAGAAAGCGTCAAACTGCGAGGGGCTCGTCGCCATCGGTTCGACCCCGATCGCGGCGATACGGTCGCGCGTCTCAGGCTGACTCATCGCTTGCACGACCGCCCGATTGAGCGCCGCGACGATCTCGGGCGGCGTCCCTGTGCGGACTAGCACGCCCTGCCAAGCCTGCACTTCGAGATCGCCGCCAAGACCGGCCTCATCGATCGCCGGAATGTCCTTGAAGCCCGGGAGCCGCTTGTGGCTCATGACCGCGATACCGCGCAACTGACCCTGCTTGATGAAGCTCTGCATGGTCGAGGTCGGGGTGTCCCACAGCAACTGCACCTCACCGGCGACCAAACCTTGCATCGCCGGCGCGCTGCCCCGATAGGGCACGTGGATGAGGCGGATGCCCGCGCGGCGCGCGAAAAGTTCGGCCGCCATGTGCGCGGAAGAGCCAACGCCACCCGAGCCATAGGTGATCGTGTCGGGCGCGGCTTTCGCCGCCGCGACCAGGTCGGCGACGCTGCGGAACGGCGATTTCGCCGTCGAGAGCATGAACAGTGGCACGCTTGCGACCTGCGACACGGCCGTGAGGTCGCGCGTCGTGTCGTAGTTCAGCTTGGTGAGCGCTGGCGCCACCGCGAGCGAGAAGATGCCAAACAGCAGAGAGTGGCCGTCGGCGGGCGCGGTGATCACGGCATTGGCCGCGATGCTTCCGCTTCCGCCGGGCCTGTTCTCGATGATCACGCTCTGGCCGAGGATCGGCCCCATGCCGTGGGCCAGCACGCGCGCGACCGCGTCGACCGTGCCACCGGCGGCGAAACCGACTTCGATGCGAATGGTCCGCTCGGGAAAGGCCGCCTTGGCGCCGCGCGGCAGGAAAATGGCGGCGCTCGCGGCCAGCGTCGATAGTGTCACGGCGCGGCGGGTTATCGGCGATGTCACGGATGCGTCTCCTGCTCAACGGACCGCGCCAGGATCAGCTCGGCGGCCTTCTCGGCAATCATGATCACAGGGGCGTTGATGTTACCACCAACAAGATCGGGGAACACCGATGCATCGACGACGCGCAGGCCCTCGACGCCGCGGACGCGCAGTTCGCCGTCGACCACGGCTTGGTCGTCGACGCCCATGCGGCAGGTGCCGCAGGGGTGATGCGCGGTCACCGCGGTCTTGCGGACGTAGGCCTTCAGATCGCCGTCGCTGGTGACGCCCTCGCCCGGGCCGATCTCGCGCGACACATGCGGCGCGAGCCGCCGAAGCCTCGCGAGGTCGCGGAAGATGCGGATGCCGGCCGACAGCTTCTGCCAGTCGCGCTCGGCCGCCAGCAGGCCCTGCCTGATCCTGGGATGCGCTCCGGGGTCGGCGGAGGCGAGCGAAATGGCGCCGCGGCTCTGCGGCCGCAGCAGCACGACGCGGCAGGCGAAGCTGTCGGCAAAGCCGGACGAGAACGGCGGCAGATAGGGCTTCGCCGCCAGCGAGCCGGCGATGAACAGGAGCTGGATGTCGGGGATCGCCTCGTCCGGGCTCGACTTGACGAAGCCGGTGATGCCGCCAGGCAATTCGGTGGCGAAGCCTTTGCCGGCGAGGAGCCCCTGCCCCAAGGTCCACAGCAGCCGGTCGGCGCGCATGTGCCGCAACAGCGGGCTCTCATCGCGGCGGCCGTAGATCAGCAGCGCCGCCACGTGATCCTGCAAATTCTTTCCGACACCCGGCAGCGGCGCCTTCACGGCGATGCCGTGCTGCGCCAGCTCGTCCGGATCGCCGATGCCGGACAGCATCAGAAGCTGCGGCGAGTTGATCGCGCCGCCGCAGAGGATCACCTCGCGCTCCGCGGTCGCCGTCCGCCGCTCGCCGTTGCAGGTGTATTCGACGCTGCATGCGCGCGTGCCGTCGAACAGAACGCGCGAGACGAGGCTGCCGGTCTGGATCGTGAGGTTCGTGCGCCCGCGCACCGGATGCAGATAGGCGGTGGCGGCGCTCTCGCGATGGCCGCGCCGGACCGTCATCTGCATGCGGCCGAAGCCGTCCTGCTGCGCGCCGTTGTAGTCGTCATTGTGCGCGTAGCCCATCTCCGCCGCGCCGGCGAGGTAGGCGTCGACCAGCGGATCCTGATAGCGCGCCTTGCGCGTCGCCAGCGGACCGTCGCCGCCGCGGAATTGGCTGGCTCCGCCCTCCCAGCTCTCCTGCCTGCGGAAATACGGCAAGACACCCGCGTAAGACCATCCCGGCAGCCCGCGCGAGGCCCAGCGATCATAGTCGGCGCGGTTGCCGCGCACGTAAGCCATCGCGTTGATCGACGACGAGCCGCCGATCACCTTGCCGCGCGCCACCTCGATGCTGCGGCCGTTCATCTCCGGCTCGGGCTCGGTGTCGTAACCCCAGTCGTACATCCGGTTGAGGAGGACGCGGCCCCAGCCGAGCGGCAGCTTCAGGAGCGGATGGCGGTCCCAGCCGCCGGCCTCGAGCAGCAGAACGCGGGTGCGGCCATCGGCGCTGAGCCGATTGGCCAGTGTGCAGCCGGCCGAGCCGGCGCCGACGATCACATAGTCGAATGCGCTGGTCATGAAGGCCGGCGAGCCGCCCGCCGCGAAGGACGGACGGCTCGGAACGTCAGGCGGCGGTGGCGAGCGTGCTGGGCTTGGCACCGGTCGCGACGGCGAAGGCCGGACGCGCCTCGACCACCTTCATCCAGCGTGCCAGCTCGGCGAATTCCGGACGCTCGATCGGGAAGTCGAGGCAGCGCTTGACCACGGGCGCCAGCGCGATCTCGGCCAGCGTGAAGCGATCGAGCGCGAACCACTGCTTGCCCGCAATATGGCCGTCGAGGATCTTGAGCTGCGCGGCGAGATCGGCACTCTGCGCCGCGAAGTCGGGCGAGCGTTCGGCGGCCGGCTTCTTCGCATCCTTGAACATGGCGAGGTACGGCGTATTCAGCGACGCCAGCATCCAGTCCATCCAACGCTCGACCTGCGTCTTCTCGGCCGGCGTGGCGCCGGTGAGCTGCGGCGCGTGGGTCGCCGCGAGATAACGCAGGATCGTGTTCGATTCCCACGACGACAGATCGCCGTCGACCAGCGTCGGCACCTTCATGTTCGGGTTGAGCTTGCGATAGGCGTCGGTGTTCGTGTTGTTGAACTGCCGACCGTAGTCTTCGCGCACATATTTCAGGCCAACCTCTTCGAGGAAGAAGAGCACCTTCTGGACGTTGCCGGAGGTAGCGCGGCCAAGGACACGGATCATTTTGAAACTCCCGGTAAGTCTAACGATTACTGCTTCAGCGCGTTCGCGCCGCTGAGGAACTTGTCGTTGAACGCGCCGTCGACCTCGATCGCCTTCGGCATCGCGCCCTGGCTGAGAAGAATCTGGGTCGTCTTCGTCCAGGCCTCCTTGGTCATCCAGCCGAGCCCGTGCGCCTTCGTGTCGGCGCTGAAGAACGTGCCCTTGATGTCGGCCTCGATCTGCTTGACCAGCACGTCCTTCTTGTCGGCGTATTCCGGATTCATCTCGACGATGATGTCGGCGGCTTCCTTCGGGTTCTTCACGACGTCGGCGAAGGCCTGCGAGTAGGCCGTGACGAAGCGCTGCACCACGTCGCTCTTCTCCGCGATCATCTTCTCCGAGGTGAAGAGCCCCGAGCCGTAGACGGCATATCCGAAGTCCGAGCCCTGCATGATCGACAGCGAGCCCGGGCCGCCGGCCTTGTGCTCGAGCTCCGGTACCTCGGCGTCGATGTAGCCGGGCACGGCGTCGACGCGGCCGAGCAGCAGGTAGTTCTCGTAAGGCGGATTGACCGTGCTCTGCTTGACGTCGTCGAGGCTCATGCCGTTCGCCGCGAGGAAGGCCTTGAGGAACACGTAGGTCGAGCCCGACGGCTGCACGCCGATGTTCAGCCCCTTCAGGTCCTGCGGCTTGGTCAGCTTGTGGGTCTTCGACAGTGCGAGCATGCCGAGCGGGCTGTGCTGGTTGACCGCCGCGAGCGCGACGACCGGCACGTTCTGCGCGCGGGCGACGGCGAGCGTCGGCAGGTCGCCGAAGCCAAACTCGGCATTGCCGTTGCCGACGAGCCGCATCGCGTTCGGCGAGCCGGTGCCGCGCCGAATCTCGGTGACGTCGAGGCCCTGCTTCTCGAAGTAGCCCTTCTTCTTGGCGACGAAGAACATGGCGTGGTTGCCGCGCACGACGTAGTCGAGCTGGACGGACACCTTGTCGGCGGCCAGCGCGGCGGTGCTGACGATTGTGGCGAGAACGACAGCGAGCGAGACGACCTTCATGACACTCCCCTGGTGTTTTACCGTTAGCCGGCTGAATGGATCGGATCGAATTTGGGCGCCCACGGCACGAGCAAGTACTCGGCAAGCTCCACAACGTAGTAGAAAGCGAGACCAAGCACCGAGACAACAATGAGCGCCGCGAAGATCAGCGGCGTATCGAGCTGCGTCGAGGCGAATTGGATGACGTAGCCGAGCCCCTGATTTGCCCCAGCGAATTCGCCAACGATGGCTCCGATCACGCTGAAGGTGATGGCGACCTTCAGGCCGGCCATCAGGTGCGGCAGCGAATGCGGGATGCGCACGCGCAGCATGATCTTGCCCTTGCTGGCGCCGACCGAGCGCATCAGCGAAACGAAGGACGGCTCGACCGACTGGAGGCCCGCCAGCATGTCGATCGCGACGGGAAAGAAGGCGATGACGACGATGAGTAATATCTTCGGCGCGAGGTCGTAGCCGAACCAGAGAATGAAGATCGGCGCCAGCGCAACCTTCGGCACGTTCTGGAACAAGACGATCAGCGGATAGAGCGCCCGGCCGAATCGTTCGAAGCGTACGATCACCAACGCGACGAGAATCCCGACGATCGCGGACAGCACGAAGCCGAACAGCACCTCGAGCGAGGTCGCCTTCGCGGCGATCAGCAGGGGCTTCCAGTGCTTGACGAGCGCGGTGAAGATGGCCGACGGGGCCGGCAACACGAAGGTCGGTACGTTGAAGAGGCGGATCACCAATTCCCAGAATACGATCAGGCCGAGCGCTAGCAGCAGCGCCGGCATCAGGCTGCGGAGGCCCTTCCCCAGCGTGGCGCCGGCGGTCACGGCAGGAGCGTCGAAGGTCGCGTCGGTCATCGGCGGCCTTTCTTGTGGCTCTCGATCAAGAGGCTACGCAGCCGCCCCTCCGCCGCGGCGAAGCCAGGCGCGGAGTAGCTCTCGTCGGTGCGCGGATGCGGCAAGGTGATCGGCAGGGTCTCGATGATGCGCGCGGGTCCGGTCCCCATGACGTGAACCTCGCGCGACAGGAAGACGGCCTCGTCGATCGAATGCGTCACCAGCACGATCGTCTTGTGCGTGCGCTCCCAGATGTCGAGCAGGCACTCGCTCATCTCTTCGCGCGTGATGGCGTCGAGCGCGCCGAACGGCTCGTCCATCAACAATACCTCCGGATCGAGCGCGAGGGCGCGCGCAATAGCGACGCGTTGGCGCATGCCGCCGGAGAGTTGGTTCGGCCGCTTCTTCTCGGCACCGTCGAGGTCGACCAGCTTGAGCATTGCCGCCGCCCGCTCGAACGCGTCGGCGCGCTTAACCGTCTCATCGGCGGTCATCAAAAGGAAAGCCGCGTTTTCGAGTGCATTCTTCCACGGCAGCAGCGTCGCTTCCTGGAAGACAAGGCCGATCAGCCGCGCCTTGACCGCCTCATGCGGGCTCACTCCGGCGACCGTGACCGTACCTTCCGTCGGCGAGACCAGTCCCGCCATAACCTTCAACAGGGTGCTCTTGCCGCACCCGGACGGGCCGATCAGCGAAACGAAGCTGCCTTTCGGGACCGCGATGTCGATGTCGTTGAGGACGCGTTGGCGGCGCCCCTCGACGGTGAAATCAACTGAGAGGCCGCGCACGGCAATGTGCGCCCGCGCCGACGCTGCGTCAGGAACTGACATCGCACTGCGCGCCGCGGCGGTCATGACTCTCACGTTCATTTCGGCTTGTACGCAATCGCGTCCATCTCGATCTTGGTATTGATCACGGCGCGCGCCTGCACGGTCGTGCGCGCGATCACCGCGTCCTTGAAATGCTCGGCGAACACCTTGTTGTAGCGGCCGAAGTCGCGCGTATCCTCGAGATAGGTCGTGACGCGGACGACGTCGGCTAGCGTTGCGCCCTCCTCCGCGAGGATGCGCTTGATCGACTCGATCGTGCCGGCGGTCTCCTCTTCGATTGAGCCGCACACCATGTTGCCGTTGGCGTCCTTAGCGACCTGGCCGGAAACGAAGATGTAGTCGCCGGCGCGAACAGCCGGATGGAACGGCAGGTTCGGATTCTTCTTGCCGATCGCGTAGACATCGCTGCGCTTGTTCTCACTCATATTTGCTTCTCGCCTCAGGACATCGCCGCGGCTTCGATCACGTCGACACCGCCGACGCGGTCGACGAGATAGATGAGGCCGCGGCTGTCGATGGTGACGTCGTTCGAGGACGCCCGGTCGGCGCCCGGTGCCGCGTCGGGCAGGTAGTGTCCGACCTCCTTGGGGGCGAACGGATCTGCGTAATCGACGATACGTAGGCCCTGCGCGAACCAGGCATAGGGCACTATCGTGCCGTTGAACCGCTCGGACGGCTGATGGCAGCCGCTCATGGCCGGCTGCGGGCTACCGTCTTTGTCGAGGCCGGGCACCTGGAAGGTCGAGATCGGGATCGGCAACTGCTCGACCGAGATGTCGTAGGTCCACGAAAAGGCCGGCGCTGAAGGCCGTAGCTTCGCGACGTCCTCGTCGGCCACGATCATGATCTTCCGGCCCTTGAGTAGCTCGGGGATGACGAGGCACGTATGCGTCGGGTGTGGAAACGCCGGACTCGTATTCACGTGCGACACGAGCTTCGGCTTCGACATGTCGGCAATGTCGAGAATGAAGAAGCCATGATGCCAGTAGCTGACATAGAGGCGGTCACCGACGCGTAGCGGATGATGGCACCTCGGCTGCACCCAGTCCGCCCACGGGTACTCCTCGCCGCCGGCCTCCCATTGGCCGGGGATCCACCATCGGCCTACCTCCTGCGGCTTCGCGGGATCGGCGAGGTCGAGGATCATGACGATGTTGCCGATGTAGCCTTCGGCGGTCGGAGAAATGTACGCGTAGCGGCCATCGAAATCGAACCGATGCACACCGCCGCCGACCGTGCGCCACTCCGTGATCAGCTTGGGCTGCGAGGGATTCGACACATCGTAGATATCGATGCCGCCGCCGACGTCGGTGCGCTGTGACTTACCGAATTTCTCCTGGTTGACGATCATAAGGTCGTTGGCGACGCGCACCTTGTGCGAGTGCCAGCCCTCGCGCACGTCGATCTTCGCCAGCATCTTTGGCCGTCGCGGATCGGCGATGTCGAAGATAGTCGTGCCGCTCGTCGGCCGCATGTGGCCGACGTAGAGCGTCGTGCCGTCGACCCACACCTGGCCGCCGCCGGGTGTCTCGATGTGAGAAACGAGCTTGGTATTCGACTGACTCGGCACGAAAGAACACTCGGACGTTGATGGGAACACAAGGTGGCTCCGACCCGCTTCGGCGGCTCGGAGATCACGCGATCAATCGATCAGTCGAAAATGCGCGACACTTCACCGGACGCCGATTTGCCCCACTTTCGATAGAGCGACAGCTTCTTCAGAGTCGGTTCGTCGGACGCGACAAACAGGATCAGCGGATCCTTCGACGACGTGTTGACGTGTTCGAACCATGAGTTCGCCGGCACGGCCAAGGTGTCGAACGTGTTCCACTCGAACTTCTGGCCGTCGACCAGCGTGTAACCCTCGCCCTCGAATGGCGAGACCAGAAGGCTCGAGGTCGTCTTGACCGGCAGAGTGTGTTGACCGGACTGAATCATCTGCATGAAGAAGGTTATGGTCTTGAAAACCGGCTGCCCGTTGGTCGGATCGACGTATTCGACCATCAGGCCGTCATGCCCGTCGCCGTCGTTGTCGCGGTGGCGATGCAAGAGCTCGCGGACCTGGTCGTAGCGGTAGACGAACATTGGCGAGGACGTGCCCGCGCCGCGCGCCTGCTTGCTGGCGAAGCGCGGGAGGAGGCCGCCATACCCGTAGATGCGCTGCGAGTAGTCGGGCGAGAAGCGTTCGCTTTGTTGCTTCTTGGAGACGAGCTTGCCGTTCTCCATCTCCCTATAGTCGTGCTCGAAGTGCACTGCGTTGAGCGACTCGACCAACGGCAGGTCCAACACCGAAAGGTTCAACGCCGTCTCATTGCCAACCGTGCCGTGGTTATGCCAGGTATCGTTCGGCGTGAGCACGATGTCGCCTGGACCGAACACGATGTTCTCGCCGTCCACGCCGGTGAAGTTGCCGGCGCCTTTCAGGCCGAGGCGGATCGCGTTCGGCGAATGCCGGTGCGGCGGCATCATTTCGTTCGCGTCGTTGAGCCGGTAGGCGGTATACATCGTCGACACGGTAGCGCGACGCGGCGCCAGACCCGGATTCATCAGGACCAGCGAACGGCGCTCAGAGTCGTCCATCGTGACCAATTGCACCGCCCGGTCGAGGATTGGTTCAATATCTTCTGCGCAGCGCCACAGAAAGGGTATCGCCTTGGGCGCGGCAAGAAGCTGCCTGTCCTCGTCATTCGCCACTTCCTTCGTGGTCGCCCAATACGGAAACATGTGCTTGGCGGCGACATCTTCGTATAGCGCCTTGAGCGCGATGTCGCGGTTCGGCAGACGCGTGACGGTGCTGGCAGAGGAGGACATACCGGAACTCCTGTCGATGAAACGGCATCAGTTTGTTTAAACGCTAGCATAGATGGTCCGCCCGTCAATCAAGTCTCGCGCACCAATCTCTTTAATGGTCCGCGTGACGGTGCTAGGCTTGAATTGCGTCCTGACGAGGCAGCCACGGCCTCCTGAAGAGGCGCGAACCGGAGACCATCGCGTGAGCATTGAATTTCATGAAGGGCAGGCGACGCCCCGACTCCTCCCGTCACTTGCAGACGCGAAGGACGAGGCACTGGCGCGGCTGCGCAGAATGATCGAAGCCGACAACGTTCGGGTGGCGGGACGCCTGCCACCGGAGCGTGTACTCGCCGAGCAGATGGGTGTCAGCCGCCGCGCTGTCCGGCATGCGCTCGACCTTCTAGAAGCGGAAGGGCGGATCACGCGGCAGCAGGGCCGAGGCACGCTTATTTGCGATGCGCGCGCCACCGCGGTCGACCTGACGACCGAACTCGCAAAGTTGACCAACCCAGTCGACACGCTAGAAGCGCGCATGGCGATCGAGCCTACCTTGGCACGCCTCGCCGCGTTGCGCGGCACGCAGAGCGACTTTGACAAGCTGTTCGAGTCGGCCGAGGCGAGCCGGCTCGCCAAGGATCCAATTTCCTACGAGAAGGCGGATGCCGCATTTCACCGTCGCGTTGCCTCTGCCGCACGCAATCCCGTGCTCGTCACCATCTTCGAGGCGCTATTGCAGGTCGCCTCCGACCGCTCGTGGCGCCACGGCCGCGAGACGGCGCATTGCATCAACAATCAAGCGCGATATGCCGTCGCCCACCGGAAGATTGCGGCCGCTATCTGCCAGCGTAATCCCAAGGCGGCGGAGGAAGCGATGCGTGCCCACCTGGCCATCGTGCAGCAGCAATTAATCGAGCATGCTTTCCCGCGCCCGGAAGGCGCCTAGCGGCACGACGTCCGGCCTGGCTCAACGTCCCCGCCAGTTCGGCTGTCGCTTCTCGCGAAACGCCAGCGGCCCCTCTTGAGCGTCTTCGCTGCTGTAGATCGGCGCGAAAATCGCTTCCGACGCCAGCAGGCCCTCCTCCACCGAAACGCCCGCGGCGGCCCGCACCATTTTCTTAGCGGCCATTGCGAAGAGCGGCGCGCCGGCAATCATCACCTGCGCTAATTCCTGCGCTTTCGCCATCACCGTCTCGTCCGCGACGACGTGATTGACGAACCCGATCTCGAAGGCGCGCTGCGCGGTGATCGGCTTCGCAGTCAGCATAAGTTCGAGAATAATCCGCTGCGGGATCATGTGAACAAGCGGGGCCGCCCAGGCAGCGCCGCGCCCGACCAGCGCCTCGGTGATCGCAAAGCGCGCCGACGTGCCTGCGACGCAGAGGTCGCACATCTGCGCGAGGCGCCAGCCGCCAGCATAGGCAACCCCCCGGACAGCGGCGATGGTCGGTTTGTTGATCGTGATGTTGCGGCCGAGGTCCGGCATCAGGTCAGGTGGCGGCACCCCGCGCTTGGCCTCCGACATCTCCGCGAGGTCCATGCCGGCGCAGAAGGCCTTTTCTCCGGCCCCCGTGAGGATCGCGACGCGCGCATCCGCGTCGGCCTCGAAGCGGCGCCACGCGTCCCACAAGCCCTGACGCACGGCGGCGTTCAGCGCGTTACGCTTGTCCGGGCGATTGATCGTGATGACCGCGACCCGGTCGGCGACCTCATACAGAACCTCATCCACCATGATGCTCAGCCCCTGTAGCGTCCGACGATCGCGACCGAGCAGACATTCTGGTGCGGGAAGCCGCCCAGGTTATGCGTCACGCCGAGTTGCGGCAGATCTTTGCGCTGACGTTCCCCGGCACGGCCGAGCATCTGGAGGTACATCTCATAGATCATGCGCAGGCCGGATGCTCCGATCGGATGGCCGAAGCACTTCAACCCGCCATCGATCTGGCACGGGATTCTGCCGTCGGCATCGTAGAAGCCGTCGAGCACGTCGTTGATCGCATCGCCTTCCGCCGAGAGTTGCAGGTCTTCCAAAGTCACCAGCTCGGTGACCGAGAAGCAGTCATGCACCTCGACCAGATCGATCTCGTCACGCGGCATCTCAACGCCAGCCTCCTGATAGGCGCGGCGTGCGGCTATCCGCGTCGTGTGGAAATAGCTGCCATCCCAGGAATTGTGCTGCGCCTCGAGGCCATTCGACACCGACACCTGGAGCGCCTTGACCGAAATGATATCGGTCTTGCCGAGGGAACGGGCGATTTCCGGCGTCGTGACGATGGCACAGGCAGCGCCGTCGCTCACGCCGCAGCAATCGAACAGGCCGAGCGGCTCGGCGACCATCGGCGCATTCAATACCGCGTCCATGGTGATGCGGTTGCGCAGGTGCGCCTTCGGATTGCGGGTGGCATTTTCGTGGCTTTTGACGGAGATATGCGCCATCGCTCGTTTTAGGTCATCGCGCGACGCACCGTGTTTCGCGCGGTACGCCGCGCCGAGCTGTGCGAACAGGCCCGGCGCCGACAGGTTCGGCCAGATCATGTTGTTGAGCGTGCCGCGGCCGCGTTGCGGCAGGCCGCCATAGCCTGTGTCCTTCAACTTCTCGACGCCCA
>Ga0310811_10002190_pt1 | contig 24373 bp, 22 predicted proteins | sample YCmetagenome_FD_207642 | JGI IMG/M metagenome (GOLD analysis project Ga0310811, IMG submission 207642) | Soil microbial communities from experimental microcosm in Duke University, North Carolina, United States - YC | ecosystem: Engineered > Artificial ecosystem > Soil microcosm > Unclassified ... | reverse complement strand
GCCCGGCGCCGCCAATAGCTCCGTGACCGCTCCCCCACCGCAAAGTTATCTTTTGCGTTCAGGGAACCATCAGCCCGCTCCTTGCCAACATCTTCCTGCACTACATCCTCGATCTCTGGGCCCACCAATGGCGTCGTCGTCATGCCCGCGGTCGCGTCGTGACCGTGCGCTATGCGGACGACTTCGTCATGGGCTTCGAGAGCAAGGCAGATGCGCAGGAAATGCTCTTGGCCCTCAAGGTGCGGCTGGCCAGCTTTGGCCTGATGCTTCATGAGGGCAAGACGCGGCTGATCGAGTTTGGCCGGTTCGCGGCCGTCTCGCGTCAGCGGCGCGGCGAGCGGCGACCAGAGACCTTCGCCTTCCTCGGCTTCACCCACTACTGCGGGCGGACCCGAGATGGCCGGTTCATCGTGAAGCACAAGACGGAAGGGAAACGCCTGACGCGCAAGCTGACGGCGTTGCGCCAGGACGCCTGGCGGCTCATGCACGCGCCACTGGCCACGCAGCACGAGCGGTTCGCCGCCGCACTGCGCGGGCACTACGGCTACTATGGCAGGCCGCACAATTATCCAGCGCTCAACGGCTTCTACCGCGAAGTGCGTCGGATCTGGCTACGTTGTCTGAGACGACGCAGCCAGAAAAGTCGGCGCATGGGCTGGTCGGAGTTCGACACCCTGACGGCACGCTTCCCTCTGCCCGTTCCACGCATCACTCGCACTTGGGCGCAGGCGCGGATATGACGCGGGTTACCCTCGGGAAGAGCCGGGTGCGGGAAATCCGCCCGCCCGGATCTGTGAGGGCGAAAGCCAAATGGCTGAGCTACTCGACCGCGCCTCTCTTGCTCTGCAGAGTGCGGTGCTGCCGAATGCTTACTTGATCGATAGCTGCTTGAGATCATGGTGGCACTGGAAAGGTCGGATTTGCTCACCGCCCGGCATCGTTGAAGCGTGCTTCTAAGATCTCCGGAAGGAGGATCAGACGTGGTTTTAGGTCCGCCTGAGCAGCTGTCCGAGGTGCCGACGAGCCCCTCATTCAGCCAAATTGTGGCTGATGGAAGAGAAGAACGCGGCTTCCCGGTAGGCTCTCTGCCGTGTAGAGCTGACCGTGGATAAAAAAAGCGGTCATTGGGACGTCCCGGCTCGGCAGAAGGCCTAGATTCTGCAATATGTCGATCACGGCGGGCGAAGCCTCTTGGGAGGCGTGCGTCCAGCCGTCGCCCAAGAACTCTCCCAGTTCAGGCACTTGCGGGACTGGCTGATGGCCTGATGCAGGTGCGGCAGACGGCAGAGGAAGGTTCGGCGCCAGCGCCGAGGGAGCGTCCCTACTCCATTCGAACGGAGCCGCCGAATCAAGCCCTGGCGCAAGACCGCCGTAGATATCTGAGGAAGTCCTCAGTGCCGCAGGCCTAGCTTCGCCCGGCAAAGCGGGCCGAGGGTGATGAATGAGCTGAACGTCCTTGGGCCCTTCCGGTCCCAAGATGGCCGTGTAGCGTTCGCCGCCGATCTCAAAGTTCATGATTGGATGTTCCACAACAGGCAAGAAGTCCCACTCGCCTAACTTGGACAGCATCTCGTCGGGGGCCGGCTGGGTGCGATGGGAAAAATTCTTGGGAACGGCGAAAGAAACATCAAACGTATCGCCGACAGCGGGCGACAGCAGATGGACGAGCTGAACATCGTTGAGCCCTCCCGGTCCCAAGACGGCCATATAGCGCTCACCTCGAATGTCGTAGGCCTTTACCCGCTGTGCTGCATCCGGCAAGAGGCCCCAGCGGCGAAGCCTGTGCATCATATTCGGCGCGGCCTGAGTCCCGTGGGAGAAATGTTCGGGAACGCTCAAAGACGCATCAAAGGCTTCGCTGGCTGCTGCGATCGTCTGCTCAAGGGTGGTCTGCGCCGCAGCGCCTTCGTTCATCATCTGTCCAGAGTGGTCTTCAGAGGCGAAATCGGGCTGCCGCAAGCTCGGATGCCAAGCAGGGGCATCGAAAGGCGCTTCTTGAGCAACACTCTGCGCTGGCGAGGGAACGGTTGGACTCATCGTTGGCCAAGGCATCAGCGCATCGAAGGTCGGCGTTGGCAAAAGGTTCTCGCGGTCCGCTGCATCGAAAAGCGCGTCCTGAGGGACACTTTGCACCGGCGAGTGGATGATTGAACTCATCATTGGACCAGGCACCAGTGCATCGAAGGTCAGCGCGCGAAAGAGGTTCTCGCGACCCTCGGCATGGAAAAGCGCGTCCCGAGGGACACGTTGCACCGGCGAGGGAATGGTTGGACTCATCGTTGGCCAAGGTACCGGCGCATTGGAGGTCGCCGCCGACAAAAGGTTCGCACGATCCGCGGCATCGAAAAGCGCCTCCTGATCGACACTTTGCACCGGCGAGTGAACCATTGAACTGACCGTTGGCCCAAGCATGGTCGCCGGCAAGAAGCTCTCGGCTTCTGCAGCATCGAAAAGCACGTCCTGGGCGACACTTTCCGTAGGCGAATGGACGGCCAACCCCACTCCATGCCAGACCTGCGGAGCATTGAACCCCGGCGGCCGTGAGCTGCGCTCATCTGCATCGTCCCCAATCGGCTGCTCATCGGCCGGCATAGCTGAGGGGGTGGACGGCTGGATGACCTGGCGCGAACTGCCTCCTTCTCCGCCTAAATTGGTCTGCAGGGTAATGGCGCGATAGTCCCGAAGGCCATTCAAGGCGGAGATGAGCATCTTGTCCTTCGGGAACAACCTATCCGCGTGTCCGAGCAGTTTATCATCACTGAGGTCGGCAATGGACAAGGGTCGGAGCGCTACCGCCAACTTCCGCAGTCCGCTCGCATAGCTCTCGGCCGTTTTCCTGCCGATCTGTCGACCAAAACCTGCCTCGGCGGCATCCCTGATAAGACCCTCATCTTCCCTGGAAGGACGATAATGTGTTGAGAGGGGGCGAGCGTTGGCGTCGGGCTCGCGGTACCGACTGATCATTAACAATGCTGGCGCGATGACCCTGTCGTTTGGCAGCAGCTTCCTAGCGTTAGCGAGTAAGGCATCGTCATCGAGCCCAGCAATTGATTTGCCGGACTTCTTCAGCCCCTCGGCGAATTTGCGAAGCCGACGATCATAAATTTTGACGGTGGTCTCACTCGGCGGCGGCCCTCCATTGAGAGCAGCGGCCGATGCCGCCTGGATGAGGTGATCGTCTTCCTCAGTGACATCATGAAGCGCCGCGTGCGGATATACAGGGCCCGCCTCTCGCACGCCTGCCAGGTGCTGCTCAAACGCCACATGCTTTTGATCCGGCTGTTCCACGGCGGCATCCGACGCAGCGGACGCCTTATCGGCTGGGTTGATCGTGTTGAATCGGTCCATGTTCAGTCCGCAGGGCTCGCTCTCTCGCTATTTCGCTACTCACGTTTGCTTTCCAAAACCTGACATCGCCAAGCGGAAAGGTAGAATGAAAGGATAAATGATGGCTCGCAATTGCCTTCTCTGCGCCTTGCAGCATCGCTCGTGCGCCTGAGCGCCAGGTGCTGCACAGTAGGTTCCGACAAGCGCTTAAAGCGCCTATCGGAGCGGCTGCACATTCTGTGTTGTTGGTCCCGCTGCGTCCGGCGCTGTCGTGCTTGCTCCATCTTCTCCGTTGCCCTTGTTGCGCGCTGCGAGAGTAGAGTGACTAGCAAGAGGAGCGGCGGCGCGATCGCCATTTACCGTGCTGACAGACCGATTATCAACCAGGTCGAGCGGATCGTTCACCATCACTCCCAGGTTGTTTTTGGTCGAGCAACCAAGAGTCGGTTCGAACGAATTGTCGTCCACTGCTGGTCCTGCGATCAAAAGCGACGGACAGTTCGGAAGATGCGCTTCAAACGTAATCGCCTCGATCCTGACGGCGGAACGGCCCGATAAATTGAGGGGAGAAGCGGACAGCCGGATGTTAGAGGGAACAACCCCCATGGCGCGTGCTTCGTGCGCCACCTGCGCAATGAGCTTATGGGAGCCGCTGACATCCACATGGAGCGCATCCCGCCGGCCACCACTTGCGTCGGCGATAAAATTACGCAGCTGAAGCTTTTCGAGGGCATGGAGGCTCTGCAGAAGCAAGACACGCTTTTTCTGTTCGACCTGGACTCCTTGTTCGGCAGGATTGGGATGGATCGACGCAGTATTTGCGCAGCCCCCCAATATTGCGGCAAGGACAATCGAATGGGACAAATATCGCATGTTCATATGTCGATCCTCATTCGATGATAAAGCCGGCGTTGCCCGTCAGTCCCGGTGCGCTCGCGCGCGGCGCATCGCGGCCTTGAGGCGGCCGTGCCACCGTGTTCGTCAAGATGCGGCCTGCATCTGATGGCGGTGCGATGCGGTTGGTCGGAATACTTATCTGGCTTGGATTTGATCCCGGCCGTACGATGTAAGGTGTAACAACGATAACTAGCTCGGTTTCGCGTTTTTGAAACGATGAAGAGCGAAAAAGCGCACCAAGGATCGGTACGTCGCCGAGCCAGGGAAACTCGCCGATATCAGTGTTGAAGTTGCGCCTGATGAGGCCGCCGATTGCAAAGCTCTGGCCGCTGGCGAGCTCGACCACGGTGCTCGCCCGCCGCGTCGAGAGGGCAGGAACCGCCATACCATTGATCTTGACTTCGCCTTCGGTCGATAGTTCGCTGACTTCGGGCTTCACACGGACAATGATCTGGTTGTTGCTGAGCACTGTCGGGACGAATTCCAAGCTCACGCCGAACTGCCGGAATTGGACCGAAACCTGCCTGTTGTCCTGCATGACTGGGATCGGAAACTCGCCGCCGGCGAGGAAGCTTGCGGCTTCGCCGGACATTGCCGTCAGGTTCGGCTCAGCCAGGATTGAGGCGAGGTGCTCACTGGCGAGAGCGTCGAGAACAGCGCTGAGGTTGATATTGCCGGTGCTAAACCCGATCCCAATCGTGCCGCCGCCGCCAGCCCTGCCGGACCCTCCCGGTTTGCCGGTGGCAAGGAAAGCGCCGTTTGGGCCCGAGGCGGTGAAGTTGATGTTGAGATCCTTGACGGCGGTGCGGGAGACTTCTGCTACGCGCACGCTGAGATTTACCTGCAGTGAGCCGGCGACCTGGATCTTGTTGACGACCGGGGCGCCCGCGCCAACAAATTGCTCAGTGACCTTCCTCGCAGCCTCAACGACATCGGCATTGGGCGCTATACCGCTAAGGATCGCCCCGCGCGGGGTATAGCTGACCTGAATTGGATAGTCGCCGACCTCGGCCTTGAGCGCGGCCCGTAGATCCTCGAGTGGTTGGGTTACGACAATACGCAGCTCGGCAAGAGCCTCGCCGTTTTCGTTGAGGGCGAACAGGCTCGTCCGCCCGGACTTTTTGCCGAACACGAAAATTGTACTGCTCGACGGAGCTTGATAATCGGCAATTGCAGGGTCGGCGACAAAAATGGTCGCCGCCGGTGCGCTCAAATGCACCGTCTTTCCCTGTGACGAGGTAATATTGAGCGTGCCCGTGGTGCTGCCGGGTGCCGCACGTGGCATCTCTCCTTTGCCGTCCCGCTTGGTCTCGGCTGAGGCCGCAAGCGGAAACAGCAAAGCAAATCCGCATAGGAGGTAGCAGAGACGATTGAGAGCGGCAGAGCGTTGTGGGTTGGTGATCGCAGGCGGCTGGGTAGCGCCGGCGGCATTATTAAGGACCTTCAAGCGATTGTTGCCTTTAAGTGACGCTGCTAGGCAGCCGATGCTGTGCCAACGAGTTCAAGAGTGTAACCGACGCCGCGCGCGGTCTTGATTCTGAGCGTCGCACCCGCCTGGTTCAAATGCGCGCGTAAGCGATAAATCCCGACTTCCAGCGCATTGGTCGAAACCTCGTCATCGAACGCGTACAAGCTATCTTCCAGCGAAGCGCGCGGCACAGTGCGGCCGGCGCGATTGAGCAGATGCTCGAGAATGCACACCTCACGCCGAGCAATCCTCAGGATCCGGCCACCCACCGAGACTTGTCTGGCGATCGGATCGAAATGCAGATTCCCGAATGTCACGACCGGCGCCGTCATTTGCGTTGACCTTCGCAAAATGGCCCGCATGCGAGCGATGAGTTCGTCGATCGACACAGGCTTGGGCAGGAAATCATCCGCTCCCGCATTGAAGGTCGCGATCCGGCGGCTGAGATCATTGAGACTGCTCATCATCATTGCCGGCATTGATCGTCCTTCGCGCCGCAACTGCTTCAACCAGTCCAAACTATCCCCATCCGGCAAGACGGACTCCAGCAGTACGAGGTGGTAGTTTGCGCAATCCAGCGCGGCTGACGCCTCATCCAGCGTGGGCGTCACGTCCACCGCGAACCCGCAATTCACGAGCGTTGCCTTCACAGCGCGGCCAAAGTCCGCATGATGATCAACCAGGAGAATTCGCATCCATCGCCTCTCGTCCGTCCTCGGCAAGACTTGAGCGTGTTAGGGTTGACCAAGAGATCCGGCGACTGGATGCTGCCGGTCTGGCATGAATTCGAAAAGCCGTAGACGACCCGCAAGAGCTTGTTGGCAGGCGACCGATGCATGCGCATCCATTGACATCGGATATGTGACGGCTCGCGGCGGGTCGCCTGGGCGGGCGGCGCAGCTCAACATATCCGTTATGTTGGCAAGAGCTCTGCGATGACTTACGGGGTTGAGAGCCCTGGCGGCGCACTGATGCATCTGTGGGCGGCACATAGCAATGCCTGCATGCGCTGCGCGAATGCTAGCGGTAGTGATCGCGCGAGACTGCCCCAGCGAAAGCAAGGCACGGGCGAGATCAGCTGTATTTGTCGTCGAACAGGCTTGCGAAACCGACATTGAATACTTCCCAGTTCGTCTTGATCCGCGGTCAGTCTTGCGAGGCTGTTGGCCGTAGTGCCGTCAAGTCGCGGCATTGCAAGTGTTCCGCGCTAAAGACACTTCGCGCGCTATGTGCCGGCCAATGGGGTGTAAAAGGCCGAGATGCGACGAAACGATCAACGCGTCCTTCGGGACAGACGTCCTCTCGTTTGCCGGCGTTATCCAAGTAAGATGTCAACCGTTCCAATGCTCGGTCGCTTCCGAGGCGTTCTCCGTCCCAACTGAGCTAGTGCTGCCAATGAAGGACAAATTACGTGCGGCATTGCTGTCGTGCCTTGTCTGAGGCGGCGACGCCGGCTCCATGTCGTCGGATCGGGTGCACGGCTCAGGAACTCTGCCTTTCGTCGGCATAGGCGAAACAAAGACTGCCCGCGTTGTTCTCGCGCGCTGGATCCAGGTCTGCCTGCGAAGACGGCGCTTCGCCCAGCCCTCACAGAGCAGATGAACGATGCAAGCTCTAAAAAGGAGGAGTTGGGTAGTGTGATCAACCGAATCGGCCGAGCATTGAGTTTTTGAGACGTTCGCAATTGTTGGTACCCGTCAGGAAGAGTTCACACGAGCGGACTGTGTCGCGAGACTGTCGGAAATCCTACAATCTGACGCGAGGTGAGATTCAAGTGCAATTGAATGCTCTTTGTCGGGGTGCCTTCAGTTTGGAATCGTTGTGAGGCAACGGCGACACAGTTCGACCATGCCGTCGAACTGCGCGCGGCGGTCCGTCTCGCTGTGTACAAAGCCGTGAGCATTCGTCCGTCCAATTAAACGTCTCGCAGAAGCGCTATTGAGTGCAGAAGAGGCAGGCGCTCTTGGCAAGCGGGGTAAGCCATGACACCAGGAGCGGGGCGATCCGATCCGCCTCATGCGTGTCAATTTAGCGGGGAGACCGTGGCGAGAGGTGGACGTCCACTTGATGAACAGGAAGCAACGTTCGAGGTGAAGACTGTCGATCGCTCGAGCCAAGTTGTTCGGCAAGGGATTGAGGAGAGAATCGATTGCCAGACGTCATCTTGAATGCGGCCTCCTTATATTGCGATCGACTATGAGCCTCTTAGGCGCGCTCCGCAAAATCGATTGTTTTGATGGAACGCATCCAGGTGACGGATCGGCTGTCTTGTAACAGCGCGGCTTATCGCGGGGAGCGAATGCCCGATGCGATCGCGGCCGAAACACCTGTTGCTTGACCGCGCGGCCAATTTCAGACCGAGTACAGAGAGGGACGCAGCGCGTTCAGCGGCGTAACTCCACCAAAGCCGCCAGCCAGCCGTGAGCTCGTATGTCGTTCGAACTCACAATGTCCAAGGCGCCGGGATGCTCCAACGAGCGCGCACAGGAGGAGGATTGTCCGACATCCTCGCGTCGCCGGAAGTGCATCTTGTCGGAGACCCAACCGCTCTGCCGCTCGACCGGCGAGTTGATCGGGCCGCCGGTCGCCGCATAAGCTTAAGCTGTTCTGCGTGTGCGGAGTTGGTACGCCGCTTCAAGGTCTTTCTTTTGGGAGTTTGGGTGCTTGAAAACCAACGAACCAGCCCAACGGTTTGGCCGAGAGACCATCTACTCATTGCTCTCGCGCTTATAGGGATTTTCTTCTCTGCCGGTGCGGTAGCTTTCCAAGTTTCCGCCCAAGAACAGGCGCTCGGTCTCTTTCGTTGGCGTTCTGCCAAGTGAGCACATCAAATCGACGTCCGCATCGATGTTGTCGTAGTCTTCAGCATTCATTCTGAGCGCAATGCTGCTCATCACGTCGTCTGGCGTCCAGACACTGTGCTTCGGAACAGTGTAGGTGTGCAGTGCGTTCGCATTGTTGGCGATCGCCCTCGCCCAATGATCGCGAGAAACGGCGAGTTTCGCCGGATCTTCGACCAACGATACGAAGGGTGATGTTGTTGTCTTGCCGCGCATATGCCAGCCAGCTTGGCGCGCCCGGTCAATAGGATACCGCTCTGGATGATCTCCAATGGAAGAATGATCCCGAGCCGTGTTGCGAACATGCAATATGGCGCTTGTGTTTTCGTCCGTATGCGGCTTGCAGTCACTATTCTGATTCTGAAAACGCCGCAGTGTGACATAAGACGACCTCACGACGTCGTCAAATACGCCGTCTCGGTCAATGCTAGGTGCGCTCGCCGGTGACCAGCGCGCCGCCTGCTGCACGGCAAGGTCGATCTCATTGCGAAGCACTTCAAGATTGGCACCTGTCAGTGTTGCTGCAAGCTGAGCGCGGGCACTGACAAATGATGGGGCTGGGCAGCTACCGGGTTCCGAGGCGGCCTCGCCTGGCGCAGACGAGGACGTGGCAGTCGCGGAATTTGCCGCTAAGCAGAGTGAAGGCGGCGTCGGGTAGGCCGAATCGAGGTCGTCTATATCCAAGTCATTCAGCTGCTGCTCGAAGCTTGCTTGATCTTCGGAATTGTGTGCCGTTGCGCTGCTCTCGGCGCCAAGCTCATCCTGTTGTCCATGGACGCGGCGCGCCTGCTGTACCACGTTGTGAACCTCAAAGGGAGTGTCCACAGCATTTCGTGGATCAACGTTCATATCTCTCTCCCTTCGAAGTGCCGGATGCCAGCCTAGATTGTTGCAGGCGCAGCTTTCGAGAAGCTGACAGACCAGAGAGGGCGCCATTTAGTTTCAGCTCTTGACGGAGTCGAATTGAGTCAGTCAGCATGGCGAACAGCCAGCCGGAAGGAAGTCGCGCGAAGCGTCGGATCAAAATCGGTGCTGCCGTTTGCCTCCTGGCATTGGTGTTCGATTGGGCTGCTATTGGATGCCTGAGATTGTTCGGATCGGCACGCCAGGACGCGCCCACCACTTCATTGTGGACGCGTGATCTAAGGCAGACAGCCCGTGCACAGCAAGATGGACGAGCCGGTGCTTGAGGTGGCGAAAGGCGCGTTCGTAGATCGTCTACTTATGCAGAGGCGAGAACTACATTCTCTCGCTCGAGAGGCCTGTGGCGGACCAGCGCAACCGGTTTGGTTTGCTGTTTCCAAGCGGACGACGCTGGATCAAGCCGGTCTAGTCGACGCGCGGGAAGCTAAGCCACTTCCGCAAACCTAACATACGAGGTTGTGATGTCGGAATAGCCATTACAACGTCTTGCGCGTCGTTGCGACAGGCTGCTTTGTACGAGCGCGCTTGTTGTCTGGAATCAGCCAAACGCATCGCGAGCATCACGACTTGGAGGCCGCAATCGGCGGTACTTATCGAGGGAGAAGAGCATATGAAGGTTACTGGCCGAGGACTAACGATCCTGTTGTCCTTGCTTTCGGCCGCGAGCGCGCCGGCAAGAGCCGACGACCCCTCGCCGAAATACACTGAAGTACTCAGAGCCCTCCAAGCGGGGAAGAATGTGAAGCTCATCCTCGATATGACCCACTGTACCAACGCGGATGGTGGCAAACCTGCGTCGGCGACGCAGGCCGGTCTGGTCATCAATGCCTTCAGGGTGACCAGCCAGAGCGGCATCAGCTTCGCCAATGCTCATCAAACGGTCGACAGCTCCGGACATGCCGTGACCGAGTACATCCGCCATAGCCTTAGCCGCGAAGGCAAGCTGACGGTGCGAGCCTCCAAACTTGTCGTCGGGACCACCGAACTCGCGAATCAAGGCGAATTCATCTGCGAAGTGCCGGATGGCGCAAAGTTCATCTGGTAACGAAGAGCACAGAGCAGACGGGCGCTTCGTAGACTTGATCCTCCATCGTGTGGACAGCTTCGCCGGGCATGATACGGATCTTTTCGATCGTCAGGACTGCCAGACTCTTTCTAGCCGTCTTTTCGTCAGGGAAGGATCAAGTTGCCTGAACTTGTTGCTCAGCTAACTCATGAATGTCGCCGATCTCCATTCGATCTTTGAGGTGGAAGATCGGCGGCTCATGCAGTCGTCGTATGGGGCTGAGCCAATACCTCTCGGTTGAACGTCCAGATGATCTCGCTACGTCCACGCGCTGCCCGCGGCCCTCGTGAGAACATCATATTTAAGCGGATCCAGCCAGGACCGGCGTTGTTGACGCTCCCCCTCGCCGGGCAGACGGACCGGAGGATTATAGCATGAACGCTGTTTTCGACTTTTCCAAGCATCGGAAAAGGCAAATCACCCTTTCCGGAGCCTGCGTCATCAGCCTTTTGCTCCTGACTTTTTGTACGGATTCGATGCGCTGGCCGTCCGAAAGTCGTCCAGATTCCCACCCAGAAATAGTACCTCACGCTCTTCGGTTGGGGTAGCACTCACCCATGCCAGATCGGGTTCATCATTTTCGGTTCCATCCTCGAGAATACTGACGATGTCTTCCGCCGTCCAAGTTGTGACCCTCGGCACCGTGTAGGTGTGCAACTCATTCGCGTTTTCCGCGATGACTTTGGCGCCAAACTCCTTGTCGTCGTCCGGCGAAACGAGCAGTAGTGAGGCGTCCTCGGACAGTGACACAAAAGGCGAAGAATTGGTATCGCCCCTCATGTGCTCTGCCGCTGCGCGGCCCAGATCTAGTCGTTGGCCTCCCCAGATATTCCAGGGAGCTTGCTCGTAACGCAAAGCCGCCATGGAACGCAAATGGGCCATCGCGCTTTGACGGTCCAACACATGTGGCCTGCAGTGGCTGGCGTGGTTTTGAAAGCGCTGCAGCTCCGTGTATGACGATGCCAACACGTCGTCGTAAACGCGGTCACTGTCGACGCGATAGGCTGACGATCCAGTCGCTCTTGGCCATTGTGCTGATCTTTGCGCAGCGAGTTCGATGTCTCTTCTGAGTTCCGCAAGGTTAGCGCAAGTCAACGTTGCGGCAAGCTGACCGCGCGTTCTCACGAACGATGCAGCCGCGCACCGTTCGTTCTCAGGGATAGCTTGCGCTTTCTTGTTGCCGTCCGTTACCGTCGGGTTCGATCCAGCCGCGGGTGAAGCTAATGATGCGAGGATTGGCTGAGCCTCTCCAAGCCGATGCTCAAAGTCTGCTTGCGCCGTCTCTTCCTGTTGTGGATCGAGGTTATGCATCCGAGCCTCGGATGGGTTGACGTTGTCAAATGGGGCCATTCCGGTCTCCTTTTGTCGGCCTTCAATATCGTCATGCAAAAGTTGATCAGATCAGGAGCAGGAACTGAGACGGGCGCAGTTTGTATAAGATGCACCGGTCTGGTTCTCGAACGTCCGGTGTTGAGGCGTGCGGCAGGCCCCTGACCGGCAATCCAGCTCATGCTTCTCGTCCAGATATTTGTGTTCGAGTCGGGCTCCAGTCCGGATAAAGATGCTGTTATGCTAGAAAGCCTAGCTGTCGAACAGCTGACCAGACCCAATTGCTTGAAGAAAGCCCGTGGCCATTGCGTCTGTGCCGGCGAGCCTGTTGTTTATTGCGGAGCAGAGTTTTGGCGAGATGGGCCATTGCCGCTCTCCGCTTCATGGCAGTACCGTATGAAAGGTTATGGGGAAGCAGCCCGGGGGAGGGCCCGCTTACCGTAAGCTTGAGCCGCATGGGGCAGCCTGCCTGGACTAGCTTGCATCGGCTCCCCGTGAAGGACTTTGAAAAGCTCTTCAAGAAGCTGCTGGGGATACTAACGCCGGATCATGCCGCGGCCATCGGGCTCTGACCGGGCCGCGTGGCATGAAGATCCATTGTTGGGAATACTGATGCGATGGATCGCGTCGGCGCGCCGAGCGTTAGTCGCAAAACAAGCCACGGGGGTGCGACTTCGATCGGCCCAACTCGTTCTCCCATAGATGGACCCGTCGGCTCGCGGAGCAGGCCTAGCCGATCGCGAGCTTTGGCTAACCAGGAGGCCGGCGATCCGCAAGTGTCGAATTGCAATTGATCGATTGCGTGCCCGTAAGGACTGCGGCTCTTGCCCTCCTGCAACCGAAGTCGGAATTTTTGCTTTCAAGGTGGCGTAGCGACCATAATGCGGTTTCTGTCAGCGGGACCGTGTTTGTCAGAATCAGAACATTCTGCGCCCATGTGGAAATTACGCTGCCGATTTAGCTCGACAATTCCGACTGATGCGGCTGGCACGGTTGTTGCTGCCGATGAGGTAAGGCCAGGCTGAGTGCAGAGCTAGGTGAACGATCACTGTTCCGCCCGCAAGCCGCGGGTCCATTCCGAACAAGAAGAAAGACCTAGAATGTTGCGCATTCGGGTTAATGGAGAGTGATGTGGAGTGTCGAAGAGCTGGCGAAAAGAAACACACTTTCGGACATATCAGCGCTGCCAAACAACGGATCAGGGTTGGTGGGTGTGGTAGACAATTGCACCGATTGGCAGTGGACACGCATGACAAGAATTCGGCTGACGTGGTCAAGCGTCGGCCGCCGCGGACAGCGACATGATAAGAGTCTCGTCGACACGTCGTGTCACCAAATCCCCGGCGAGTTCGCCACAAAGCCCGCAGCCTGCGTCCATGCCAAGCACAAAGAGGTCCTCGTAATCCTGGCAGTACGGAACTCTCGACATGTCGCAAAGGATCGGCGCTGATAGCGAGTGCACCGTGAATGAAGGGGCAGAGCACTACTCAGATCCGAAAGACAAGCTTTCATCAGATGGCGAGTTCGTTCGGTACTGGAGCCGGGCTGCCGACCGGCTGCTGGCGGTTGCTGCTGTTAGGAGGCGAACCGAGGAGGCAATCAGAAGGACCGGGATTGGCTTGCAGCTATCCTCCGAGAACCTTAGCGGTCATGACCTATCAGATTTCCCGCTGCGACGCTGTACCCTCAATCGCGCGCAGCTCTACGGAACAAAGTTGGATCGAGCAGATCTTTCTGAGGCGAACCTTATCTGTCCGGGGCTAGAGCGGGCAAGTTTCATGGGGGCCAAGCTCGATTTTGCCTATATGCATGCGATGGCAGCGCAGGTCTGCAACTTCGATGATGCCAGTCTGCGCAATGTAATCGATGCAACCGGCAGCCTTTTTCACGGTTGCAGCATGAAAAGAACACGCTTTGACAACGCGATGCTCAGCGGGCTCCTCGTTTACCAGTGCGACGCGAGTGATGCTGTATTCGACGGCGCGGAATTACAGGGCTCAACCATCAATGAATGCTTCCTCCCTTCAGCGTCCTTCCGCTTCGCAAAGCTGAGCCAGGTCACGATCACGAAGGCGCATCTGGCGGATTGCTCGTTCTTTCAGTCGAAGGGAGACTGTTTATCGATCGTGCGTCCCATCTCGATCGATGGTCTCGTCTTAGAGGGCGCTCATCTTCCGTATCTGAGACTCTCAAAGGTGAGCGGGCGGATTCGGGCGAGAGCCCTGAGCGCCCCATTCGCTGATCTTCACCTATCAAATCTTGCGGGAGCGGAGCTGGAACAGGCAGACTTGACCGAGGCGCGGCTTCTGTCCGTAGGCCTGTCCGACGCGAACCTCGTGGGTGCCGTGCTTACCGGTGCATCTATTCACTCCTGTCAGCTGAATGGGGCGGATCTATCTAGCGCATCAGGTGAAAGCATTTCGATAACAGAGAGCACAATGCGAGCGGCCAAATTCACCGGTTTTCGCGGCCGCTGCGCCTTTGTGCGCGACTGCGATCTGGAGCATGCGGACCTATCCCAAGCTTACCTCTACAGGTCGATGATCACCGGTGATCCGCCGCAATCAATGGCATTGAATCACGCAAATTTCGAGGGATCAAATCTCGTTCAGGCATATCTCGCCGCGGATATGACCGAAAGTAACCTGGAGGCAACGCGAGCCGCATACGTTCGCATGAACCAATCGTCCCTGCGCGATGCGAACCTGAGTGGGATATCGCCGTTCCAGGCCAGTTTCGTAAAGGTGGACTTTTCGGGCGCTAAGATAACCACTTTCGAGCCACCATTTTTCGCCGACCGTTGTCGGGGACTGCAGGTCGCTCTGGAGGGGCGGCAGCCGCGCGAACCATCAAGCTATCTGGCTGAATTCTCATCGGTGATCAGACGGGGTCGAGAAGGGTCAACCTGACTGCTTCGGAGCTGCAAGAACAGTGCGCGCGAGCTTTGGACAGTTCGTGCGGTGGTCGAGGTGTGAGAGGGCGTAAAACCTCTTTGGTGCTCGTTGGCGTGCGCGGCCCACGAGACGCTGGGCGGCGCGCCTTCCGAGATCCGAACGCGCCACTATTTTGGCGTTCAAAAAGCGGAGTAAGAAGATGCATCTGACAGGTCTTTCCGCAGGCAAGGCGTTCATCCGGGAGGTCGCGAGAACAGGTCAGACGATTGGAACGGTCCACACTCTCGGCGCCCTGCATCTTGGGCATGCAGAGCTGATTAGAAGAGCGGCATTGGAGAATGATGTCGCGATCGTCACAGTGTACCCGAACAAGATCCAGCTTAGACCAGGTGGGAGCTACGATTTCAATTTGGACGATGATATTGGACTTGCCCTACGTTCAGGAGCAACTGCCGTGATTTCGTCGAGCGACACCGAAATGTTCCCGGTCGGCTATCGAACGTATGTATCGCAAGGTGACTGTGATTTGCGTTTAGGGGGGCCTGAAACTTATTTGAAGGAAGCCGTTACTGGAGCAATCCGCTGGATCTGCTATTCGAGGCCAACTCGCAGTTACTTCGGCCTGAAAGATATAGGTCAGGCGATCCTGGTAAAGCGCGCCGTCGCAGACCTGCTTCTCGATTGCGAGATAAGGTTTGTGCCGACCGTGAGATACAAGAACGGAGTGCCCATTTCGTCGCGCTTGAGGCGATTTAACCGTTCCGAGCTTGATGAGCTGTCCTGTCTCTTCACGGCACTCAACCGTTCAAGAGAAGAGATCGCCCGAGGAGCGTCAAGCGTGAAGGATCTGGTCGCGTCGGCGACATCTCGGATAGAGTTTCGACAGTTTAGACTCGAGTTTGTTCGGATTGTCGACGCTGATAATTTCAAAGATTTAGAGCAGGTCAAGCTCCCATTCTTAATTATTGGGGCTGCAATGGCTCATGGCCTCACGGTTTCCGATAGCATCTATGTTCCAGATCAGGATACGCTCCTAAATGGTGCTCAGGATATCTGGATCGATTTGCCTAAGCAGTCGTAGCGAGTCGATTACTCATAGATCTTCGCCCGAAAAAGTAGACGGGGTTAGGTGGCTCTTAGCTCCATGTCGATTGGGGCGATATATGCGAGCGGAATGAAGCCAAGTTCGGTTGTAGGAGCCCTCAATGAAGGCGAAGTTTCGCGCTGGGCTCGCGCGGTAGCGCTCAGATAGCGATCGGGCAGCGCGATGACGTTCGTCGGCGGCCTCTGTTAGGGCGGCGCAGGACGGTGTCACTGGGAAGAACAGGACCTAGCCGCGGCAGCCGGACCAGCTCCTTCGCCGTCAGGGCAACGACAGCCACTATGTTGACGCCGATGCCGTTCCCGGAAACGGCGAGGCCAGCGGTGGTGACAGCTCTCAGCGATCCATTGAGTAGATGGAGCCGGAAAGTCAATGCGATCCTTACTGCCCGACATGGTAGGGCTGGCTAGCCGCACTTTGAGATAGTCTGTTCGGGTAGCTTGTCACAGCCAAACGCCACGACAGCTCAAACCGGTGAATCGTAAGTTTGGATCCGTAAGCTCTCGCGAACAAAATCTGCGGAGATGTTATGAACAGGCGATTGGAAATCCATAGAGCGGATGATGGATATATTATCCCGCTCAGCGAGCTGGATGTAAGCGAGGGCAAGCGCTTTCAAGACGACAGCATATGGGGTTGCTTCGAGCGGTTGCGAAGAGAAGATCCCGTTCACTACTGTCAAAATAGCGCTCATGGTCCATATTGGTCAATAACGAAATACCGGGATATCGTAGCGGTCGACACAAACCACCACGCGTTTTCGTCACAGCAAGGTGTCACCATTGTCGAGGTGCCTGATAAGCACTGGACCCCAAGTTTCATCAAGATGGGGCCTCCCCAGCACGCCGAGCAGCGCAACACGGTGAGTCCGATCGTCGGGCCGGAAAGCCTGACGAGGCTCGAAACCTTGATCCGCTCTCGGGTCCGGATGATTCTCGATGGCTTGCCGCGTAATGAAGTCTTCAATTGGGTAACCAAGGTCTCCATAGAGTTGACGACGCAAACGCTCGCCACGCTGTTCGACTTCCCATTTGAGGATCGGCGACTCCTGACCTATTGGTCGGACGCAGCTGTTACAACTCCTAAAGCAGGCTATGCCATCGACAGCTGGGACAAGCGAAGCACCATCTTGTCGGAGTGCCTGGACTATTTCACACGGCTTTGGAACGAGCGCATCAATGCCGAGCCACGCCTCGACCTGATTTCCTTGATGGCGCATTCACCCGTCACACGCCATATGGAGCCAACTGAGTTTCTTGGGAACCTCATTCTACTGATCGTAGGCGGCAATGATACCACGCGCAACTCGATTACCGGCGGCCTCCTGTTCATGAGCCAGTACCCCTCCGAACTGCGGAAACTAACTGACAATCCCAAGTTGATCTCGAGCGCCGTGTCTGAGATCATTCGATACCAGACGCCGATCGCACATATGCGCCGCACTGCTGCTATAGACAGCATCGTTGGGGGAAAACCGATCAGGACAGGCGACAAGGTCGTCATGTGGTACATCTCCGGCAATAGAGACGAAGAGGTCATTGAGAACGCCAACAGTTTCGTGATCGACCGCAAGAATGTGCGGCAACACCTCTCGTTCGGATTCGGAATCCATCGCTGTCTTGGCCGACACCTTGCGGAACTGCAGTTGAGAGTCCTCTGGGAAGAGATTTTGGATGGGGGATTGAAGATCAAGGTCGTCGGCGAACCCGAGCGAATTGCATCTAACTTCGTGCACGGCTATTCCGCTCTCCCCGTGCGGATTGAAGCTTAGGCCATGATCGGGACAGTCTCGACCGCCGGTGTGCGGTGGGTGTGGATTGATGTGAACTATCTTGGCTTCTTCAAACTGCGCAGATGAATGGATAGAAGCGAAGGTTCTGTCGGCAGCTATTTATAACCGGGCAGACGTTGAATCGCCCGTGAAGAACGATACGTGAGGCGAATGCTTGGTGCACGCGACTGTCATTTTTCTATAGCTGTCAGTTTTCTATAAGGGGGCGTCTGGCCTGTTCGCGTCTCAGCTGATGACACCGGAACTGACGCGGTTACTCCAGCAGCATGGAAGCTGCGATAGAAGTCGAACACAAGGCCGCATCTTCTTCCTTGCGCATCCGGATGAATGCTCTTGGTCAGCTAGTCGTCAGCCAGTCGGCCTATCCAGACAGGCTGCGCACCCTCAATTATCCGGAGATGAAGCATGAAAGGCATTGGCCGAGCTGGTCCATCAGAGCTTGAGGCCGCGGGAGCCGAAAGCATTAGGGAATCGAGCCGTTCGAGCCCGGAGTCTGGTCTCTTCCCTGGGGAACGCGATCAGTCCTTCGATGCCGTCGTAGGGCGGATACGGTCTGAGCCTGATGTGAGAGCGGCGACGCTTGCGAACCCGCCGCCAACTTCGGACGTAGCGGCGCCAACGAGGGAGGAGATAAAGGCAGCAAAGCGAGAATTGAGCAGCCTGCTTGAGGAACTTGAAGCTTGCCGCCGAGCGGCCGGGCATGCCCGGAACTTGCCGGAGAGACAAGATCTGATGGATCAGGTCGTCAAAGCAGGCGCAACAGTTCTGGCGTACTACGCCAGTCTGCCACCCGATTTGGCGCGCCGAATTCTGCCAAACGATCGGGCTCGCCGGCTCCGCGATGACACTGTGAGGGAGGCTGACGAATGTAATGAAGTGGCGACCCAGATTATCTACGAGCTGGAGGAGAGCAGAAAGAAAGCACAAGGCGTGCTCGACAGCCTCAAAGACATCGCCTCGCCTGCACAGCTGAGCCGCCTGTTTACAAGCGTTGCGAACCACTATGCAGCATGCATGGAGTTGTGGGGAAAGAAGGTGCTGCGCTGTGAGCGGATGCAGTCAGTCTGTGCCGCTACCGCCCACCTTCCAGGCAGCACGCCCGCCATGCGCACGGCCGAAGATGCCGCACTAAGGCATCATACGGGCTGGGCGCTCTTTACGAAGTGCATGTATCTGCAATCGCGGATCGCTCTCGTGGAGCTTTTAGTCAACTCGCAAGCGAGCACGTTGGAACCAGACGTGCGCGACGCCCTCATGGATGAGAGCGGGAGGGTGCGCCTGCTCGGGGCCTTCATCGGAGATGTTTTTCCGGCGTTCGTCTCGACGGCCCAAGCCGTTCTGTACAGCGATGGAGCGGCGCTCGAAGCGGAGCATCGCGCCGTTCTGGAAGGAGTCATGGAACGACTTTCGGAATTTGCATCGGGGCTGAGCGGCATGCTTGACAGCCTGAGGGGGACTGCAACGGAAACTGACCTTCCGTTGCCGTTGCTGGACCAGATCGTGGAAGCTGCGTGGGTGACGGCGAACGAAGTCATGCGGCTGCTGGCATTGCAGCCAAAGACGCAAGCCACGATTGAACCGCCGGCTTGGGCTGCGCTTCCGGATAATATTGGCCCAGCGGGCGGAGGCAGTCCGGCGCGCAGAACGGGCAAAGCAAGGCCCGCAGCAGCCGCAGGAGAGGGGAGTTCGACGGCCAGCCCCGCCACGCCGCAACTCGCTAGGCCCGATGCGGCGACGGCCCCGGCGGGCAAGGTCATCGTGCTCTCGGATCTCGGTACAAAGAAACTCGCCACTCCGGAGCAGGCACGCGCGTCATCCGCTGCGGCCGATAACCTCCAGATGTGGATGGCTCCGCCATCCAGGAAAGCACTGCCGGGATTACTTGAGCGATTGGACCAGTTGCTGCAGTTCGATCTGCCGGCTCAGCAAAGCGCCGCCTCGCAAGCTCGCCACATGAAGCCCGAGGACGCCGAACACGTGTTGGATATCGTCATCAAGCGCATGCAGACGCAGTCCTCCGAGATTGAGGCCTGTGTAGCCGCGCTGGAGGAGCCTCGCCGGCGAGGCCTGCTCACGCCTGCGCAAGTGCCTGAAGTGCACGAAAAAATAGTCCGGCTGACAAGGATGTGGTCCGAGGTTCAGGGACAGGCAAGCTCATTGAACGCGCGAAAGGCAGCAATCACAAGCGATTGCACGAAGACCTATGCGTTTCCATCGCAAGAATACCTAGAACAGTTGCGGGAAGCGGGAGAACTGGCGTCAGTGGATCCACCGCACGCCTTGAAGGGAGAGCCGGGGACGCTATTCGAAATCAAGCTGCAGCCCAGGGCGCTGCGCAGCGGTGCGATGCCAAGGCCGATGTGGGTGCACATCCATACCAAGCGCCCGGTAAATGCCTGGCAATTGGCAACGCTGGGCGATCGCGAATTCGCCGCTTGCCACGTCAAGTCCGACGAACAGCGCGGCTACAATCGGCACTGGCAGAGCGCTCGAGCCGCCGAGGGGCACGACAATGTCGTGATCCATCGCGGCAGGCTCACTCCTGTGTTCTGCAAGTCCTTGTTAAGCACCGCCGCTGGCCAGCCGTGGCAGCCCCTCCCCGATCCGGAGCACGCTTCAGCGCAGATGGCTCGACTGGGGATCCGGTGAGGTATCGTCTTGCGGCGGTGAGCCATCCGGTGACAGCGCTCATGCCTCCATCGGCTTGGCGGACTGCCTGAGCAGCGCCGAGCCCCATCAAGCTCTATCTTACAAAAGCATGGAGCCTGGAGAGAACACTCCTTTCGGGAGGGTTATCAGCCCGCAGTCCGGAGGATCGCCAATCGGCGCGCAAGCAAGCTTGCCATTGCGGGGTGTGGCGAACATCGGCGCTCGGATGAGAATGTAGGCCGCTGAGTGTTGCAAGACGGAAAACTTTGTAAAAGAAGGGACTTGAGCTGACAGCGAGTGCTTTGTCGCGGCAGGTGTCCGACAAAGGTTTCATGTGCGACCCCACGCAGCCGGCAACAATTTTTCTCTCGACAGAGCACTTGCGTCACGCAAAGTTTGCATCGGCGTCTTGCCGTAGCACCAGCGCCCCTGATGTGGGCGCACCTCATTGTAGGCAGCGATCCACTCATCGAGATCGCTCTGCAAGGCAGTGATGCTCGGATAGATCTTCTTGCGGAACACGACGCGATAGAACTCCTCGAGCACGGTGCGGTGGAAGCGCTCGACAATGCCGTTGGTCTGTGGGCTCCTCGTCTTGGTGCGGGTGTGATCGATGTCTTCGACGGCGAGGTAGAGCTCATATTCGTGATGCTCCGGATTGCCGCAATACTCGGTGCCGCGGTCGGTCAGGATCCGGTTTAGCGGGATGCCCCGCGCATCGAAAAACGGCACCACGCGATCATTCAACAGTTCGGCCGCCGTGATCGGCGTCTTGCGATCATACAGCTTGGCGAACGCCACCTTACTGTAGGTGTCAATGAAGGTCTGCTGATAGATCCGCCCGACCCCCTTCATGTTGCCGACATAGAAGGTGTCCTGCGCACCGCAATAGCCGGGGCACTCGCTCTCGAACTCGCCGTGCGCCTCCTTCTCGGACTTGGCCCTTTCCAACGCAACGAGCTGGGCCTCGGTCAGCACCAGGCCGTCCTGGGCCATCTTGGCCTCCAGCGCCGTCAGCCGCTTCTTGACGTTGGCGAGGTCGTGACGCAGCCACACCGCCCGCACGCCGAACGGGGAGATCGACAGGCCGCGGCTCCTGAGCTCATTGCTGACCCGCACCTGACCCCAGGCCGGCTGGTCGATCCCCAGCTCAACGACGGCTGCCTCGACCTCCGGCGCGACACGGTTCTTCAGGACCGGTTTCTTGCGGCTGATCTCAATCAGCGCCAGCTCGCCGCCCTTGTCGTACAGTTCCTTGAACCGGTAGAAGCTGTCGCGGCTATAGCCCATCATCCGGCAAGCCTGGCTGACGTTGCCGAGCTGCTTGGCCAATTCCAGCATGCCGACTTTCGCGCGAATGACTTCTGTTCCTGGGTCATGGTAACGTCTCCCTGTGAGACGCCGCGGGCTGCGCGGGAGCGCCCTTTGGGTGAGCGCTCCTGCTCGCCCGCAGCTCCATTCCCTGCCAGTTCAAACCTTGCCGTCAGATTAAGTCGAAACTTCTACAGACCATGACATATTCCATGTCCGGCTCGTCTGAGACCGCATCAAACATGCGCTTCCAGACGCCCGCCTTCGCCCAGTCGCGAAAGCGCGTGTACGCAGTTATCCAGTTGCCGAAGGCGCGCGGAAGATCGCGCCACGGACTGCCCGTGCGGGCAATCCACAGCGCGGCTTCGACAAACAGCTTGCCGCTCCGGCCGGGATCGCCCGGCTTGCCAAGACACAGCGGCTCCATCTTCGCCCATTGGGCGTCAGTCAAAACGAATCGGTCCATCCCAAGCTTGAATCACAACCAAGCCAGGATGAGAATCCTAATAAAAAGCCCAATTCTAACAATCTGCCAAAGTAGTGTTAGGGCGCGGATTCATTAAGGCGCAGCCATAGCCTGACTGACGCGAGTTGAACGAAGGCAAGGTAGTTGTCCTGACATCTGCTCCATTTTTTGATCTTCGCATCCAATGCCGGCGAGCCCGGGTGGATGGTCTCGTTGCTCGATGAGTTGGCCCGACACTTCTCGAGACGCCTACGAAGAAAACGGCCAACGAAACCCTCCTCACCCAGGCAACCCGGAAAGATCCCGAGCCATTCTGATGGCGAGGACACAATGACGCTGGCGCCTGCCATAGGCAATCCGCTCCTCCCGCCCGGGCGGGAGTCGAAAACTCCGGCTGGAAGCCGGGGTTTTCTTTTGTGCTATTATAGGCACCAGCTCTCGTAAACCGCCGCCAGTACAGTGCACCTCACGGCTTGAGCCGAATTGGCTTGGGCTTCGCTCCGTCCAAGGCTCGATCGTAAGCCGCAGGTGTCGGTTGGTCTGCGCTCTGCTCCACCTCAAATGGATTGGTAGAGATCTCACGTCACATGAAGTCTCCATCCGAGTCGGGCTCTGATGAAGGTTCATCATCGCTCGACGCTTTGGAGAGATACATCGAAGAATTGGTTGCGCGCTGCCATTCACCATCCCTATATCTCCACTGTTTGGACTGGGTGGGATCAAGTACCATATCATCGGGATCCACATGAACGAAGCCCAGTTGTTCTGCACGGGCTCTCGCTTCGTCATTGGCAGGACGCCAGTTCACTAGCGGCCGTTCGCCGTCTCGCCCTAGTTGGTGCTCGAGCAGAATATCGCCGGCGTTACCGACGAGCGGATGTGCAACCTGAAAATCCACGATTGATGTGACATCAGTCCGTCCGGGAAACAGTTCTCGCCACCGCTGGCTGGTGAAACCAGTCGCCATAGGAAATCCGGCTTCCGTTCTTTGGAGGCCGACGCTCGTATTTCCTAGTTGATAGCTGTAGCCGTTGTTGCACCTTTACTCGCGTCGGATCATCCCCGAAACGACCCGTGATCGCACCTACCAGGCTTGGTGGGACGGCAAGGGTAATGGGCTGCTGCGGGCAGAACTGCTTGTGGTTGTCGCGTCTGCAATTGCCTGAGAAGAGCTTGGAGCCTGACGAGCTTGCAATGCGTTATGCCGAGAAGACCCCGTCCAATGCCAGGAAATGCCTGACGCACGTGCGAGGAAGAAGCAGCAGCACCGGGCGCGCCGAGGAAACCATGCACGAACTTCAGCCGCAGCTAAGAAAAGCGATTGGGCATGGCGGGCGACACCAAATCGGAACGGTGGGCGAGATCGAGCGGAAACCAGCACACCCATGGCATTCCCCATCCTTCATTCAAAGCTCCTGCATTCTTGAAGAAGCCAGCAATCCTGAGAGTGCGACGAATCTGTACGATATCGATCAATCGGAGAGCCTGCAGCGAAGTCCGTCCAAGATTTCACGGACGTCTCCTATGGTCACGTCTCCGCGCCTGGCCGTCGTTCGAGTCGGCGCGCATCATGTGCACATGCACAAACCTCCTAACAATGCTAGCCCGTCCTATTCGTGAGAGTGCGGCTTTGGGGCCCGATTGATGCGGCCGAACATCTTGTCTGACGAGGCGCACAGGATTGCCTTCGGCTTTTCACCGCCTGACGACCCGTACTTTGCAACGCGCTTGAGGTATAGGTTGGGCGAACGGGGGGCGGACGCCCCGCCGGTCAAGGACCGAGCGGCAGCAGCGCACCTGGCAAGCAGCGGATCAGGTCGGCTTCCGGACAGGCCGCGGCGAACGCAAGGCGAATGCGGCTCGTGGTCTCGACCACACGGGCAGCGATTTTCAAGAGCCGAAGACGCAGCGTCGCGAACTCGGCAGCGGCCAATTCCCGGACTTTGGGAATGGCCTCGCGCACGGTCAGCATCAGCCAATAAGCGGCCGTATGGAGCACGAGACGGACCTGGTTGGCGAGCGCCGAACGGCAGCTGGTGCGGTCGGAGGCGAGCTGTGACTTATGCAGCTTGTCAGATTCTCGGCTTGGCCGCGCGCGCAATACAGGCTGTCGTAGATCCACTCGGCCGAGCCGACATCGAGGCTGGTGACGACGAAACGGATGTCGAGGCCGAGCATCGCCGCCTCAATACGGGCGACAGTGCGCCGTTCGCGATCCCAGGACTTTGCCTTGTGGCGGGTCTCGGTATAGCCACGCAGAACCGGCAGGTTCTCGATGGCGCGTCGGGTGCGGATGTCGTCGGCGACC
>Ga0310811_10002189_pt1 | contig 24381 bp, 25 predicted proteins | sample YCmetagenome_FD_207642 | JGI IMG/M metagenome (GOLD analysis project Ga0310811, IMG submission 207642) | Soil microbial communities from experimental microcosm in Duke University, North Carolina, United States - YC | ecosystem: Engineered > Artificial ecosystem > Soil microcosm > Unclassified ... | reverse complement strand
GGCAAGCAATGCGCCAGGCTCTGCCTCGTCGTCGGTGTCGAGCAAAATCTCGGTCAGCACACCGGCGCCGGGCGAGGGCACTTCCTGCGTCACCTTGTCGGTCTCCAGCTCGACCAAAGGTTCATTTTCGAACACCAGGTCGCCAACCCGCCGCAGCCAAGCGCGAACGACCGCCTTGGTACCCTCCTGCTCATCAGGAACCCGGACTTCGATCATCTAAAAGCCCACCAGCCGGCCGATCTCGGCGCGGATCTTTTCAACGCTTGGGAGCGCCCATTCCATAAGCTTGGGATGATGCGGGCTTGGGATATCGGGCATGGTGACCCGCGCCACCGGTGCGTCGAGGTCGAGGAAGGCCTCATCGGCCACTACGGCCGCAATTTCGGCACCAAAACCGCCGGTGCGAAGATCTTCATGGACGACCAGGCAGCGCCGCGTGCGGCGGACGCTGTCGAGCACCATTTCACTGTCCCATGGCATCAGGGTGCGGAGGTCGATGAGGTCCGCGCTGACACCATCCGCCGCGGCCTCGCAGCGCGGCACCATGGCGCCCCAGGTGACAATCGTAATCCGATCCCCATCGCGTTTCTTCTTCGCCCTGCCAAACGGCAGGACGAACTTGTCGCCGGGCCACGGTCGCCGCGCCCAGCTGTCGTCGAGCATCGCGCGATGTTCAAAGAAGATCACCGGATCATGGCCACGCAGCGATGCGCGGAGCAGGCCAACTGCATCCTCGGCATTGGAAGGCACTGCCACCTTCCAGCCGGGATTATGGACGAACTGCACTTCATTGGTCTGGCTGTGCCACGGGTCGCCGCACTTGAAGAAGCCGCCTGGAATCCTCAGAACCATCGGCGCCGAAAAGCGGTTGGCGGTTCGCCAGCGCATCGTCCCGCAATCATTGATCTGCTCGGTCGCCGGTTCGGCATATTTGCGGAACTGAATCTCCGGCACCGGCATCAGGCCCGCCAGGGCCATGCCGACGGCGCGGCCGACAATGCCTTCTTCGTTAAGCGAGGTATCGAAAACTCGCTCGACGCCGAACTTGTCCTGGAGGCCGAGCGTCACGGCATGGACGCCCCCCTTCGGCCCGACATCTTCGCCGAAGACAAGGACCTTTGGATTTGCTGCCAACTCCTGATCGAGAACCCGGCGAATGGCGGTGACCATGTTAATCCGCTGGCCCTCGGGCTGCGGCTGATCGGTCGTGCCGTCGAGACTGAGACCCGCGCCGCCGCCGACCTGGCTCGGCTCGCCATCAAAGAACACATGGTCGGTGACCCGGTCTGGAGACGAAACGCCGCGCGCTTCGGCGTCGGCCCTCGCCGCTTCGACTTCCTGCGTGACCGACGCTTCGATCAAGCCCCAATCGAGGCCGGACGAGTGTTTCCTGAGCTTGGGCAGCGGGTCGCGGCCCCATTCGGCCTTCACTTCCGCTGCCGATTTGTAAGTTTGCGTATCCTGGAAGCTGTGCCCTTCCAGCCGCGGTACAGTCAGCCGGATCAGGGCCGGGCCCTTGCGGGAGCGGACATGCCCAATAGCCTCCCCAATTAGTCGCGCTGCTTCCTCCGGCTCGGTACCGTCTCCATTCCAGATCGCGAGATTCTTGAAGCTTGCAAGGTTGGCGGCGATGTCTCGGCCCGGCGTCTGGTAATCGGACGTCACGGAGATGCCGTAGCCATTGTCTTCGATATAAAATAGCATTGGCAACGATTGTGTCGTCGCAATTGTTAGCGCCGACCAAAATCCGCCGGTAGCGCAGCTGGCATCACCGCCGAGAACCACGGCGATGGCACCATCGTCCCGTTCGCCGAGTACCTTTGCCTTGTAGGCGATCGCCTGGGCCCAACCTGCAGCGGGCGTATATTGGGCGCCCACTCCACCGCACATCGGGAGGGCATGTGCGCCGCCGGGATTGGGGTAGTTGAACACCACGCCGATATCGCGGCCGTCGCTATAGCCGCCCGCCAAACCCATTCCCGAACCCAGCGCGTCGGCCAGCGGCACCCCGAGCGCGAGTAGCATCGGCCGTGAGCGATAGTAGCCGCAGGCGGCGTCGCCATCGCGCAGGTGCATGCCAAGGATCACCTGGGCCATGTCGTGGCCGCGGGCGGAGAATTGGTAGAGGACCTTCTTCTCGGGAACGAGCCGCGTTTCCTCGAGCTCATCCATCGCCCGGCTGGTCAGCACCAGCCGCGCCACTTCGGCCCAGTCCACGCCGGTTTGCGCCCTAAAGTCGGACTCCGGTTCGGCAGTCATGGCCTCAGCCATTCATCGCCTCGACAACGGCGCCGATGAAGCGGTCGACCGCCGCGTCCGCCATGCCGATGACGTTGAAGCGGCCGCTATCGGCCATGTAGATGGCACTCTGCTCGCGAAGCTTGACGACCTGCTCCTTGCTGACCGGCAGCATCGAGAACATGCCGAACTGGTTAGCGATGTAGGCCAGGCGCGGATCGGCGGCTGCGATTTGGCCGCGGATCCGATTGATGCGCGCTCGCATCTCTCCAACCTCGGCATCCCAGTCGGCGCGCAACTCTGGCGTATCGAGGACTATCCGGACGCACGCAGCTCCATGGTCGGGGGGCATCGACCACATTTCGCGCGCAATTTGAACGGCATGGTCTAACGCGCGCTTGGTCTGGTCCGCTCGTCCGGTCTTAATCCACAGCGATCCTACCCGGTCGCGATACACGCCGAAATTCTTGTCGCAGCTCTGGGATGCGATGACTTCGTCGCAGGCATCGAATAGCAGGTGAAGCCCCGCCGCATCCTCGGCGAAACCGCGCCCCAACCCCTGGTATGCAATGTCGACCAGCGGGATCAGTCCGCGCCGGGAAACGACATCGACCACCTCACGCCACTGGCTGTCGTCCAAATCGGCACCGGTCGGGTTGTGGCAGCAGCCATGCAGCAGCACGACGTCCCCAGAATTGGCGCCGTTCAGCGCCTCCAACATCGCATCGAAGCGGATGCGGGTCTCCAGCCGGTCGTAATAGGGATATTGGACGATACTAAGACCGGCGGCCTCCACCACCGGAATGTGATTTGGCCAGGTTGGAGTTCCGACCAGCACCTTCGACCCCGGATGCGCTGCTGCGATTAGCTTGAAGCCGAGGCTAAGCGCGCCGCAACCGCCAGGGGTGTGAAGCCCTGCGATGCGATCGTCGTTCGCATGGCGCCCAAGCACGACTGGACGCAGCAACTCGGTATAGCGCCGGTCGCCATGGCCACCGACATAGCTTTTGGTCTGCTGCGTCTCCCAAAGGAGCTTTTCCGCTGCCTTCACTGCACGGAGGATCGGAGTATTGCCGGCCCCGTCGCGATAAACCCCAACGCCGACATCGATCTTGTCGGGCCGGGGATCGGCATTGGCCATGGCTATTAGCGCGAGTAGGGAATCGCTCTGCACATCGCCAAGAGCGTCGAAGAATTGAGCGCCGCCGTTGGTGCCCGTCATGGTCGGCTCGTCCAGCATGGGTGGGAACTAGCCGAAAGTGCCGCGCCAGTCACGCGTCGTAATCGACGGCGGCGCCCTCACCGACCGGGACCGACTGGCAGGTCAAAACATAGCCGGCAGCGACTTCTTCGTCAGTCAGGCCATAGCGGGCGGCCATTTCAACCTTGCCCTTTGTCACTTTGGCCCGGCACGTGGCGCACACGCCCGCCTTGCAGGCGAAGGGCGCCGGCAGCCCGGCTTCGCGCGCGCTGTCGAGGATGTTGGCCTCCGTAAACTCGACCTTGCGGGTGCGGCCGTCCAAGGTGACGCTGAGCGTCAGCCCGGCCGCCTTTTCCTGGAGTTGCGCCATTTGCGCGGCCAGCGCGGCGGACGGTCGCCCCGCCAGGAAGCGCTCGATGTGGATCCGGTCCTTCGCGACGCCGCGATCTGTGAGTGCCGCTTCGGCAGCATCCATCATGGGCCCGGGGCCGCAAATGAACCAGGCATCGATTGCCTTGGCGTCATTGACCAGATGATCGAGCGCTTCGTCGCAAGTTTCGCGGTCGAGCATGCCGTTGAACAGGTCGACATCGCCCTCTTCGTCGCTGAGGAAATGATAGAGTTCGAACCGGCCAAGGTAACGATCCTTCAGCGCCGCCAACTGCTCGAGAAAGATGACCGAATTGGAATCGCGATTGCCGTAGAACAGGGTGAAGCGGCTCTCTGGCTCCGTGCCCAGCGCGGTCTTGATCAGTGACATGACCGGCGTGATCCCGGAACCCCCGGCAAAGGCAGCATAATGATGTGCCTTGGCGGGATCGAATTCGACCGTGAACGACCCGTGCGGCGCCATCACGTCGAGCGTGTCGCCGGCCTTGAGATTGTCGCCGACCCAGTTTGAAAAGACTCCGCCGGCGATCCGCTTGACCGTCACCTTGAGCTGGCCCTCCTCAGGAGCCACGCACAGCGAATAGTTGCGGCGTACTTCTTCGCCGCCGATATCTGCGCGTACTGAGAGATGCTGCCCGGCCTTGAAGCGGAAAGCTTCCTGCAATTCCTCGGGTAGGTCGAAACGGATCGAATTGGCCTCGTCCGTCTCGGGAACGATTTCCGCAACCCGCAATGTGTAGAAATGTTCGGCCATCAGCCTACCACTCAGCGTCGGGATAGGTGCGGGGCAGGAACTGCATCACGGCCAGCAGATGGCCGAGGTGCTCGCCATGATGCCCCCGCCGGCCGCCCAGGATCGGCCTCTGGTTCGCTGGCGCCGCCAACCTGGCTTCGGCCAGCACTTCGGCGATTGTCGAATTATATTGATCCTCGAACTGACGGGGATCGGCGGCGATGCCATCCGCGATCAGCCCCTCAAGCACATCGTCGACTTCGAACAGTTCCGGGACGAATCGCCAACACCAATCGAGGCCATCGGCCATGCGCCGCGCGCTTTCCTCGGTCCCGTCGCCCAGCCTGATAGTCCAGTCTGCGGCCAACTCGCGGTGATAGGAGACTTCCTTGGCGCCCTTGGCCGCGATCGCGGCAAGGCCTTCGTGAGCTGAGTTGGTCAGATGCTGATAGAGCAGATGTTGCCAGGTCGAGAACAGGAACTGACGTGCGATGGTCTGGCCGAAATCGCCATTGGGCTGCTCGACCAGCCAGCAATTTTTCCAGTCGAGCACGTCGCGGTGAAAGGCGAGTTTGTCTGCATCGCCGGCCAATCCGAGGAAATGCGTCCCCTGCCCGATCAAGTCGAGCGCGATGTTGGCTAGGCTAAGGTCGACCTCCAGCGCGGGGGCGTGGCCACACCATTCGCTGAGCCGCTGGCCAAGGATCAGCGCGTCGTCGCCAAGCCGCTGGCAATAATCGAACAGCGCGGGCTCCTGCCCGCCGACAATCGGCGTGGTCCGCCCGCGCTTAACCAGGTCGGCGTCGATCTTCGAACGTGTCGCCATCAGATATGCTTCACCACGTCAGGGATGTCGTAGAAGGTCGGGTGACGGTAAATCTTGTCCTCCGCCGGCTCGAACATCTCGCCCGCCTGTTCAGGGTCGGAAGCGACGATATCAATGGAGCGGACGACCCATAGGCTCACCCCTTCGAGCCGCCGGGTATAGGTATCGCGGGCGTGCCGGAGCGCGAGCTCCGGGTCAGGAGCATGAACGCTGCCAACGTGACGATGGCTAAGGCCGCCTTTCGCACGAACGAACACCTCCCACAGCGGCCAGTCGTGACCGGACATTTCCATTCCCCTTATAATCTTCGCGTCAGGCCGCGGCTTTGGCCTGCCGTTTTGCTTCATGGGCCGCGGCAGCGTCACGAACCCAGGCGCCGTTGTCCCAGGCCTCCTGCCGCGCCTTCATCCGTTCCTTGGCGACCAGGCCTTCGCCGCGGACCACCGCGTAAAACTCTTCCCAGTCGATCTCACCGAAATCGTGGCCGCCCTTTGCCTCGTTCCACTTCAGCGCGGGGTCCGGAACCGTCAAATTGAGGAAATCGGCCTGCGGGACGGTGATGTCGACAAACTTCTGACGAAGCTCGTCATTGGTCTCGCGCTTGATCCGCCACCGCATCGAGCGTTCGGTGTTGGGGCTGTTGTCGTCGGGCGGGCCGAACATCATCAGCGAGGGCCACCACCAGCGGTTGAGCGCGTCCTGCGCCATCCGCTTCTGCTCGGCCGTCCCATTGGCGAGCGCTATCATGATTTCATAGCCCTGCCGCTGGTGGAAACTCTCTTCCTTGCAAACCCGGACCATCGCCCGCGCATAAGGGCCATAGCTGGTCCGTTGCAGGGGCACCTGGTTCATAATCGCCGCTCCGTCGACCAGCCAGCCGATCGCGCCGATATCTGCCCAGGTCAGCGTCGGATAATTGAAAATCGTGCTGTACTTGGCCTTGCCGGAGTGCAGCGCGTCGACCATTTCCTCGCGGCTGGTGCCAAGCGTTTCCGCCGCGCAATAGAGGTAGAGCCCGTGGCCGCCCTCATCCTGCACCTTGGCCAGCAGGATCGCCTTGCGGCGCAGTGACGGCGCCCTGGTGATCCAGTTACCTTCCGGCAGCATCCCGACGATTTCGCTGTGCGCATGCTGCGAAATCTGCCGGACCAGCGTCTTGCGGTAGGCGTCCGGCATCCAGTCCTTGGGCTCGATGAACTCGTCTGCTGCGACGCGCGCTTCGAATGCGGCGACCAGATCCGGATCTTCGGCCGTCTCGATTGGCTTGACGTTCTTGTTGAGTTCGGTGGTGTACATGAGGCCGATGTAGCGATTTCGGCCCCGCGCTTCAAACTCACTGATAGTCGGCCGTAACTTCGACGTTGCCGACGTAGGTGCCGTCGGCGGTCGAGGGGATGGCGATCGACCCGCCAACGTTGAAGTCAGTGCCCGGCTGGCCGGAGTTGGTAAGCGTAATGGTGGCGGGAGCGGTTGGAGTGAAGCGGATCGTGCTGCCATCAGCGGAATTCACCAGGTTCGACTGAGCCACAAATAGTTGCACCACACCCTTGTTGGTGCCCTGGACGTTGAAGATCGCAGGTCGAGTGGTGCCGGTACACGTCGCCGTGGCCGGACAGGTGATGGCGCCGGCCATGCTGATCGATACCGTCGTCGTGCCCGTCGCGGCAGGCATAATCGTCCCAAAGTCGAGGTCCTGCTTAGACGTGAAGGTCAGGGCTTTGACGACATTTGCATTTGCCTGGATGGTGACTTGCGCAGCTTCGGCGGAGGCAAGCGGCATCGCGCCCAGAAGGACGGCAGCAATTAACCGGGAAATGATGCGCGAAGCTGTCGTCACATGCCGCCCAGATTGGATCCAGCATGCATCGCTAGGCTGTTGTGGTGAAAAAGCCGTTAACCACAACCTCTCCCTACTCAGGGACGGCGATGCTAGGCAGTAGCCATGACCTACGAATCCATCCTCTTTTCCGCTGAAAATGGCATTGCCCGGATCACGCTCAACCGGCCTGACCGGCTAAACAGCTTCACTCGCGCGATGCATGCAGAGCTGCGTGACGCGCTGGACAACCTTGGAGATGCCAGCGTGGTCGTCCTTGCCGGGGCCGGGCGAGGCTTTTGCGCAGGCCAGGATTTGAACGACCGCGCCGTCGCGCCGGGCGAAGCCGTGGATCTGGGTGAAACGGTCGAAGAGAGCTGGAATCCGCTGATTCGAAAGTTGGCGTCGCTGCCTCAGCCCGTCATCGCACAAGTGAATGGCGTGGCGGCCGGAGCCGGAGCCAATATTGCGCTTGCCTGCGACATGGTGATTGCGGCCAAGTCGGCCAAGTTCATCCAAAGCTTTTCTGCGCTCGGGCTGATTCCGGACAGCGGCGGCAGCTGGCACTTGCCCCGCCTGGTGGGCCAGGCGCGCGCACTGGGCCTGGCGCTGACGGGCGACCCGCTACCTGCCGAGAAGGCGGCGGAATGGGGTCTGATCTGGAAGGCAGTCGAGCACGAAAAGCTCGACGCCGAAGTGCAGGCAGTTGCGGCAAAACTCGCCTCGCTCCCCCCACTTGGTCTCGCGGCAATCAAACAGATCATCCGCACCACCGGAAATCGCACGCTCGACGAAGAGCTCGACCTTCAACGGGACGAGATGCGCCGGCTGGGCTTCACCCACGATTATCGCGAAGGCGTCGCTGCTTTCCTCGAAAAGCGGCCAGCGAAGTTCGAAGGTCGCTGATCAGGCGATCAGTTCGGAGAATTTGGCGAGGTCGATGTTGCCGCCCGAAACGACGCAGACAATCGGCCCGTCGCCGGCCTGACCGGTCAGTGCCGCTGCAAGAGCCAGTGCCCCTGCCCCTTCGGATATGGTCCGGGTCTTCTCGGCGATCAGGCGCATCGCTTCCTTCGTCTGGTCGAGCGAAACGGTGATGGTGCCGTCAACGATTGGTTGCATCCGTTCCCACATTCGCGCGGTGACGCTCTGGCCACCGGCGCCATCAACGAATGACGCCTGCCAGTTGGGAAACTTGCTGGGTTCGCCATGCGCTAGCGAATAAGCGTAAGGCGCGGCGGTTTCGGGCTCCGCGCCGAGCACCTTAACTTCTGGCCGGAGTGCCTTTACTGCACTGCCGACACCGGTGATTAGCCCGCCGCCACCGATCGCGGTGACAAGCTTGCGGACGTTTGGCAGTTGCTCGGCAATCTCCAGTCCCATCGTGCCGTGGCCGGCAATGAAATTGTGATTATCGAATGGGTGGATGAATGTACCGTCGACGCCCTCATAGGCGTGGGCCTCAGCCGCCTTCCACGCCTGTTCATAAGATACAGGGACGATCGTTGCACCGAGTGCACGCATCCGCTCGAGCTTGGTCTGCGGCGCGGTCTCGATCGCCACCACCGAGCATGGGATGCCTGCCTTGCGTGCGGCGTAAGCGACTCCCTGTCCGGCATTTCCTGCGCTGATTGTCCAGACCCCACGGGAACGCTCTGCATCCGATAGTTGGGCGACCGCGTTGGTCGCGCCGCGGATCTTATAGGCGTTGGTCGGCTGAAGATTCTCAAGCTTGAGCCAAATCTCCGGCGACCCGCTGCCAAGCTCGAGCCTTACCAGCGGGGTCCGAAGGACCGTTCCGGCGACCTTCTCTCGCGCTGCCTCAATATCGGCCAGCTGAATTGGCCTTACCGGGTCGATCATCGCCACCTCTTTCATGACAGGGTGCCGCAAGCGTGCGACTTCTTCTAAGGAAGCGCAATGAAGACTCTCAAGCTGCTCAATTACGCCTTCGACCAATGGGCTTCTGGTGAAGGATCCCTCGCCGAAATCGCCAGTGCGATCGATGGAGTCCCGGTTGCAGTCACCGGCTCCGGGGGGCTCGATTTCGGCGGCATGCTGCGCCACGCGCGCGACGTCGGCGGCCCTGCCCTGCGCAAGCTGACGTTTCATGAGCGCGCTCGGATCATCAAGGGACTCGGTCTCGCCATTCTCGCCCGGAAGGAAGAGCTGTACGAGCTCAACTATCAGACTGGCGCCACACGCAAGGACGGCTGGATCGACATCGAAGGCGGCGCGGGCACGTTGCTCAGTTTCTCGTCCAAGGGCCGCCGCGAACTGCCAGACGCTCATGTCCTGCTCGATGGGGCCGTCGAGCCGCTGTCGAAGGCCGGCAGCTCGGTCAGCATATCTACACTCCGCTGCAGGGTGCGGCGGTGCACATCAATGCATTCAACTTCCCGGTGTGGGGCATGCTCGAAAAGCTCGCTCCGACCCTGCTCGCCGGCATGCCGGCGATCGTCAAACCGGCCAGTGCAACGGCCTATCTATGCGAAGCCGCGTTTCGGGTGATGATCGACAGCGGCCTTCTCCCCAATGGGGCGGTGCAATTGATTGTGGGCGGCGTCGGCGACCTGTTCGATCACCTGACCGGCCAGGATGTGGTCAGCTTCACCGGCTCTGCCACGACCGCCCTCAAGCTTCGATCGCATGCCGTCGTGCAGCGGGAGAGCGTCAAGTTCGTCGCCGAACAGGACAGTCTCAACGCCTCGCTGCTTGGGCCCGATGCGGCGCCCGGCACTCCGGAGTTCGACCTGTTCGTCAAGGAGGTGGTCAACGAGATGACCGTCAAGGCGGGGCAGAAGTGCACTGCTATCCGCCGCGCCATGGCGCCGGCCGATCACCTCGACGCCGTCGAGGCGGCGATCCGCGACCGGCTGGCAGCAACCACAGTCGGAGATCCTCGCAACCAGGAAAGCCGCATGGGCGCGCTGGTCTCATTGAGCCAACGCGACGATGTCCGTACCCAAATAGGCAAGTTGACCGCCGGCGGGGCCCGTATCGTCGCGGGCAACCCCGACGCCACTCCAGGCGTCGCCGGCGGCGCCTTCATGGAACCGATCCTGCTGCGCAGCGACGACCCTTGGTCCAACGCCGCGGTCCATGACGTCGAAGCTTTCGGGCCGGTTTCGACGGTAATGCCCTACAGGGATATTGCGGATGCCATTGCGCTCGCCAATCGGGGCATGGGCAGCTTGGCGCTCTCGCTCTTCACCCATTCGCCCGACACCGCGCGGGATTTCATTCAGGGCGCCGCCGCCTACCATGGCCGCATGCTTGTGCTGAACCGCGACAATGCAGCCGAGAGTACGGGTCATGGATCGCCGCTACCCGTTCTCGTCCATGGCGGCCCCGGTCGGGCCGGCGGCAGCGAGGAGATGGGCGGCATCCGCGGGGTCAAGCACTACATGCAGCGCACCGCGATACAGTCGACGCCCGCGATGATCGCCGCGATCAGCGAACAATATATCCCCGGCGGACCCAAGCATGTCATTGCCCAGCATCCGTTCCGCCGCCGCATGTCCGAGTTGGAAATCGGCGATACGCTCAAGACCAAGAGCCGCACCGTGACGCTCGAGGATATCGAGCATTTCGCCCATTTCACGGGCGACACCTTCTACGCGCATATGGACGACGAAGCGGCCAAGGCCTCGCCGATCTTTGAGGGCCGCGTTGCCCATGGCTATCTGATCCTGAGCTTCGCCGCCGGCCTGTTCGTTGATCCCGATCCTGGCCCCGTGCTCGCGAATACCGGCCTCGAAAACCTGCGCTTCCTGACCCCGCTTTATCCCGGCGATTCGATGCGGGTAGAGCTCACCGTCCGGGCAAAGTCCCTCAAAAGCGAGGAAACCGGCGTGGTTCGCTGGGCAGTCGAGATCTTCAACCAAAATGACGAGCTGGTGGCGACTTATGATTTACTGACGGAGAATGTGCCCTAATCGTTTCGGGGTGACACTTCGGCGCATATCGAAGCTGACAAGCCTGCTGCTTGCCCTCTCAACCCTCATCCCGATCTGGGCTGCGGCGAGGCCCGGTGAGCCGTCTATTGTCGCTGGCGTCATGGATGTCGTTCTGGCCGCACTGCTTTTCGCGCTGCTCGTGTTGCTCTGCCGAAAGCGGCATGCCGTCACTCAGAGCGCGCGCGCCGAGAGCTACGAGATATACCGCTGGCTTGCGGTCCTACCACTGTTCTTGTTCCCAATTTACCTGACAGGCGCCCCGCTAAAATGGGACGTCCTCCTGATCGGCTTGGGCTGGCGCAGTTGGTACCTTGTGATGGTGCTGCCTTACCTCGTCGTCGCGACCGGCCGTCGAATCTGACCGGAACGCGCCCTCCCCGCCGTTCGTTCTAGCGCGCGAACCCAAAGGAGGGCCCCATGACCATGAAGATCAGCGAAGTGATGACCACCGAGGTCGAGACGATTGGCGCCGACCAAACCGCGCGCGAGGCGGCGAGCTTCATGCTTCGCGCCGATGCCGGGTCGATCCCGGTGTGCGACGATGGCAAGGTCATCGGCATGATCACCGACCGCGACATTGCCGTGCGCGGCGTCGCCGAGGGCCGCGGCCCCGACACGCCGGTCAGCGAGTTGATGAGCGACGGCATCATCTGTGCGCGCGAAGACGAAGATATCCAGGAAGTGGCGCGGCGGATGAGCGAAGAGCAGGTCCGGCGCCTGCCGGTGCTCGATGCCGAGGACAGGCTTTGCGGGATTGTCAGCCTCGGAGACCTCACCCGCGAAACGCGCGGCGAAGCGGCCCAGACGGCGCTGGAGGGCGTTAGCTCTCCAGGCGGATCACACCAGCAGTAGATGAAAGAAAGCCCCTAATATTCCGGGGCTCGCCCTACTTCGTCAGTTGAGAGATCGCCTGGTCGACCAGCGCCTGGTCGGTCTTGGCGTCGTTGCGCTCGGCGATCAGCTTGGCCGCGGCGGCCGTGGCTGCCCGGGAAGCGGTTGCACGCAACTCGTCAATCGCGGCGCGCTCTTCAGCCGCGATCTTGGCCTCAGCCATTACTTTGCGCCGCTCGACCAGCGATTTGGCGTCGACCTCGGCCTTCGCCACGATCGCCTGGGCCTCGCCCTTGGCACGCTCGATCATCGCCGCGGCTTCGGCGTCAGCCGACGCAGCCTTGGCCTCATACTCCCGCTTCAGCTCCTCGGCCTCCTTGCGGAGCGCAGACGCCTCGTCGAGCTGCTCGCGGATCTGCGCGATCTTCTTGTCGAGCGCCTTGCCGATTGCAGCCGGGACCTTTTTCCAGATCAGGATGGCGATCACGACGATCATCGCCGCCGCGATGAACCAGGGTGGAGTCAGGCCGAACGCGTTGGGTTCCGCTTCATGCCCCCCGCCGGCCGCCTCGGTATGGGCGACGGTGGCGCCTTCTGCCGGATTAGCCATTGATAAGCTCCGCCTTGACGGCCTTTGCCGCATCGTCGCGGTTGATCTTTAGACCGGCGACCTTGCCTGCGATCTCCTGGGACAATTCGGTCGCAATGCCTTCGATATTGGCGAGAGCCTCGGCCCGGCTGGCGCGGATCTTTTCTTCCGCTTTGGCCAGCTTGGCCTGAACCGAGGCATCCGCCTTCGCCAAGGCCTTTTCGATCGACTTGGCGCCTTCAGCCTTGGCGGCGGCCGTGGTCTTCATCGCCTCGGCCCGGCTTTCGTCCATACGGAGACGAAAGGCCTCCTCGCTCGCATCCGCCTCAACCCTCGCCCGCTCGGCTGCCGCGAGGTCCTCCGCCACCTTCTGGTCGCGCTGGTCGACGGTCGACTGGATCTTCGGCACCATCCCCTGCCCAATGGCAAAGAAGATGACTCCGAAAACCACGGCCAGCCAGAAAAACTGGGACCAAAAGATTTCAGGAAGTTGAGCGAGTTGAGGCATTCTTTATCCCGTCTTGGTGGGAGCGCCGGATGGGCGCTCTCAACCATTACGACTTAGAAAACGAAGAGGATGAGCAGGGCGATGGTGAACGCCATCAGGCCCAGCAGCTCGGCGAGAGCGAAGCCGAGGAACAGGCGGCCCTGCTGGCCGTCCGCCGCGGCCGGGTTACGGAGCGCGCCCTGGAGGAACGAACCGAACACGAAACCAACGCCGATGGCTGCAGCGCCCGTGCCGATCGCGGCGAGACCGGCGCCAATCATTTTCGCAGATTGAAGATCCATCTGTAACTCCTTTGGTGAACTTGTTTCTCAGTGAAGGTTGATCGCGTCGTTGAGGTAAAGCGATGTGAGCAGTGCGAAGACATACGCCTGGAGGGCGCAGATCAGCAGCTCGAGCATGCCAACCCCGACGACGAATAAGAAACTGACGATGCCAACGCCGAACCCGACCGCGCTGCCAGAACCGAAGCCATTGGCGATAAAGCTTCCGAACACCTCCATCAGGATGTGACCGGACATCATTGCGACAAATAATCGGAGCGCGAGGCTGAACGGGCGAACGAGGAACGAGACGATCTCGATCGGGATAATCAGCGGCAGCATGTACCAGGGTGTCCCTGCTGGGACGAACAGCGAGAAGAAGTGGAAGCCATGGCGCCAGAAGCCGATGATCAGCACCAACGAGAAGCTCATGATCGCGAGCAGGCCAGTGATGCTGAAGTGGCTTGTCGAAGTGAAAGCGTGCCAGCCGGGAACGATCGCCAGCGGCAGCAAGCCGAGGAAATTTGCGACCAGGATGAATGTAAACAGTGAGAAGAGGAACGGCGTGAACTTCTTGCCTTCGGGCCCGATGTTCACCTTCACTAGATCATCGATGAAGCCGATTAGGCCCTCGGTAGCAACCTGCCACCGGCCAGGGATGACCTGGCGCTTCATGCCGCCCCACATGAACAAGCCAATGATCGCCAGCGTGGCAAGCATCCACGCGGCGCTATTAGTCAGACTGATGTCGTAGCTGCCGATATGCAACGGAACCAGCGGTTCCACTGTAAACTGGTGCATCGGATCGATCTTGCCGGACACAGGTTCCTCTTACATTCCATCGCCGGGGGCTTGCCCCATTGAAGTTTTCGCAATCCGAAGAATGCTCCTGACGCCGACCCCGAAGCCGAGGAACAGCATCACCAACGTCAACCAGGGTTTCGTCCCGAACAGGCTGTCCAGGCCCCAACCCAGCAATCCACCACCCAAGGGTCCGCCGATCAGATAACCAATCACAAGCTGGGTAACCCGCATATTGGGGTCGACCCTATTCTTCTTGTTATCTTCCGCCTCGCGCCGTTGTGCCCGGTCGAGCCGCTTATCAAGCGATTCGATCCGTGCATCTGGTGGAAGCTTCGCGGCCTCGTCGATGTCGTCTTCCGTCATCCGTCTCCCCTGTGCGTGGCCCCAGCTGAAATCCCAGGGTTAGATGGGTCCGAGACGCATTGCGGAAAATCGATACCGCCAAGACGCGGCCCCTTTATGAAGGGGCATAGCATTAGTCAACCGCGTCTCACGGCCGCTTGGCCGGCATTGGATGCCATGGCAATGTCAGCCCCATGAAAGCCGCCATCCCGTTCGCCCTGTTCCTTGCCGCCTGCGGCAAGCAAGTCCCTCAAACAGCCCAGGAAACGGCGGCGATGCAACCCGCGCCCAAAGCTGCAGCGCCGACCGCCAAGCCATTCGTCTACGATGAAGAGAATGACCTCATCGACTATCATTTTGGCTGGTCTGCACAGGCTGCCGCCGTGCCGCAGCTGGTAGCAAGGTTTCAGGCGGCGATGACCAAGGACAAGGCCGAGCTCCTGGCCAACGCCAAGGCCGACAAGTCCGAGCGCGACAAGGAGGGCTTCCCTTTCAACGCCTATATGTCATCGACCGAATATGAGACGGCAGGCCAGAGCGGACGGCTTTTGAGCCTGAGGGCCGATATTGGGACATATACCGGCGGTGCCCATGGCAATTCGGGCACCAAGGGGCTGTTGTGGGATCGTTCGGCGGCAAAAGAAGTCGAATTCGCCGACCTGTTCGCCGCTGCCGCCAACATGGACCGGCTTTTGACCCAGCCCTGGTGCGATGCCCTCAACAAGGCGCGCGAAGAGAAACGTGGCGAACCGGTCGGTGGCGGAGGTATGTTCGACGAATGTCCCCAGCTTGGCGAGGTTTCGGTCATTCCCACCGACAAGGACGGCAATGGCAAATTTGAGCGGCTGCTGCTGGTGGCCGACCCCTATGTCGCCGGGCCTTATGTTGAAGGCAGCTATGAGATCGAGCTACCGGTTACGGGGGACCTGACCGCCGCGATCAGCTCCGATTTTCGCGAGAGTTTCGAAGTTCAGCCGCAGTAGGACGGCACCGGGGACCGGCCCGCCGCATAGCGCTGCCAGCCGCCTTGGCCGGGAAGATAATATTCACCCGCGCTGATCCGCCTCAGCAGGCTGCAGGCGGCGGTGATGCCAACTTCCTCAGGCGACACTCCCTTGCTGGCGGCAAGGCTGGAATAGAGCGATCGGCGGCGAATGTTCACTGCGTCGACCTGCCTCCGCAAGGCAGCCGACGGTGTAATGACATAGCCCAGGTATCCGTCAAAGCGTTCGCCGATCTGCCCGGCCCGCTTGGCGGCGAGAATCGTCGCCGGATCCTGCGCCGGAACCGCTCCCGGCACCATGAGGCCCGCCATCGCGGCGGCCACAAGAACTAGCTTTTTCATCACTTCTTCTGCGGCGGCTGCTGCGGGAAGGCTTCAGGATTCTGCTGGATCAGTTGCTCGACGTCGCGCTGGAGACGGACCAGCACTTCCTGGCGGATGGTGACGTTCAGGTTGATTTCGATCGGCTTATCCGGCGGCGATACGGAGATGCAACCGCTGAGGGGCAACATCAGCGCCGTCGCGCAGGCTGCAGGCAAGAGTCTTGGTCGTTTCATTTCCTCGTCCTCATGGCTGGGTTGCGGGAGTCTTGGTGATTTTCTCGTCGACCGGCGTCTGCGACTGTTGCTTCTCCTCCTCCAGGCGTCGCGTCTCGACGACGATGCCCGGAACCTCGTCGAGCGGGCGCGGCAACGCCGGCGAAATCGTCTGGGTCGGGTCGCGGAAGCTCTTGGCGGTTGCGATCAGCGCCCGGAACGGGCCCTTGATCGTCACATTGAAGTTGAACGGGATGCGGTTGATCGACCGTATCAGCCGCTGAGTGCTGGTGTTGCCCAGCCCGACTCCCTGGATCGCCAGCCGCGTCGCGAATTCGCCGTCGAGATAGCCGTCGAGCCGGATGATCATCGAGTGGAACTTGAGGTCGCGCAGCGCATCGAAGGCGAAGCCGCCCATCATGCCGAGATTCGCCCTGTTGACGACACCGTTGTAGGCGAGCGTCCCGCCGTCCTCGCGGCTGTCGAGCCGGCCGCCGACGATCCTGCCGCCTGCATCGTCGAAGATCATTGGCAGCACGCCATCGAACGTACCGGTGGCCGAAATCTCCTTGAAACCCATTGAATCGACGAAGGTCTTGGCGTCGAGTCCAACCACTTCGAAGGTCAATCGCTTCGGCGTCGGGCGGCCGAAGTTGAGGATGGTTTCCTGAAGGATCAGCCGTCCGCCCATGAACGGCCATTCGCCCCGCTCAACCTTGACCAGTTGGTCGGGCATCAATTGGTAACGGATCACGCCATTCTCGACGAGAATACCGGGATTGACGCTTTCAAGCGTCATGGTCTGGCCGGGAGCGGTGACCATCCCGAGCAGGTCGGTGAAGTGGATCGTCCCGTTCATGCCGGTCACCGGACCGAAGCTGGCGGCAAGGTCCATGTCGTGGGTGGTGAAATCGCCGGTCGAGTTGACTTCGCCGGCGCCGTTCCAGTTGATCCGGCCCTGGCCGCTGATCCGGCCATTTACCAGGGCAATCACACCTTCGGTAAGGCGGGTGAGTTCTTCGGGCTGCAGATTGTTGCCGAAGGTAATGCCCGGCACGTCGAGCAGCGCGTCGCCCTGCCCGGTCGCCAGGTTGTGGGCGATGGTGACATTGGTGACGGGTGTGCCGCTGGCCGGATGCTTGAGCGTCCCGGTGGCCCTGATCCGGTTGTTGGCCAGCGTAAAATGCACGTCATCGCTGCGCAGAGGGTAGAACTTCGGCGGATCGGCGCGGTCTGAAAGGGTGAGGCCGCCGTCGACAGTGAGGTCGCCGCCGCGCACATTCCACTTGCCCGCTGCCTCATTCAACAGCAGCGGGATCTTGCCGATGATTGCGTCGGCGCCGGCAAATGTGCCGCCGGTTCCCGTCCCGCTGCTGTTGCCGCGGACCTCCTTGGCATTGATCAGGACCGGGGCGTCCGGATGACCCATCCGGACCGCTAGGTTGCGGGCGTCAAAGCTCTTTGTGTCCGGCAGCCGGACCTCGCCTGCCGCAAGTGCGAACGGCGACTGCCCGAGACGGCCGTTGAGCCGCAAGTTGCGCGTCGCGGCCGCAATATCCATCGAGCCGCCCGGGGCCCGCTGAAGGATTGCGCCGCGGATCGGGCAAAGCGGGACCCGCGTCGGTCCGAGCTTCAGTCCGCTCATGCTGAGCGAGCCGAATCCGGCGACGATGCATTGTTCGCCAAAGCGCAGCGCGCCGCCTCGTCCGAACCGGCCGGTAATCGGAATTCGCAGGCCCGTGACCCGGCCGCCGGCAACCGGTCCGTCGAGCAGCGCGACGCTGTTCACCTCGGTCCAACCATCGGCACGGCCGGCGAAGCGAATGGTCCCCAGGCTCAGCCGCGAGCCGCCATAGGCCATCGGCCCGATGCCGGCCTGGCCGTTCATCGGCGCGCCGCTCCGGGGCTGGCGAAGGGCAATCCGCATATCGGGCAGGCCGCCGCCGCCGGTCTGGAAATTGCCGTCGATGCGCAGGCGGCCCGAGGGCCAATAATAGGTCACGCCGTCGCCGCCGCTGGCCGAAACCCGCGCGCCGCTTGGCGCCGACCCATTGGCGCTCTCGATCCTGATTGCGCCGCCCCCCGGCCGATTGACCAGCCGCAACGACCCCTCGACTGCGAACTGACCGGCGGCGCGGCGGATGGCGTCTGAAACAGCCTTGCCGATCGGACCCAGCGGCGTTCCATCGAGCGACGCCAGCGGATCGGTCATGACCGCGAACAGCGATTGCTCGACCCTGACATTGCTCGCTGCATAGTCGCCGAGTGCGGTCAGGGAGCCCGCCCCGGCATTGAGGCGATACCTGCCCGAGAACCGCGTCCTCCCGGCCACGATCCGGTCAAGCCGTGCCTGCTGCGCTCCAAGATCAATACGCCCCATTGCATCCGCGGGCGTACCTTTGAACGTCAGGTTGCTTACGACATTGGCCAGGCCGTTCTGCCCGGCCTGGAAAGAAGCAAGCATCAGCCGGCCTCGCCCGTCGAAATTCTCGAACCCTTCGGAGAAGCTGGAGTCGATCTCCATCCGCGGCTGGGCAAGGCGCAGGTTGCTGGCCGGGCAAGCCAGGCCCTGGCTGGCGATCGGACCCTTGACCCGCGGGCGACGCGCGGTGACTCCGACGTCGACGAAGGCGCGGAACCGATCGAGCCGGCAGGCGCCCAGTGCCAGTCCGGGCGACGAGGCGGCCAGCTTGCCGGCGAAGCCGCCTGACAGATTGCCGCGGCCCTCAAGCGCGAAACCCATCCGGCCATAGGGCGTGCCCAGCGCGATCGTGGTGTCCTTGAGGTCGACGGTGAGGTCAGGCAGCCGGAACGGCTTGCCGCTCGGCGGGGGCAGCAGCTTGTCGATCTGCCCCCAACTGACCTTGCCTGACGGCAGCAACCTGCCTTTCAGGCGCACGCCACGCGCCGCTACCCGGTACACCTTGACGCTGCCGGTCCACTGGACCCTGAGCTGAATTACCGCGCGGCGGACGGTCAGGTCGGGATTGGCCGGATCGCCGATAACGAGATTGCTGACCTGCTGGGTCCGGAAGCCGACGCGATCGAGGTTGTAGGTTGCCTGAACGCCGCGCCGCGCAAGCTCGTCGCGGATATAGTCATTGGCGATCGACTTGCGCCAAATCCAGATGATCAAGACGGCCAGGATCAGCAGGAGAAGAAGGACGAGGAGACCGAGCTTGGTCAGGCGCCATGCCCGATGCCAACCCCTACGGTCGTGGACATAGGCCTGCTTGACCAGCCCTTCATGTTCGAGGGCTCGTTCGACACGCTCTATCGGACGATCGTCATTTCCGGGGCTCATTCGAGCTTAAAAACCTCCCTACGCGGCGACCGTTCCGTATCCGCATCGATACGGCGTTGCATGGGAAACGCGCTTTGCCTAGCCTCGTATCCGCTCGGTCGCCGTAACGGGGGTATTGCGTGGCCGATTCCACGGATGATTCAGCTGGCCATCGCGCCCGGCTTCGCCAACGCCTGTTCGAGGGCGGCGGCAAGGCGCTGCTCGATCATGAGTTGGTCGAATATCTCCTCACTCTTACAATCAAAAGGATCGACACCAAGCCGATCGCCAAGAGGCTGATCGGCCAGTTTGGCGGCATCGGACAACTGCTTGGGGCCGACGCGGCAACGCTGGGCCGGGAAGGGCTCAGCGAAACGACGATTGCCGCGCTGAAGATCGCAGAGGCGACCGCCCTTCGCCTGCTAGAGGCGAGAGTCGAAGGCCGGCCGATCCTTTCGAGTTGGGATGCGCTTGGCGATTATCTCCAGGCGGCAATGGCCCATTCGCCGATCGAGGAGGTCCGGGTGCTGTTCCTCAATGCCAAGAATATGCTGCTGGCCAATGAAGCCATGTGGCGCGGATCGGTCGACGAGGCCGCGGTCCATGTCCGCGAGGTCATCAGCCGTGCGATCCAATTGGGTGCGACGGCGATCATCATCGTCCATAACCACCCATCGGGCGATCCCTCTCCCAGCAGCCAGGATATCCGCCTGACCAAGGATTTGATCGACGCCGGGCGCCACATGCAGGTTACGGTCCACGACCATGTTATCGTTGGTTCGCAGGGCCGTAGCAGTATGAAGGCGATGGGGCTCATCTGATTGCCCCTTCGCCCCACCCTTGCTAGGCGCGCCGTCTGATTGGCCCGTTTGCAAGGAACAACATGGTCCCCCGCTATTCCCGTCCCGCGATGACCGCCATCTGGTCGGCAGAAAACCGCTATCGGATCTGGTGGGACATCGAGGTGTTCGCGGCCGAGGCGATGGGCCAGATCGGGATGATCCCGGCCGAAGACGCGCAGACCATCCGCACGGCCCATGACTCCGATGTGCTGGGCGAAATCGATGTCCCCGCGATCGATGCGATCGAGGCGGTGACCAAGCATGACGTGATCGCCTTCCTCACCTGGGCCGGCGAGAAGCTTGGGCCGGAGCGGCGCTGGCTCCACCAGGGCATGACTTCAAGTGACGTGCTCGACACCAGCCTGGCGGTGCAGCTGAAGCAATCCGCCGACTTGCTGCTTGAAGATCTGAATGCGCTACTTGAGGTGCTGAAGCGCCGTGCGGTTGAACATAAGATGACGCCGACGATCGGCCGCAGCCATGGCATCCACGCGGAGCCGGTGACGTTCGGGCTGAAGCTTGCCCAGGCTTATGCCGAGTTCGACCGCAACCGCGCCCGATTGAAGGCGGCGCGCGACGATATTGCCACCTGCGCCATCTCCGGCGCGGTCGGGACCTATGCAAACGTCGATCCAGCGGTCGAGGAGCATGTGGCGAAGGAACTTGGACTGACGCCCGAACCGACGTCGACCCAGGTCATACCGCGCGACCGTCACGCGATGTTTTTTGCGACGCTGGGTGTGATTGCGTCGTCGATCGAGCGGCTAGCCATTGAAATTCGCCATTTGCAGCGGACGGAAGTGCTGGAGGCCGAAGAATATTTCTCGCCGGGCCAGAAGGGCTCTTCGGCAATGCCGCACAAGCGCAACCCAGTGCTGACGGAAAATCTGACGGGCCTTGCCCGAATGGTCCGATCGGCGGTCGTCCCGGCGATGGAAAATGTCGCCTTGTGGCACGAGCGGGACATAAGCCACTCGTCGGTCGAGCGGTTCATCGGGCCCGATGCCTGCATCACCCTCGACTTCGCCCTCGCGCGGCTGACCGGCGTCATCGACAAGCTGCTGGTCTATCCCGAGCGGATGCAGAAGAATCTCGACCGGATGGGCGGATTGGTCCACTCGCAGCGCGTCCTGTTGGCGCTGACGCAGGCCGGTCTCAGCCGCGAGGACAGCTATGCACTCGTCCAGCGCAACGCGATGAAGGTGTGGGATTCGGACGGCAAGCTGTCGCTGCTAGATTTGCTCAAGGCCGATCCAGAGGTGACCGCGAATCTGTCGGATTCCCAGCTCGAGGAGCTATTCGACCTCGGCTACCACCTGAAGCGTGTCGACACGATCTTCGAACGCGTCTTTGGCAAATAGATGAAGGCGATCCAGCCCTGTGCGCTCATGCTGCTCGTCGGACCCGACTGGCAGGTCGAGGCGGCCAGCGCCAACGTCGCCATGCTCGGCGATGTGAAACCGACCTCGGTGATCGGCCAGCCGCTTGCCGACCTGATCGGAAGCAAGGCGATCCACACCCTGCGCAATCGGATGTCGTGGCTGTCGAGCGACGAGAGCGAGGTACAGGATTTCGGGGTGGAATGGGGCGACGTTACATTCGATGTCCGCGCAGCCCGGTCGCATGAGCATTATCTGATCGAGGCCGAGCTTGCGGTCGAACCGCGACTTCCCGACGGGATCGGCATGGTCCGCTCGATGAGCGATCGGCTGTCGGGCAGCGATCCGCGCAAGCTTGCCGAACTGGCCTTGCGGCAGCTCAATGCGCTCACTGGCTTCGATCACCTGATGCTGCTCAACCGGGGTGGCGAGCTCGTTGCTGCAGCCCAGCGCGGCAAACTACCGCCAGTAACCTTCAAGACCGAAGGGCTGGTTCGAATCGCTGCTGACCGCGATGCCGAGCCGGTGCCGTTGCTTGGCAATGGCGTCAGCGAGCTAGTCGACCGCGCCGCATTCCTCGCTCCGACTGACGACGAACGAGACCGGCTGGTGAGCATCGACATGTGCTCCGCGATGAATCTGCCGCTTCGGATCGATGGCGAGTTGGTCGGATCCGTCCACGCCGTGCATCATGCCCCGCGCCGTTGCGGTGCGGAGCGCCGGTCAGTAGCCCATCTTTTTGCGGAGCGCCTCGTCGCGCGCATGGCGCGCTGCGGCTGGCAGCCCTAGCCGCCCAATATATCCCGGATCCGGCTGAAGAAGCCCTTGCTGGCCGGACATTCGTCGCCGGTTTCGGTTTCGCGGAACTGCTCGAGGATTGCGCGCTGCTCCTTGCTGAGCTTGGTCGGCGTTTCGACCAGGATGCGCGTCACCAGGTCGCCGCGGCCGCGGCCGTTCAGCACGCTCATTCCACCGCCGCGATGACGCAGCGTTTCCCCGGACTGGATTCCTGCAGGGATTTTAAGCTCGATCTTCTCGCCATCGATACCGGGGATGGTGATGGAGCCGCCCAGCGCGGCGGCGGTGAAGCTGATCGGCGCTTCGGCAATCAGCGTCGTCCCATCGCGTTCGAAAATCGCATGGCGCTTAAGATGGACGAAAAGGTAGAGATCGCCAGCGGCCGCGCCGCGAACTCCCGCCTCGCCCTCACTGGCAACGCGGATACGCGTACCCTCATCAACGCCAGCCGGGATGTTGACGTTCAACCTGCGCGACTTGAGCGCCCGGCCCTCGCCCTGGCAGGCGCCGCAGGGATCGGCCACCATCTCGCCGGATCCCATGCAGCCCGGACAGGTCCGTTCGACCACGAAGAAGCCCTGCTGCGCGCGAACCTTGCCGGCGCCGCCGCAGCTTGAACAGGCCTTGGCCGCGGTCTGGCCTCTCGATCCAGACGAACCGCATGTCTCGCAGCCCGCCAGCGCCTGGATCGCAATCGTTTTCTCGACCCCGGCGAAGGCTTCTTCGAGGGTTAGCTCGAGATCGTAGCGCAAGTCGGAGCCGCGGGCCGCGCTAGCCCGCTGAGCGCGCGGATCCATGAACTCGCCGAAAATCGACGAGAAAATGTCGGAAAAGCCCTCGAACCCTCCGCCGCCGGCGCCGCCGAACGGGCCCTGGCCGTTCATCCCGTTCTGGAAGGCGGCATGGCCGAAGCGGTCATAGGCGGCGCGCTTCTGCGGGTCCTTGAGAACGTCATAGGCCTCGCTGATCGCCTTGAAATGGGCTTCCTTGTCCGTGCATCCGCCATGGCGGTCGGGATGGCAGTCCATCGCCAGCTTGCGATAGGCAGCCTTGATTGTCTTGTCGTCGGCGCCGCGCGTGACGCCGAGCAGTTCATAATAGTCCGTGGCCATCAATCCCCACCCATGACGAACGGCGCCGACCGCTGATCAGTCGACGCCGTCCATGCCATGGCCCTTAGGCCTTCTTGTCTTCGTCGACTTCCGAGAATTCGGCGTCGACCACTTCTTCGTCAGGCGCGGCTTCGGCGGTCGCCTCGGCCGACTGGGCGGCTTCCTCGCCGCCGGCCGCCTGCGTCTTCTCGTAGATCGCCTGGCCGAGCTTCATCGCGGCCTGGGCCAGCGCTTCGGTCTTGGCCTTCATCGCCTCGGCATCGCCGCCTTCAATAGCGGTCTTGGCCTCGGCCACGGCGGCCTCGATCTCGGCCTTGAGCGATGCATCGACCTTGTCGCCATGCTCCTTCAGCTGCTGCTCGGTCGAGTGGACCAGGCTTTCGGCCTGGTTCTTCGTCTCGGCTGCCTCGCGCCGCTGCTTGTCCTCGTCGGCAAACTTCTCGGCGTCCTTGACCATCTGCTCGATGTCGGCGTCGCTGAGACCGCCCGAAGCCTGGATACGGATCTGCTGCTCCTTGCCGGTGCCCTTATCCTTGGCGGTGACGTGGACGATGCCGTTGGCATCGATGTCGAAGGTGACCTCGATCTGCGGCACGCCGCGCGGAGCGGGCGGGATCCCGACCAGGTCGAACTGGCCGAGCGCCTTGTTGTCGGCCGCCATTTCGCGCTCGCCCTGGAAGACGCGGATGGTGACCGCATTTTGATTGTCGTCCGCGGTCGAGAAGGTCTGGCTCTTCTTGGTCGGGATGGTCGTGTTGCGGTCTATCATCCGGGTGAACACGCCACCCAGCGTCTCGATACCGAGCGACAGCGGGGTCACGTCGAGCAGCAGCACGTCCTTGACGTCGCCCTGCAGCACGCCGGCCTGGATCGCCGCGCCCATGGCGACGACTTCGTCCGGATTGACGCCGACATGCGGCTCGCGCCCGAA
>Ga0310811_10002188_pt1 | contig 24381 bp, 18 predicted proteins | sample YCmetagenome_FD_207642 | JGI IMG/M metagenome (GOLD analysis project Ga0310811, IMG submission 207642) | Soil microbial communities from experimental microcosm in Duke University, North Carolina, United States - YC | ecosystem: Engineered > Artificial ecosystem > Soil microcosm > Unclassified ... | reverse complement strand
GTACGACGATCGATTCCAATCTGGAAGCCTATGTCGAACGCGTGATTGATCATCAGCTCAATGATTTGACTTACCAGAGGTTCTTGCCGACTTCCCCTACGATTTTGAGTAAGTACTATAATGTCGGTGATGCGGCTGCGGTGGTGATGAATGCGAAGACTGGTGAGATCCTGGCAATGGCTGGTAGCCAGAGCTACAATAATCCGACCAATGATCCTCGTATCGCTGGCAACAATAATGTTGTTACTGGGAATAATGGGGCAAGCATCGGCCGCCAGCCTGGCTCGACTTTTAAGCCGATTGTCTATGCCACTGCTTTTGAAATGGGGATGTATCCGGGAATGGTGTTGCCTGATGTGCGTACCTATTTCCCCAATGGTCAAAATCAGGGCACTTCTACGACGGCTCCTGTAGACCAGACTGGTATCTGGATTCCCAATGATTACGGCGATAAGCCTAATAATCTGGTTCTTCCTTTGCGCGATGATCTGGCCGATTCGTATAATATCCCGGCTGGTAAGGTAATGGCTTTCGCCGGTATCGAAAATGTCTACAATACTGCCGCACGTATGGGCGTAACACGCTTTCAAAATGCAGGCGCTGCTTGCATCCAGGCTGACAATTTTCGCCAGAAATGTGGCATGGGGACTTCTGTGACTCTGGGCTCAATTGAGGTTCCACTGATTCAGATGGCGCAAGCCTATCAGGTTTTTGCCAATCAGGGCGCTCGCGTGGCTCCACAGGGGGTGCTGGATGTCTGGGACAACTATGGCAACCATCTCTATCACTACGATCCCAACCATGTCCAGAAATCTCAGGTGATCAGTCCGCAGATTGCTTATATGATTACAGCTATGATGGCTGATGAGCCCGCTCGTTATCGCGAATTTCTGACTGATCATGATCTTTCATTCTACGATTGGGACACCACCTGCACTGCAAAAGTCTATGCTCCTTATCCTGACTGCGCGCAGCATCAGGTGGCGGCAAAAACTGGTACGACGGACAATTTTATAGACAATTTGACGGTTGGTTATACTCCTGACGTTGTGGTTGGTGTCTGGGCTGGTAATGCCAATGGCGAGGCGATGGCGAATAATGTCGTCGGTATCACTGGCGCTGCTCCGATCTGGCACTCCATTATTGAACGCGTGAGTGGTAAACCCTGTGATGATACTGGTCATGACGTCGGGGGCACTGTCTGCGGTCCGCTTGATGTCAACAGCCTGGGTCTCTCCAATCAAGGCACGTTCACTAATCCGGGTGGCCTGGTTGAGAAATGTGTCTCTAGCGCCGATGGTTTGATGGCTAGCAGTAGTAGTGACTGTGATCTTATGATCCCTGGTCAGGAGCCCTTGCAGGCTGGCATCACCTCAACTGTTACTAACCCTGATAAAAATGCTCCCGGCAAAGGCGGCCCTGGCAATGGAGGCCCTAATGGAACTCCTGGCAATGGAGGTCCTGCTGACGTTACTCCTACTCCTACCGACAATGGCCCTGGCAACGGCGGCCCTAATGGCGGTCCCGGTAATGGTGGTCCCGGTAACGGTGGTCCCGGCAATGGTGGTCCCGGCAATGGTGGGTAATCCGCTGTGTGACACGCAAAGAGGGTGACAAACGCGCCCTGTGCTCGTTAGAGGCGTGCTGATTATAAGCATGCCTCTTTTTTCCTACTACGCGTAGTTTTCTTGCACTTTTATACCGTATGTGTACTTAAATATAATAATATTTTCATGTAAAATAGCCTGAATGGAGAGGTGTGTTATGGTGTGTTATGGTGTTCGTTTCTCTAGTTAAGGGAAAGTGGTGTCTCAGATAGTCATTCTCAAGATCGGAAGTTATCAGTTAACCGAGCAAGGCCAACATTACCTGCACAAGCGGTGGGGGTTGTGCGTTCCCGGCAAAAAAGCTCCCTTTTGGGGCCTTTCCTTCCCTCCTCTCGAAAGAGATGGGTATCCAGAAAGGTTTTTTTATGAATAATAATTGGAATGAATCCCCTAAAAATAATCATGCTATTGATAATCAGGATGGGGCTCGCTCGGGTGATCTCTTACGTGAGTATCGTCAAAATCAGCAGCCTTCATCACAATCACCTGAATCACAATCACCTGACAACTTAAAACCATCTACTCTATCAGGTAATTTGCAAGGAAATGGACGTTCTGGACCCCTCAGTTCTCCGGGTGCTCCTCCTCGTACACGCCTTGCGCCCATTGGGGAGTCTTCTCGCTCTTCCATTTCTGATCAGGAAACACAACAGAACTTTTTTTCCAGTACCATCCAGATGGTCCAGCGTTTAACCGGGGCGATGACTGCTCTGAATCGTTTTACCGGGAAGGTGTCAACTATGAATCAGGCTTCTTATGAGCCACCGCCTCCCCCGATGGTTCTCTATCATCCCCAGGATGTTCCTGAAGCCAGCTATCGCTCTCCAATCTGGCGTCGTTCTCGCGCCTTGCGTACTTCTATGCGTATGCGCCAGCGCCGCTATCGCTTTCAAAACTCCGGCTTCAGTATTCAGAAGATCGTCCTGACTATAGTACTTGTGTTTTTGGTCTTGCTCGTCGCGGCTGTCTCGTCCGGCAGCGCGTATGCCTATTCTTTTTATCAGAAACAATTGCCTCAGGTCGCTAATATTGCTCATAAACAGATTAATCAGGTCTCTCGTCTCTATGATCGCAATGGCGTCTTTCTTGGCAATGTCTATGATGTGAATGGCGCTGGTCGCCGCACGTATGTCGATATCAGTAGCATCCCTAAGGTGATGCAGGATGCGATGGTGGCCGCGGAAAACCGTACGTTCTGGACCGATTCGGGCATTGATCCGCAGGGCATTACCCGCGCCGCTATCGATTATGTCTCTCACGGCTTTACGGTCGATCAGGGTGCCAGTACGCTGACGCAGCAGCTGGTGAAAGATATGACTGGCAATGATCAGGTGACGCTCAATCGTAAAGTCAATGAAGCCGCTGTTGCTATCGGGTTGACGCAGCAATATCCGAAGTCGAAAATTCTGGAGATGTATCTCAATGTCGCTCCTTTCGGCAATTTACGCCTCGGAGTAGAGACTGCTGCCCAGGAGTACTTCGGCCTTTCTCGCCAATGTACGCAGAATCTTGCAAAGGGGACATTCCAGTGCATTCCTGCTATTGCTCAGCTCGATTACGATCCTGTGACGAAAACGCATAGCCCTGTGCTTGCGCTGGCTCGTGCGACGTTCCTTGCCAGTCTCCCTCAGAACCCTGCGGAATATGACCCGAGCACCTGGCCCACTCATCCCGAATTTCGCCAGATTGTTCTTGATCGCCAGCAGAGCGTTCTCGAAGCTATGCGCTCTATGGGTACGCTGGTCCAGGGGATTGGACCAAATGGTCAGGCTGGCCCTGTGACCCCTGCGATAGAGAAGCAGGTCAGCACTATTATGGACAAGATGACCTTCCAGTCCTACCAGAACAATGTGAAAGATCCAGATTTTTTTTACTGGACGATCTCCCAGGCCGAGATCGCTCTGGGCCATGGCAATAGCGCGGAGGGTGCAGTCGCTTTGATGAATGGCGGCTACAATATTCGTACGACGATCGATTCCAATCTGGAAGCCTATGTCGAACGCGTGATTGACTATCAGCTCGATGCTGTGACTCCGCAGAAGTTTTTGCCGACTCCCTATGCGATTTTGAGTAAACAGTATAACGTTGGTGATGCTGCTGCTGTGGTGATGAACTCTAAGACCGGTGAGATTCTGGCGATGGCTGGCAGTAAGGATTATAATAACAAGGCTAAAGATCCTCGGGTGGCGGGCCAGTTTAATGTGGTGACCGATGGCCTTGGTCGCCAGCCCGGTTCATCCTTTAAGCCAGTTGTCTATGCTACTGCTTTTGAGATGGGTATGTATCCAGGGATGGTGTTGCCCGATGTGCGTACCTATTTCCCCAATGGTGTAGCTGCGGGAACTTCTACGACGGCTCCTACAGACCAGACTGGTGTCTGGGTTCCCAATGATTACGGCGATAAGCCTAATAATCTGGTCCTCCCTTTGCGTGATGATCTGGCCGATTCGTATAATATCCCGGCTGGTAAGGTGATGGCTTTTGCCGGGGCTAACAATGTCTATAATACTGCTTCTCGTATGGGTATCACTGCCATACAGCAAAAAGGTGCCCCCTGTATCCAGAAGCAGGAAGATCTTCGCAATTGCGGTATGGGTACGGCAATGACTCTGGGCACAACAGAGGTGCCTCTTATTCAGATGGCCGGAGCCTATCAGGTGTTTGCTGATCAGGGCAACCGTGTCCCTCAGCAGAGCATTCTGGATATCTGGGACAACTTTGGCAACCATCTCTATCACTTCGATCCCAATAATGTCCAGAAGTCTCAGGTGATCAGTCCTCAGATAGCCTATATGATTACGGCTATGATGGCTGATGAGCCCGCTCGTTATCGCGAATTTCTGACTGACCATGATCTCTCGTTCTACGATTGGGACCCCACCTGCACTACAAAAACCTATGCTCCTTATCCTGATTGCGCGCAGCATCAGGTAGCAGCGAAAACTGGGACAACGGACGATTTCAAAGATAATCTGACTCTTGGCTACACGCCGGACGTGGTCGTGGCTGTCTGGGCAGGCAATGCGAATGGTGAACCTCTTGCCCCCGATGTTGTCGGGATTACAGGTGCTGCTCCGATCTGGCATTCCATTATCGAACGTGTGAGCGGCAAACCTTGTGTCAATATCACTGGACTCGCCTGCGGCCCGCTTGATGTGAACAGTCTGGGCCTCTCGAATCAGGGCACATTCACCAACCCGGGTGGCCTGGAAACGAAGTGCGTCTCGCCCGTTGATGGCCTGATGGCTACTAGCAGCACTGACTGCGACCTGATGATCCCTGGCGAGGAGCCCTTACAGTCTGGCGTCTCTTCCACTGTTTCCCAGAACAATCAGGGCGGTAATAACCAGGGTGGTAATAACCAGGGTGGTCAGGGTGGTGGTGGCGGTGGCCAGGGTGGTGGTGGTGGTCACGGTGGTGGCCGCGGTGGCCACGGAAACGGCTAACCCCTTGTACATGGTATCCAGATGAGCCTGGATACCATGCACAGCTTTCCTGTAATAGGCATCCAGCCCACGCAAAGGCTCCTCAGGCCTTCGTGGGCTGGATGACCTGCCTTGTGATCTGGCCCAATAGGCTCTCTATGTGCTCTGCCGATCCAGTGCGAGGCAGAGAGAAGCGATTGGGTCAGGACAAATCCTTTCCAGGCAGCACACAGAATGACGTGATTGGTCCTCTCACTTTAGCCTAAAATGGCCCTTGTGTGTAGATCAGTCTCCAGGTACCATACCGATGGGCTCTGCTGTTGAGAGCATTTCTGCCGCAAGAAAGGATTATAGTATGCCAACCGAACCACGCGCTCAACATCCATTTCACATGTATAACGCTGTTATGGCCCAGCCTCAGGCCTTTGCTGAAATTAGCCAGCGTACCTATCCTCTGATCGAGCAGATCGCTCCCAGACTGGCGCAGGCCCGACGAATCTTTATCGTCGCTATTGGTACTTCGTTCCATGCTGCCCAGATAGGCTATCACCTGTTCAGGTATTACCCGGTAGTTGTACCCACGCAGACGATACATGCATTTGATTTTGCTCTCTATGGCCCTGATTTGAGCCCCGCAGATGCTGTGATTGTGATCAGCCACCGTGGCGGCAAACGTTATAGCCTGGAGTCCATCAAACGTGCCAGGGAAGCCGGTTGCTACACACTGCTCATCACGGGTGAAGGCATGCCCAGCACTATGCAGTATGCCGATACCACAATCAATACCACCGAACAGGATAAATCTTCGGCCCATACTGTGAGCTACACTGGGGCTATTGCCGTGCTATCCTGTCTTGCCGAATTCCTCGGGCAACAGCATCACGCCCCCACTTTCCTGCAAGAAGAGCTTCCGGCTATCCTGCGAACCTGTCTGGCGACCGATGCTCAGATGGCTGCTCTGGCAAGTGCTCACCTGCATCATCGCCGTCTCTGGATCGTGGGTGGCGGACCATCCGCTATCACTGCTCAGGAGATAGCGCTCAAAATCAAGGAAACTTCCTATCTTCAGGCTGAGGGGATGCCAGTCGAAGTGCAATTGCATGGCCCCTTACAGTGCGTCGAGTCGGAGGACCTCTTCATCCTCATCGCCCCCGCAGGCCCGGCCCAGGCTCGCATTCTCGAACTGGCAGCCATGATCAAGGCGATCGGTGCATCCATCCTGGTCATCAGCGATGGCACCGCTACCAGTATCCAGCAGGACGGAGCTAACTCATGCAATGTTCCTCCCGTCCCCGAGCCATTTACAGCGCTCACCTGCCTGATTCCGCTCCAGCTTTTTAGCTATCATCTGGCTCTGGCCTGTGGTACCGATCCCGACGGCTTCCGCCTGGAAGATCCCCGCTTCGCTCAGGCCTCGAAGCTCATACAATTGTAAACTCATGCAATTGCAAACGCCCAACCTGTCTGCGCCCGGGTTACCCCATCGCGAGGAAGAGCAAAACGCGTTTTGTTCTTCCTCGCTTTTATGCGTATCTTCTTCATTTCTCCTGTCTAAAAAACTTGACAATCTCACCCTTTGAGTGCTATCTTATATTTGCAGTCTCGAGACGAGAGTGCTAGCAATCATAGTTGACAGATGTTGTATCATCCTGGCAGAGGACGTTATGCTCAGGGTGATGCTGTAGAGGCGGGGTGATAAAGGACATGACACCACTCAGTCAGCGCAAACAACAGATTTTGCGCGCCCTGGTGGAAGAGTATATTCATACTGCTGTGCCGGTCGCGTCTGAAACGTTGGTTCGTAAATATGGCTTGCGTTTTAGTTCCGCTACGGTACGCCATGAATTGGCAGGCATGGAAGAGGCGAACCTGATTCACCAGCCACATACTTCTGCTGGTCGCGTACCAACAGATCTTGGTTATCGCTACTTTGTAGAACATTTGATGGAAGAATCAGCGCTCTCTCTCGACGAGCAGCGCCTGATTCGCCACCAGTTCTATCAGGTCCAGGATCAACTTGACCAATGGGTTCGCCTGACGGCTTCCGTGATGGCTCGCTTACTGCATAGCGCCGCTGTCATGACGCAACCTCGTTCTGATGAAGGGCGCCTGAAGCACTTTGAGGTCCTTTCGGTCACTGATCTTTCAGCTTATATGGTTCTGGTGCTGACTGATGGTACCGTGAAACAGCAACGTCTGTTGCTGGAAACTCCGATCCGCCAGGATGAGTTTAGTGTGGCCTCTGCTCGCCTGAACCAACTCTTTCAAGAGAAGGTGGCTAGCGAGATTGACTCTCTTCTGAGCTCCCAGCAGTGGTCACCCGTTGAACGTCTGATTGGTACGACGATCTTACGTATCCTGGAGCAACATGGCGATATGCTTGGCGATGTCTTCTACCGCGAAGGGGTCGTCAATATTCTTGAACAACCTGAATATAGCCGTATGGGTCCCGAGGTGGAACGCAATGAACGCGTACGTAAGGTCATGGAGGTGCTGGAGGAAAATCGCTTTTTACCAGCGCTGGCCTCTCAGTTGCGTTCATCTGATGGCGTACAGGTGATTATTGGTGGTGAGAATCAATGGGATGAGATGCGCGATGTGAGTCTGGTGCTTGCTCGCTATGGTCAGGAGGGCAAGGTAGGTGGCTTGCTCGGCGTGATTGGCCCCACGCGTATGCAGTATGGGCGTGCAATTGCTGTCGTTCGCTATATGGCGAATGTGATGAATGAATTGCTTGCCGAACTCTACGGCTATGAGTAACTCTCAGTTTACCGGCTGCTGGAATGTTTTGCCCGGTCGCTGTGTTGGTATAATTGCCGCGAGAATTTTTGTCTGTATAAGATGCTATCCTAATCTATCGTTCTTCGTGGCTCACATAACCTAAAAACAACCGCCAGTAATGGATGTGTAATTGTATAGATTTTATAGGAGGCAACTGTGCCAAAAGTTATTGGTATCGACCTTGGAACCACAAACTCGTGTGTTGCTGTAATGGAAGGCGGCGAGCCCGTTGTTATTCCCAATGCTGAAGGGAGCCGTACGACTCCTTCAATTGTTGCCATAATTAAAAGTGGTGAACGTCTCGTTGGTGAAGTGGCAAAACGCCAGGCTATCACGAATCCTGAAAATACTGTCTATTCGATCAAGCGTTTCATGGGACGCAAGTTCGATGATCCTGAAGTTGCTCGCGATAAAAGCCTGGTCCCTTACAAGGTGGTACGTTCTAGCAATGGCGACGCCTGGGTCGAGGTGCAGGGGAAGGCTTACAGTCCCCCTGAAATCTCTGCTATGATCCTTCAGAAGCTGAAGACTGATGCCGAGGCCTATCTCGGTGAGCGGGTGACTCAGGCGGTGATCACTGTTCCTGCTTACTTTAATGATGCGCAGCGTCAGGCCACAAAGGATGCCGGTCGTATTGCTGGCCTGGAAGTGTTGCGTATTATTAACGAGCCGACGGCTGCTTCTCTGGCTTATGGCCTGGATAAGAAAAAAGACGAGCGTATCGCCGTCTATGACCTCGGTGGAGGCACCTTCGATATCTCTATCCTCGAACTCGGCGATGGCGTTTTTGAGGTGAAGAGTACCAACGGTGATACACACCTGGGTGGCGACGACTTCGACTCTCGCATTATCACCTGGCTGGCCGATGAGTTCAGACGCGAGCAGGGTATCGATCTTCGCCAGGACCGCATGGCTCTCCAGCGCCTGAAAGAGGCTGCTGAGAAGGCGAAAAAAGAACTCTCTAGCTCCATGTCGACGGAGGTCAATCTTCCGTTTATTACTGCCGATGCTAGCGGCCCGAAACATTTGATGATCGCTCTGAGCCGCTCAAAGTTGGAGCAACTGGTTGAGGATCTCGTCGAACGCTCCCGTGGCCCGGTCGTGAAGGCTCTCTCTGATGCCAATATGCGTCCCGCTGAGGTGAATGAGGTGGTTATGGTCGGCGGTCAGACACGTATGCCTGCTGTCCAGACGATGGTCCGCCGCATTTTCGACCGCGAGCCCAATCGTGGCGTGAACCCGGATGAGGTGGTCGCTATCGGTGCCGCTATCCAGGCGGGCGTCTTGACTGGCGATGTCAAAGATGTGCTTCTGCTCGACGTAACTCCGCTCTCTCTGGGCATTGAGACGCTCGGTGGCGTCTTTACCCGCTTGATTGAGCGCAATACTACTATTCCTACGCAGAAGAGTCAGGTCTTCTCAACGGCCAGCGATAGCCAGCCAAGCGTGGAGATCAATGTGCTTCAGGGTGAGCGCGAGTTCGCAAAAGACAATCGCTCTCTCGGTAGCTTCATTCTGGATGGGATTCCACCCGCCCCTCGTGGCGTTCCGCAAATTGAGGTGACGTTCGATATCGATGCCAATGGTATCGTGAATGTTTCGGCCCGCGATAAAGGCACTGGCCGCGAGCAGAAGATTACGATCGTCGCTTCAAGCGGTCTCGCGAAGGATCAGATCGATAAGATGGTCCGCGATGCTGAGACTCATGCCGCCGAGGACAAGCGCCGCAAGGAAGAGATTGAGGAGCGCAATCTGGCTGATAGCGCTGCCTATCGTGCTGAAAAGAGCATCAGTGAACTGGCCGAGCGCATTACCAGCGAGCAAAAGAGCGAACTGGAGTCGAAGGTGGCCGATGTCCGCGCTGCTCTCTCTACTGATGATGTGGAGCGTATCAAGTCCTCCCGTGAGGCTCTTGAGCAGTCCTTCCACAAGATCAGCGAGGCCATCTATCGTCAGGCCGGTGCTACTCCCGGCGCCGATTATTCTGCTCCTGATGGTCAGAGCGATCAGGGGGCTCCTGGTGGTGCTCATGATGATACTATCGAGGGCGAATACAAAGAGATGTAAGCTCGGTGCGGAGGTGGCAGGTTACAAAAGAGGGTATCCAGAGCTTGGATACCCTCTTGAGGTACCTGCTAGAAACGCCGCTAGCTTGTTCTTGGTGCCTTTCCAACCTGGGCTAGGACCCTTGCATATCGTAGTAACATGATATACTCTTGTACGTTAGTGGATATTGTAGGATGCAGAATTTCTGTACTGTGAAGGTATCTATGCAGGAAGCAGTATTCTCTGGAGTGGCTTTGATTTGCTCTATGGAAGCTATCACGCTACTTCTCTGCAAGAGCGCCGCTAAGCCTTATCGCTTATTGTAAAGGACCAGAAGATGGCTGAGAAGAAACGTGATTACTATGAGGTTCTAGGCGTGGCGCGTTCTGCTACGAAAAGTGAGGTCACAAAGGCTTTTCTACGCCTCGTCGGACAGTATCACCCGGATGTAAACTCCGGTCAGGGGTATATGCCTGATTTTATGATTGAGATCAATGAGGCTTATGAGGTTCTGAGGAATCCTCGCAGACGCGCTGTGTATGATCGCTATGGTCATGCCGGTCTCAGTGATGGCCGTGGCCTACAATTGCGCCGAATCAAGAGTTTTCAGATTATCAATGACCTTTTCTCTGATTTTGTGGTGGATGCCATCGAGAAAGATCGTCTGAATTAAACCTGGCATAGCGTATGAATACTTTTTGTTGATAGTTTTCTTTCTAGTTGCGCGGATCAAATCGCGCCCTGTTGCTGATAGTAAAGGACCAGCCGATGGCCACAAATAAACGCGATTACTATGAAGTGCTGGGGATTGCGCGTACCGCAACCGATGATGAAATTAAAAAAGCTTTCCGTCGGCTCGCGAAGCAATATCACCCTGATGCCAATAAAGAGCAGGGAGCGGAAGCCCGCTTTATCGAAATTAATGAAGCGTACGAGGTTTTGAGCGATGCTCAGAAACGCGCTGCCTACGACCGCTATGGCCATGCTGGCCTTGGCAATGGCATGGGCGGGGCCGGTTTTAACAGCGCCGACTTCGGAAACTTTAGCAGCATTAACGATCTCTTCGAGACGTTCTTCGCAGGGGCTGGCGCAGGCACTTCTCAGCGCCGTGGCAGCTCTCAACGTGGCGCAGACCTACGCTACGATCTGACGATTACGTTCGAGGAGGCTGTCTTTGGCTGCCAGAAAGAGATAGAGCTCCCACGCTGGGAGACCTGTGGTAGCTGTCGCGGCAGTGGCGCGCAGCCTGGCACTTCAACTTCTCGTTGTTCTGCCTGTCAGGGCTCCGGTGAGATCCGCCGCGTACAACAGTCCATCTTTGGTCAATTTGTCAATGTGACTATGTGTGAGCGTTGTCGTGGTGAGGGAAGGGTGATTACGACTCCTTGTGAAAAATGTCGCGGTCAGGGCCGAGTACGCAATAATCGTCGCGTCGTCGTGAATATTCCTGCGGGCGTCGATGATGGTATCAATGTTCGGGTGACTGGTGAGGGTGAGGTGAGTGCCCGTGGTGGTACTCCCGGTAATCTCTATGTCATTCTAACGGTGAAGCCTCATCCATTTTTCAAACGGCAGGGCAACGATATCATTTATGAGCTGCCCATCAGTTTCACTCAGGCCGCCCTTGGCGATGAGGTTGAGGTTCCAACGGTCGATAATAAGACGACTCCTTTGAAAATTCCTGCTGGCACGCAAAGCGCTCGCTCGTTCCGCCTCAAAGGTATGGGCGTTCCTGTGGTGCATAGTCCCGCCCGCGGCGACCAGCATGTGATTGTGAAGGTGGTGACTCCTACCAATCTCACGCCTGAACAAAAACAACTCCTTGAGGAGTTCGCTCGCCTGGAACAGGAACAAAACGAACAAAATGATAAAAACATCTTCCGCAATCTCTTTGAGAAGACGAAAGATGTTTTCCAATAAGATATCAGTATCGTCGGGCGGAGGTGATCTCCGCCCAGGCGATATTGTTTATCTTATGGCTGCGTCTTTTTCCTCGTGTTTTTCCTTAACTGCCTGCACTTTGATGCCAAATTCTGCCGCTACTGGCAGATGATCACTGGCATGCTCTCCCTTTATGTCTTCTCCCCCTGTCAGCTCATAACAGCGCTCTAAACGCTCTATTAAGGCCGGGCTGCTAAAGATGTAGTCGATTCTTCCCGCGGGCGCTGCGGCTGGGCAGGTGAAGCCTCCTGCGTATGCGTTGGTGTGCCGGAAGCTATCGGTATATCCTCCCGCCAGCATTTTACGAATACTCCCTCGTGGCGCATAGCTGGATGCTGCCACGTCAAAAAGCATGGTCAATAGAGGGCTTGCTGGAATAATACGTAGCAGCGGATTGAAGATGCGCAAAGGCTCGGGGACGACAAAGTTGAGATTGGGATGCCCATCTGCTACGGCGGCGTCCTTTTTGTTCTTATCCATTCGTAAGACATAACGGAGGAGATTACTGGCTTTGAAACGGTCTCCGGGCGCCAGTGAGTTGAAATCTCCCATGATCAGATGGGGAATGCCCTGCTCTCTATGCGGTCTGGTAATCTGGAGAATCTCTTCGATTTCTCTCTCTCGTATGCCATTGCCCGCCCAGCCTTTGTAGAAGTAGGCAGCCAGATGGGTGACAAATACGGTGAGCTCCTCTCCATTCTCTTCTCTGACACACACCTCCATGAGTGGCTTGTTCAGCAGACCCGGACGCGGATGTAGCTTTGTGCTGACTACTGGCAATCGCGTGAGGAGCGCCAGCTGGTAGTCGTGCCGATGGGCTGCGTCTCCCCCCATAATCAATTGCATCCCCAATTCCTCTGCCACTTCTTCTATGACGAGCGGCTTGTGCGTGAGCATGGGGTGGGTGGCCTCAACGACTCCTACGATGTCGGGATCTACGGACTGAATCATTTTCACCAGTTGTTTTACGCGTCGTGCGCCATTCTCTCGTAAGCTGTATCCTCCAGCCAGTATGTTATATGAAACGATACGAGTCATCCGGTATTCATCCTTTTATTATATGTCAACCTGTATTGTTGAATATCTATTGTCACTATATCAAACGCACAAAAAAATCCCAAAAAGAAGATCAAAAGGTTCATCTTTCTGGTACTTCGGGATAAAATGCGCTTTGTATTTAGTACGTTGCTTTCTCAAAATAAGTTAGAGAATTTGCAAAAAAATCAACCTCCCTAAACGGAAGGCTGATTTTTGGGGGGAGAGATGATTACCTGGTAGGAGGTGCCCAGATGCCGAATTCGTTACCATCGAGATCGGCGAATTGTGCCCACTTGCCCCAGGGCTCATTGCTCAGCTCATGAGAAATGTTGACTCCACGCGCTTTGAGCGTCTCGCAGGTCTCTTCAATGTTGTCCGTGTGCAGGACATAGCCCGTAAAGCCAGTCTTATCGCCGCCGCTTTGCCCGCGCAAACCGAGCATGATGTGCGTCTCTGTTCCCGGGAGTGCTACTTCAAGCCAGCGCTCAGTCTCGCTCATGGGCTGATCGTCGATCTTCTCGAAACCCAGTTTGTTGATATAGAAGTCAAGAGCGTTGTCCTGGTTGCTAACGCCAATGCTAATGGTGCCGACTTTTGTGAACATGCGCAATCTCCTTGTGTTGCTTACTACCTGAAACATCGTGAAAAGTATGTGAAACATATGCTAGCGGGAGTGAGGAGAGCGGTCGAGTTTATTTATAACTGTACGGTGTAAAATGCCTCCTCACCTGCGATCACAAAAAGCGATGAAATGCGGACTATTTCATCCTTGTATAGCTTATATTAAAATCATGCTCCCATGTTATGCCGTCGCTTGATTTCTCCCATCTGGCAGTGATTGTATTTCCATCATGGCTGATTTTACCTTCGTAGCGCTGTGAGAAGTCTGGCGAGTTCCTCCATAGCTTCCATATGTTCTCAGAAAAGCTCATCTGATATATTCTCGAAACGTTTCGGGAGTCATAGTAGAACACATGGTAATCTGATTGAGCGTCGTCTCGGCTAATGAGCCAGATAGCATCGTCGCCCATCCGCATACGAATAAAGGCTCCGTTCTCAACCCACTCAAAAGAGATTTGTCCTTTTGCTGTATTGGATGGATCAGGAAGAAAGGCTGCATTTGATAATTCCATCTCCCAATTGCCAACCAATACTTCTAGCTGTTTGAGTGCGGGGTTGTGTCTGTCTGGATTCGCCTTTGTCATACTATTCTTCCTTTCTCTGAGTAGTATGGTTATGCACTGGAGTATATCCAATTGGGCCAGGAAAAACTTCTCGTATCTTGCGGCTTTATCGCGGGGAGGCGTGTTCCGTGTGAACAATGTGAGTCAATCGAGAGCGCAAGTTGTTGTGTTGTGACGTACAGGAGAGATCTTTACGTTATCATCCAGATGGCACAACAGAACGCATTTGCATACGCTATCTAAAACAAGACGCTTTCCATCCATAAGAAGGAGGCACAGATCATGAACTGGCTTATCGCTCTTTTCTCGCGCATCGCGCTGTTATATGCCTGGATATGGACCCCGCTGGTGGTCCGAGCATTCCACGGTGGCTGGCTTCTGCCGCTGCTAGGAATCATTATTTTGCCAGTCACAACCCTGGCTTATGTCGTCGTTTACGCCCTCTCTGGAAATGGCGTGACTGGCTGGAGCTGGCTCTGGGTCGTTCTGGCATTGCTGATTGACTTAGGCGCGCATAGCTATCCCGCCAGGCATACTCTACGAGCAAGAAGGCGCAGAATTGCCATGCCTGCTCAACCTGAAAGTATGTAGTTCTGGCACACCCACCGATTGCTATCGTTGCCTATGGTATCAGTTTGTTGGGACATGGTGGAGCATAACAGGAGGCTTTTTATGCGCAATCGAAAGGTACGTCGCTTCACAGGTGCGTTTGGGATGATTGCTTGCATCCTGCTCATTACGTTTCCGTTCTACCATCCATGGATCAGCGCGTTCATCGAAAGGTCGAGAAATACCGATAAGATGTCTCAGAGGCGTCTCTCAGCCCTGGATAGATTTGACCTTTATCTGGAATACGCACTGAACAAAAGACTCAGAGGATTTGGCATGGGTCTCTATCGGCTGATAGGGAGCTACTTCACCCGGCTCTTCAAGGTCAATGTCCTGATTCTTACGGCGCGTGGACGAAAGTCCGGAGAGGCCCGGTCTGTCCTCCTCCAGTTTTTCCCGGATGGCGCGAACATAGTCATCGTGGCTGCCAATAGTGGTCGCTCCTCCCACCCCGACTGGTTCTACAATCTGAAGGCCACTCCGACAGCGCAGATCCAGATCATGGGCCGCACCAACAGCGTTCATGCCGAGGAGTTGTCCGCCGATGAGGCCGCTGCCTTCTGGCCCCGTGTCCTGCGCGTTGCACCCACTTATGTACGGTATCAGAAAGCCACTGATCGCTCCATTCCCCTTATGCGTCTCGTCCCCGTTGGACAGAGCGGAGAACAGACGCTGCCGAGTGGCGAGACCTTGCTTGCCCGGGAAGAACGCTCTTCTATTGTATGAGCTGCTAAAAAACCTGCTGCATCCATTCATAGATACAGCAGGCAGAAAAACATTATCCTATTTCCACATGACGCGATCAAACAGGTACATCTGCAACTCGCTGATAGGCAGGCGAATCTGCGACATGCTGTCTCGCTCACGGACCGTTACCGTCTCATCATCCAGCGTCTGGAAATCGACGGTCACACAATAGGGCGTGCCAATCTCGTCCTGACGACGATAGCGGCGACCAATATTCTGAATATCGTCATACTGCGACACCATCAGCCGTTGCAGGCTTTTGTGGATGCCTTTCGCTGTTGTGACCAGTTGCTCTTTATTCTTCTGCAATGGTAAAACCGCGACCTTGACCGGGGCCAGCCAGGGATGCAGGTGCAGCACGGTACGATCATTATCCTTCCCCATCGGATCAGGCTGCTCTTCATACGCGTCCAGCAGCAGATTGAGGAAGGTGCGATCAACGCCGCCGGAGGTCTCTACGATCCAGGGCATAAAGCGCTCTTTGGTGAGCGGATCGGTATAGCTGAGATCGTGTCCACTATACTCGCTATGGCGCGAGAGGTCCCAATCCTGCCGCCAGTGAATCCCCTCCCACTCCTGCCAGCCCAGGACGGTCTGATACTCGATATCGAACGCCTGTTTCGCGTAATGGGCCAGTTCATCGCTGCCATGCTCGCGGAAGCGCAGTCGATCTTTGTGATTGAGTATGCTCTTGTACCATTCGAAGCGGAACTGCTTCCAGTAGTCGAACCATTGCTGCATTTCAGTAGGATGCACGAAGAACTGGAGGTCCCACTGCTCGAATTCGCGTTGGCGGAACAGGAAGTTTCTCGGTGTTACCTCGTTACGGAACGCTTTCCCGATCTGGCAGATCCCAAAGGGAATCGCCATGCGGGAAGACTTCTGCACATTATCATAGTCGAGGTAGATGTCCTGACAGGCTTCACCGCGCAGGTAGGTCTTCATGCGCTCCCCCTCGACGACGCCGAGATAGGTCTCCATGAGCAGATTGAAGCTGCGTGGCTCTGTCAGCTCTCCGCCACACTCTGGACATTTATTCTGTGCGACGTTCTCTTCGGGAAGATGATCGATGCGGAAACGCTGGTGACACTTTTTGCAATCAACCAGTTTGTCGACGAAGTTCTCTACGTGCCCGCTGGCCTCCCAGACGCGTGGATGGGTGATGATTGCGCCCTCAATCCCTACCACATTGTCATGGTTCTGTACCATCGACCACCACCAGTAGCGGCGAATGTTATTGCGTAGCTCGACGCCAAGCGGCCCGAAATCATAGATCCCCGCAACACCCCCGTAAATCTCGGAGTTGGGGTACACGAAGCCGCGACGTTTACTTAACGAGACGATCTTGTCCATTGGTACCAGCGGCGTGTCCTGGATCTCCGCCGGTTTCTCCGTCTGGGTCATGAGTGGTTCCCTTCATAAAAAAAGCCCCGGGCGTCTTTTCACTTTTTACGCCCAGGGACGAATGCGCCGACGTAGGCCCGGAGTTCTACATCGTAATGCGACATGCGCGGTTCCACCCTGCTTCTTCACTCTGTAGTGAAGCCACTCGTTCTCTTCTTCTGAAACCAGCTCCGAAGCGCCCTTCCCCTGTGTAAGATTACCGACCTCACACCAATCGTCGGCTCGCTGCAACCCTCGCCTGGGTACTCCTCTTCTTCAACACTGGTATAGTATGTTTATTTGTCTGTCGTTAGTATAGCTAAAATGAGGAAAAGATGCAAGCATGAAGCTCTTTACCTTCTTATTGAGGCTTGACCTTCGTAGACCTGATGAACTCTGCGCTTACAGTGCCGCGGGCCGGTTGCGTCCAACAGGTATACAAGCCCGTCCCTTTTGACGGGACAGGTTCTATCATCGGCCGATTGCTGTAGCCCTTGCTCTCTTTACTTCTGCCGCTTCCGGCTCCAGCGCTCCAGAAGTATCGGGACGGCCAGATAGGCCGCTGTAAAGGCTGCTACCATGCCATAAACCCAGGCGATTGTTTTACCTGCTGATAAGGGTGGTTTGTTCTCCATGCCTGCTTCCCTCCTCGTGTTTAGACGCCGATCGTCTGGCTACTATGCTCTGAGATAAACTTCAGCACTTTTTGCCATGCATCGCTGGAAGCCTCGGCAAACTCTGTTGCTCGCCGATCGAAGAAGCTATGTGTCGCTCCTGGATAAATCTTGATCTCGTGTTCAATTCCTGCTGCGTCCAGATTTTTGTCCAGCTCCTCAACCTGATTTGTGGGGATGCCCTGGTCGGCTCCTCCAAACAGGCCCAGTACTGGATTAATCGTCTGTTTCGAGGCATCCAGTATGCTCTCCTGCGCTCCTGCTATCTTGCGTGCCAGACCCGCATAAAAAGCAATGGAGCCTGCCAGACCAAATGCTTTATTGGTTGCACTCGCCAGCGAGAGGCTTCCTCCCAGGCAGAAGCCGGTTGTGAATGCGGCCTTCTGTGGATTCTCTTTACGGAGATAGTCCAGCGCTGCGGTAATATCTGCAAAGACGGTGGGTATTTGTAATTGTTGCACATGCGGCATGTATTCAAAAGAATCGTTGCGTGAGCTCACACCGGCTGTGCGTCCAAAGTAATCAATAGCTACCGCTGAAAATCCCATCTCAGCAAAGCGCAGGGCCAGCTCTTTATAAAATTGATGCAGACCGCGTACGTCCGGCAGAATGACAACCTGTGCCCCGCCTGGATTCCCTGCATGCGCCGCATAGGCTGCAAACTGTGTCCCATCGCTTGCGGTCAGGACGATTTCTTCTCCCGTTGCTGTGCCTCCAGCTCCTGGTGGTAACGGTGGTCGCGCATTATCATCGTAACACATTGGCTTTTTCTCTTTCTTTGAAAGACTGAACAAGCACTACTGAACGATACTCTCTGTACAGGTAACCGATACGATCGGCTCTTCCGTTGAAGATAGTCTTCCCTACAGTATATTTCGCGCCACGCCAAAAAGGAAAGAACCCCTGCTTTCTGTCTACCCACTTTTTGCCTGCCCATCTCATGTTACAGGATTTCCGGTTTTTGCATTTTCCTCCGTATATCTTCAATAGGGACGCGAGAAAGCGAAAGCGAAATCTCATAAAACTCTTCCGATCTGGCTTTCGATCTGGCCCCCTGGTTGGAATAACGAAACGAAATATAAGTGTTTGTATGAATGGAGAAAACCACTGATCAGTTACAGAGCAAAGCGAAAAAGGGTTATTTCACCCGGTGACACTCATCCTTTGAAGCAACCCATCTGTATTTTCTGTGCCGAAATACCCGAACAATCAATGCGTGCTTGTAACGCCATCCAATTTATCCTGGGAGCACATTGCATGTATCATAGAATAAACCCAAAAGTAAGCGTCAGTATCGTGTTCGTTACGGCCATGTTTATGTCTATCATGGACTCGACGATTGTGAACGTTGCGCTACCCTCGATTGGACAACAATTTGGCATGGCTGGCACCTCGGTGGATGCCATCGTTGTTTCCTATATGGTGAGCCTCGCGCTCGTCATCCCGGCCTCTGGCTGGCTGGGTGATCGCCTGGGCACGAAGCGTGTCTTTATGAGCGCGCTTGCCCTCTTTACCATTGCCTCAGCCCTATGCGGATTGGCGAACAGTATCGGTCTGCTTGTGCTCTTTCGCGTCCTACAGGGGTTTGCAGGCGGCGCGCTCACTCCCGTTGGCAATACGATGCTGATTCGCACGTTCCCTCCTGAGGAGCGCGTCCAGGTTTCGCGTATCCTGACGATCCCGACGGTCCTCGCTCCGGCCAGCGGCCCCGTCATCGGCGGCATCCTGGTGGATAAGTTGTCGTGGCATTGGGTATTTTATGTCAATGTTCCGATTGGCATTGCTGCATTTCTCTTTGGTCTCTTCTTCCTGGCCGGGCATAACGAAACAACAAAAGGCAATTTCGATATCCCAGGCTTTCTGCTGGCGGGTGTTGGACTTGCCCTCGCGATGTATGCGCTGAGTGAGGGTCCCGACCTGGGGTGGGCCACTCCTGGTATTATTGGCAGCCTGTTTGTCGGCCTGATCCTTATCGCGGTTTTCGTCTATTTCGCATGGCGCTCCTCGGCTCCAATGCTCAATCTGCGCTTGCTGAAGAATAATCTGTTTCGTAATAGCAATCTCACTATTGTCTTGACCAGTGCCGCTTTTGTGGGCATTCTCTATGCTGCACCACTTTTTCTGCAAGAGGCACGCGGCGTCTCTGCCATCGTTTCCGGTCTGACGACGTTCCCTGAAGCCCTTGGCGTGATCACTGGCACTCAGATTGCGGCCCGCATCTATCCGTTTATCGGTCCACGCCGGGTGGCTGCTGGTGGCGTCATCGGCGCTGCAATCATGATGGCGCTGCTTACAGTTATGGGACAAACGACAGATCTGTGGGTGATGCGTATCTTGATGTTCGCGATTGGCTTTAGCATGGCGCATATTTTCCTGCCAACGCAGGCTGCTGCATACGCCAATATCACTCCCAGCGAATCCGGCCATGCCTCGGCACTCTACAATACGTTGCGGCAGGTCGGTTCTGCGCTTGGCGTCGCATTCGTGAGCACGGTCATTACGGCGGTTGGCCCGACCTATCAGACGGCTTCCGGCAGCATATTGCCAGATCTGACGTCCTACCATGCCGCGTTTGTCTTCTCTGCGCTTCTGGCACTGGTGGCTCTTATCTTTGTCTTCTCTATTCGTGATAAAGATGCCGCCATTACGATGCAACGCAAGGGCGCAAAGGCTTCGCAAGAGAATGTGCCCGGACCAGCATTTAACGCCGAGGCGAGCGTATAATATTGTCAGGCCCTCTATCCTGGTATGTGTTCCATTTGCCAGAGTTGTTATACTATGTTTTTCGTCTAGTATGAGGAGCATTCCACGATGGATATTCCACAATTTCAGGATGTCTTGCTGGCGCAACGCAATATTCGTCCCTATCTGGCGCGTACCCCTTTGCATAATTATCCGGCCTTAGATGCGTTACTGGATACGACTATCTATGTGAAACACGAAAATTATCAGCCAGTCGGGGCTTTTAAAGTTCGTGGAGGCGTCAATCTGATCTCACAATTGAATGATCAGGAGCGCAAACGCGGCGTCATTGCTGCCTCGACTGGCAATCATGGCCAATCGGTTGCATATGCCGCCCGGCTGTTTCATGTCGATGCTCGTATCGTTGTGCCGGAGGCTGCTAATCCTGGCAAGGTCGCGGCTATGCAGGGGATGGGGGCTGATGTGATTATGCATGGCGCTACTTTCGACGACGCTCGCCTCTACTGCGAAACGCTGGCCCGTTCTCAGGGGTATCGCTATATCCATTCCGGCAATGAGCCGCTCTTAATCGCCGGAGTCGCTACCGCTACTCTGGAGATGCTGGAGGATGAGCCGGGCCTGGATATGATTTTCGTGCCAATTGGTGGTGGCAGTGGTGCAGCTGCTGCCTGCCTCGTGGCGAAAACGATTAGTCCCACTATTCGCGTGATTGGCGTACAGGCCGAGGCTTCTCCCGCGGCCTATGAAAGCTGGGTCCAGCGCAGCCTGATGACTGCTCCCAACCGCACATTTGCCGAGGGATTAGCCACTGGTAGTGCCTTTGAGCTTCCTCAGAAGATCCTCTGGGACTTGCTGGATGATTTTATTCTGGTGAGTGATGACGAAATCAAGCAGGCGATGCTCTGGATGGTCGAGCGTGCCCATACGCTGGCCGAGGGGGCCGGTGCCTCACCGCTTGCCGCTGCTTTCCGCATGCGCGAGCAACTGGGTGGCCTCAAGATTGCGCTGGTCTGTTCAGGTGGCAATACTTCTCTGGAGCATCTTCGCGAGGCTTTATCGATGAATGCTTGATTTCTGTGCTGACTGAGCATGATATATAGGGGGTTGCTCTGGTGTATTACTATACCTATTGAGATATCTTTGTGTATCTCTGCAAGTGACTCCCTTGATTGTGCATCACTAACAGTGAAAGGATGAATCATGACAAAGGTCTGTACACATACTGATCAGATCAGAAACGTTTCTCCAAGTGCTCAGGGCTGCGAAGAGTGTCTGAAAACGGGCGATTCCTGGGTTCATCTTCGCGAATGTCTGGCCTGTGGCCATGTTGGCTGCTGCGATTCCTCCAAAAATAAGCACGCGACGAAACATTTTCATGCCACTCACCATCCTGTCATGCAATCGTTCCAACCCGGCGAAAATTGGCGCTGGTGCTACATTGATGAGGTAATGTTCTAGCGCCAGCAAGCGCTCTTTGTGTCAAACGAATAGTGCGTAGCCGGGCAAGAAGTCTTCCCGGCTACTTTGTAAAGAAAGGCCCTCGCATAAAAAAATATGCTCTTTTCGGTAAACGGCGTCAAGATCACCCTGGCGCTCTGCTTGTTCGCATTACCATAACATGATACAATGAGAGAAAATGTGAATTATAGTACAACGAATATAATTTCAGAGAATGTGGATAAGCACGTGGAGATTGGAAATGACGCTCAGGCTGGCATAGATGCATTTGTTGCTCGCTACCCGTTTACTATCGATTCATTCCAAATAGAAGCTATGGGCCATCTGGCACAGGATCGCTCTGTGCTCGTCGCCGCCCCTACTGGCACTGGCAAAACGCTGGTGGCAGAATATGCGATGTGGCTGGCTCAGCAGCGCAATCAGCGCGTGATCTATACGACACCACTGAAAGCCCTCTCGAATCAGAAGTATCGCGACCTGCGCGAAATCTATGGGTATGATGCGGTTGGTCTGGTGACAGGGGATATTGTCGAGCATAGCCGCGCATCTATTGTTATTATGACAACTGAAGTCTATCGCAATATGCTTCTGGAGGAGGGCGGCGAACGCCTTTCACGCATGTCGCTGGACGATGTGGGCTTTGTGGTTTTTGACGAACTACACTATTTGAGCGATGTTGGTCGGGGTCCTGTCTGGGAGGAAGCGATTATTTGTTCTCCCCCGCATGTACAACTGGTTGGTCTCTCTGCAACGGTGAGCAATACCGAAGATCTGGCCAGTTGGATTAGCCGCGTCCATCGCCCCATCTCTCTCGTCATTCACGAGCAGCGCGCTGTCCCTCTTGAACACTATTATTTTCTTGATGGGAAACTTCATCTGGTTCAGGATGCTGATGGTAACCGCATCGAGAGCTTCCCGAATGTGGGTGGTGAGGCCAAAGCCGCTCAACTTGCCAGTCGTAATCGATCCTATCGTTTTCCAGATGATGACGATGACGATGAGGAAGACGTGCTGGAGGCCGGTACGTTGGGCAGGCGTGGTCGCTCTGGCAAAACACGCAATTCGCGTGAGGAAGAGCGCGAGACGGACTCTTCTTCTGCTGAAAACCAACAAACCTCCTCTGCACCTGGACCGGAAAAGCCCCAGGCAAAACGTCCCCCTCTGCGTCGCGCTCCAGAACCAGGCGAGGTGCTGACAGCTCTGCGCGAAGCCGATAAACTCCCCTGCCTCTATTTCTTGCCTGGCAGGCGTGTCGTGGAGGAGGGCGCTATGGGTGCCGCCTCTCATCATTTTACTACGCCGGAAGAAGAGACGCTGATTCGCGAAGAAATTGGCGTCTGGATGGAACATTTGCCGAAGGAGGATCGTAATCTCCAGCAGGTACATGCCTTGCTGGATCTCCTGCCTCGCGGCCTCGCTTTCCACCATGCTGGTCTGCTGCCCGGCTTAAAGGTGCTGGTGGAAACACTCTTTGCTCGTGGCTATCTACGTGCTGTCTTTGCCACGGATACGCTGGCCCTCGGCATTAATATGCCCGCTCGCTCGGTTGTGGTGGGAAGTTTAAGTAAGTTTGATGGTCAGGAGATGCGCCTGCTGACTCCTAATGAATATCGCCAGCTCACCGGTCGCGCTGGTAGACGCGGTATGGATGTGCGTGGCGCCGCGATTATTCCTTATTCTCCCTGGGAACCATTCGAGGACTCATTCCGCCGTATCACTGGCGAACTTTTGCCGGTGACCAGCTCGTTTGTGATCCGCTATAATTCGGTCTTGAATCTCTGGCGTCCCGGCGATGTGCAGCATCTGCGCCGTATCTGCGCTTCCAGTTTGCGTGAATATCAGCGCTATATGCTCTGGGAGCTGAGCGAACTGCAACGCCTTGAGAAGCGTTATAAGAAAGCGAAGAAAGCGGGCAAAAAGAAAGGTCCTGCCTCTGATGGCGCCTTTGAAGCGCTTGAAAAGCGGCGAGAGCGTATCGGCGCTTTCCCTCTGAGCCGTGCCGGTGCCGCTGAACTGGATGGTACGATCTTCGCTCTGCGGGCTCTGGGTCATATTGGCCAGGACGATCAATTGACGGTCAAGGGACGCCTCTTGCGCAGTATCTTTCATCCTGCCGGTGTGACGATCGTGGAGATGGTCACGAGCGGGGTCCTCGATGAGCTGTCTGCTGCTGAACTGGCCGAGGTCTGTAGCTGGTTCACTTTTGATAATGATAAGCGTTTGAATAATCGTCAGGCGCTTTCTGGCAAGCTTACGACGATTCGCCGTGAGTTGTGGCAGATTTTATTGCGTGTGCGTGGCATCGAAGAACGTGCAAATATTAACCCGAGCCCTGGCATTGTGCCGGAGTTCCATAGCATTGCGTTCTCCTGGGCGCGAAATATGTCGCTGAGCGGCCTGCTTCGCCGTATTGATATGGCGGAAGGCGATCTGCTCATGGTGCTGAATCAGACCATTGATCTGTTGCAGCAGGTGCAGGCGGCTGTCGGCCAGCTTTTAGATGCGCACGATATCTGGGAACAACTTTCGCCCGTTATGACTGAAGGGTACAATCCTCGTACCGCTCAGGCTCAAGAACGCAAGCGTGCTGAACAGTTGCTGGTTCAGCGTGAACGCTTACAACGTTTGCGTCCTCTGTTCTCACAGGCGGTTTCTGCTCTCTTGCACGGAATCATTGTCCAGAGCCGTACTGTTCCTTCAATGGTTGCTCGCATAGGCGAGGAGTCCGTTCCCCTTGATGCGGAAGAAGATCGCGATCCCCAGGGCCTTCACGATCCGGAGGCTT